>Ga0213861_10004001_pt1 | contig 12109 bp, 12 predicted proteins | sample PICome_4_FD_160110 | JGI IMG/M metagenome (GOLD analysis project Ga0213861, IMG submission 160110) | Coastal seawater microbial communities near Pivers Island, North Carolina, United States - PICO131 | ecosystem: Environmental > Aquatic > Marine > Coastal | place: USA: North Carolina...
GATGCGAACACCAGGGGCGCGGTGCTTTTTGCACCAGGTGCGCGCACCAATCAGTGGATGGTGGGCCTGAGCGCAGCAGCCGGTCCGCAAGGCAAATTATTTGCTTCCATTGAACAAATGCGGCCAGGGGGCGACTTCACCATAGGGGCCAGAACCAGCCAAACCATATCATCAGTTGGCTACTCTTACCAATTCTCTAAGCGTACTGGTGCCTATATTTACTATTCCTATATCAGTGCTGTCCCAACGTTGAAGCATCAGGACTCCGTAAGCAGATGAAATATATTGGTTTTCCGGCGATTTTGTCTGGTGTCGATTTGAACGTCGACACCATGACTTATGGTCTTTTGTATTCGAATGCAAAGGACTGCCATGAACCAGGGCAAACTCGTTTTCTCGCAGCTGACCGCGTTGCTGCCAAAGACAACCTTCCAACGGTGTGTCGATCGCTACGCGGGCAACCGCAAGGTCAAAGACTTTTCGTGCTTCGACCAGTTTCTGGTGATGATGTTTGCGCAGCTGACGTATCGGGAATCGTTGCGCGATATCGAATTGAATCTGCGAGCGCATGTGAGTCGGCTTTATCACATGGGCTTGCGTTGCAACACGGTGTCGCGCAACACGCTGTCCAATGCCAATGCCACCAGACCGTGGCAGATTTACGCCGACTTTGCGCAACACCTTATTGGTATTGCTCGACCGCTTTACGCCGACGAATCTTTGGCTATCGATTTGGACGCGACGGTTTATGCCTTCGATGCGACGACCATCGACCTTTGTTTGTCGGTGTATCCGTGGGCACCTTTTCGCCAACACAAGGCGGCCGTAAAGCTGCATACGCTGCTCGATCTCAGAGGCTCTATTCCAACGTTTATCTACATCAGCGACGGGAAGATGCACGAGGTCAACACACTGGACCATCTCGCCATAGAGCCTGGCGCGTACTACCTGCTGGATCGGGGGTACTTGGACTTTGCCCGGCTTTATGTCATCCACCAGAGCGGCGCATTCTTTGTCACCAGAGCCAAGTCGAACACAAAGTTCAAGCGTCGCTACTCCAAACCGGTCGACCGCCATGCGACCAACGTCATCTGCGACCAGATCGGCGTCTTGACCGTTCACTACTCCAGCAAAGACTATCCCGACGCTTTGCGTCGGGTCGTCGTCAAAGACGACGAGGGCAAACGGATCACTTTTCTGACCAACAATTTTGCGCTCGAGCCCACTATGATTGCCGACCTCTATCGACAGCGGTGGCAAGTCGAGCTGTTCTTCAAATGGATCAAGCAGCACCTTCGAATCAAGACCTTCTTTGGCACCAGCGAGAACGCCGTCAAGACACAAATCTGGATCGCGGTCTGCACCTATGTGCTGATCGCGATTGCCAAGAAGCGCTTGAAATTGCCCAACAGTCTTCATGAAATCCTACAAATCTTGAGCCTGAACATGTTTGAAACAACGCCGATAAATCAACTACTTAAAAAACCAGATCCCTTCAATGGCTCGGATTTAGAGCCTAAACAGCTCTCTCTCCTATGAAAAACGCTGGGACGCTACTGTCATTGCGTGAATCGTATGGCAGGCTCTTTTTGACAGCGGGCGCCATGGTGAATGTGACTGAAGCGATCAATAGCGTGTGGCCATCGGGATCTTGCTTGGCTGCATACGCTGAGCCAATGCTGGCACCTCCACCGGGCTTGTTGTCCACAATCACGGGCTGATCCCAGACCTTGGCAAGCTGTGTCGCCATCAAGCGTGCCACGATGTCATTGGAGCCACCAGCTGCAAATGGCACGACGATGGTGACTGGCTTGCTGGGGAATTTGTCAGCAGCCAACGCACCAGGCGTCACGAGAGGGGCTGCCAATACCAAGGCGGCCGCCAGAAGGGTTCGTTTCATGGGGTTGTCTCCGTAGTGGTTTTGATGTGTCCGCCGCGATTGTTGACCGAGCAAGAGCGGCTTGAACTGAGTCGTAAAGTTAAAGTTAGGCGGCACGATGTGTATTAGGTGAAACCCTAGGCCATGAGCGCCTTTGTGATGATCGGTTGCAGCCTTGGCTCACGGTCATGGCGTTGGCGTCAGAACAACTGTTGATTTGATGCAATGCAGGTATGCGTGCTAGGCATACACGCACAGGCGACGACGATCCACAATTTTTATAACAGGGTCGTACCGGGGGCGTGACCCGACAGATCAAGGAGGGGGCAATGGATGACATAAAAGGCTGGGCAGCGACATCGGCCCAATTCGATGGTATTACCATGGAGTTGGCGCAGTTCTTGGCGCAGATGCAAGTCACAGACTTATCGCCAGGGGTTGTCGAAACGCTTGAGAAAGCATTGATTGATGCCATTGGGTGCGGGGTTTACGGCTTTGCAACGCCTTGGTGTCAGACGGTAAGTCGCTTTTGTGGAGGGCAAGGCGGGCCAGCGCAAGCCAGTTTATGGGCCTCAGGACAAAAGCTCAGTGCGGCCAATGTCGTTCTCGCTACCGGAACTGCCATTCACAGTTTTGATTTTGATGACCACAGCCGCGCAAAAATTCACCCCGGTGCCGTGGTTGTGCCGACTCTGCTGGCGCTAGGTGAGCAGCTCAACCTGTCAGGGCAGGATTTGTTGGTCGCGATGGCGGCAGGTTATGAGACGATGAACCGGGTCAGCTTGGCGGCCAACCCCGGGCGCACCAAGTCGCGTGGCTGGCACTTAACGGGCACGGCGGGCACGTTTGCCAGCGCAGCGGCCGCTGCCAAACTCTTGCAGTTAAATGCCGAGCAAACCGCCAGTGCGCTGGGTCTTGCTGGCACGCAGTCGGCTGGGCTTTGGGCGTTTACGGCTGATGGATCCATGAGCAAACGCCTGCATGCTGGGCGAGCAGCTCAGGCAGGATTGGTTGCCGCACTCATGGCCAGTGAGGGTTTTCAGGGTCCGAGCAAAATCTTTGAGGCGCGTGACGGCAGCTTTCTGTTCGCCATGTCTGATTCACCCCGTCCCCAGCGTTTGGTCCAAGGGCTTGGCAGTCAATGGTATAGCGACCAGACGTGTTTTAAGCCGTACGCCTGTTGTGGTAGCAACCATGCGTGTGTCGATGCGGCCTTGTCGTTCGCGCGCGAGCCTGGATTTGAGGTTAGCCGTGTCAGGCGCGTGATTGCTGGCATCGCTGAGGTTGTCAATGGTCAAACCGGTTTTGATTACAAAGCAGACTCGGTGCTCAATGCGCAGATGAGCCTGCGCTATAACATCGCGGTGGCATTGATAGAGGCTGCCGCTTCTGTCGAACAGTTCTCAGCACAAAAGATCCGTCAATCGGATATCGTTGAATTGGCAGGGCGTGTTGAAATTGAGATCGACCCGGATATTGACCGTAACTACCCCGAGATCTACGGCGGTCAAGTTACCATCGAGTTCACAGATGGCACGACGCAGACTCGTCGCGTAGATTATTCTCTGGGCATGCCAGAAAACCCAGTGTCACTGACTCATGTTCAAGAGAAGTTCGTCTCACTGGTTAATAGCGTGAGTCGTGATTTGAGCGGTGAGGCGCTATTGGCCTGCGTGAGCGACCCGTTTGGACGAGATTCTTTCAGTACTTTATATAGCCATTTGCGGGACTTGAGCATCATGCCGATGCCCGCAGCACAGTCCTAAGTGTGCGGGCAACATCAATCAATATGTCGCCTCGGTCGATGACCGGGTGATAGGAGAGTTTGCGGTGGTGCAATCGACAGAAAAATCAGAGCGAATTTCAGCGCAGCGCTTGCGCGAGTTGGGGGCGGCAGCCTTTGAGCGGCTTGGCGTGCCAGCCGAGGATGCCCGGCTTTGTGCGGACCTTTTGGTGATGGCGGACCTGTTTGGACTGACCACGCACGGCATGAGCCGTCTTGAGTCCTATGGTGATCGGTTGCGAATCGGCGGCATCAACCCGAAGCCGACCATTGCGGTGCAGCGCGTGGCTAATGCCGTTGTGAAGGTGGACGGTGACAATGGTTTGGGGCCTGTGGTGGGTGTTCGCACGTTGAGGGCCACCATGGAGGTAGCGCGCGAGCATGGCGTGGCAATTGGATTTGCCCGAGGCAGTAACCACTTTGGGCCCATCTCGCCTTACTTGCACGAGGCCGCTGAGGCAGGTTTTGCCAGCCTGGTTTGCAGCAATGCCACGACCACGATTGCACCCTGGGGGGGCAGCGATGCGCGACTGGGTAACAATCCCATGGGTTTTGGCGCACCTGGCCCGGATGGCAATCACTTTATGCTGGATATGGCCATTAGCGTGGCAGCGCGTGCCAAGATCCGGTCGGCTTTGCGCGATGGCAAGTTGATCCCTGAGACCTGGGCCACGGATGCCAAGGGCAATCCCACGACTGACCCCGCCAAGGCGCTCGATGGCTTCTTGCAGCCGATGGGTGGCTATAAAGGGTACGGGCTTGCCTTGATGGTGGATTTGTTGGCGGGTGTTATGTCAGACGCGGCTTACTTGACGCATGTGAAGTCCTGGGTCGATGCGCCTGACGAGCCTCAGAACTTGGGTCACTTCTTTTTGTTGATGGACACCAAGGTGCTCGGGCCTAGTGGTTGGCTGCTGAATCGAATGAAGGATTTCCTGAGTATTCTTCACGCCAGCGAGCCAGCCAATCCCGAGAGGCCAGTTTTGGTGCCAGGGGAGATGGAGTTGGCTCGTATGCGCGATCGGCTACGCGACGGCATCGAGGTCGATGCCACCTTGATGAGGCTGCTGGGGTAATTAGCCCAGCACGCGGAACATGGTGCGCAGTGTGTTTTTAAAGTGGGGCCGGCAGTGACTGCTCCACGCCGTTCCCCTCACGGCTAGCCACGGAGGCGACCCCAACACATTCTCGTGTTTGAGGTCATAGCAAGCTACTGATTTGGGCCCCTCATCGGCATTGATAAATCGCACAGCATGCACGGTGCCTGGAACGGCAGCCAGGCCGGGCATGTGTTCGGTGTCGTACCAAGCGGCAATTTCGTCGAACCACCCCTTGTCCGTGTCGGTTTCGACAACGTAGTGCGCATTGGCCTGTTCGCCACAGCTCGCGCCCGTGCATTCGAGCGCCTGCGTCAGTCGGCAGACGATAGCTTGTTTATCGCCCGTGATTTTGCGCCAGGACTTTTGCCATTGCGCGCGTAGACTTTTGCTGACTTTCAGGGCGCGTGTAGGTCTGGCGTAGGCATAGCATAGCAACCTGCGGTTGTCCGACGGCGGTTCAATCTGCACAACGATGCGGCTGCCGCCCAACGCAGTATCCATCAACGATTGCAGGCCTGCCTCGTCTAGCAAGTCAGCCAGTGCTGGTTTGATTCGGGCTTTAAACAACACAACATCTGTTTTCATGGAAATCTCCTGGGCAGAACCGGTCAGTGACTATCAATGATCGGGCGTCTTACTCGAGGTGCTGTCACTGGGGCGCAATCGTGCTTGCTGCCTTTAGCCACATCGCACAGACATGCCACCGTCAACGACGATCTCTGTGCCAGTGACAAACCGAGCTTCATCGCTGGCGAGATAAACCGCTGCATTGGCCGTGTCTCGTCCGTCGCCCATGAAGGGCAGGGGAATTCGAGATTGCCTTTGAGCCAGTAGCCCAGCCACATCCCCTCCCGTTCGTTGCTTCGCTAGTCTAACCTCCACCATCGGGGTGTGCAATTGTCCTGGGATGATGGTGTTGACACGGACATTGTGCGGGGCGTACTGGACGGCAACCACTTTTGAGAGCTGGATGACGCCAGCCTTGGTGGCTGCATAGGCAACCTGGGCCGAGCCAGTCCAGCGAATGCCCGAGGTCGATGCCATATTGATGATGGCGCCGCCTTGTTGCGCCTGCATGATGGGCAGTACATGCTTGCAGGTCAAGAAAACGCTTTTGAGATTCCTGTCGACCTGGCTATCCCAGACTTCTTCAGTCATTTCGACTGGGCCACCTGCGGCTGATCCGCCAACATTGTTGACCAGAATATCGATGCGACCGGCTTGAGCGTGGCAGTCATGAACCGCTTTTTCGATGCTTTTTGGGTCCGTCACATCGCAGTGCAGCGCCACAAACGTGCCACCCAAATCCTTGATCATCTGCGCGGTTTCTTCCATGGCCTCTAGTGAAATGTCCGTGCCATAGATGGTGGCACCTTCTTCGGCAAATCGAACCGCCATGGCGCGACCATTACCCCAGCCGGGCCCGACTGAACCTGCACCCATGATGAGTGCTACTTTGCCTGCCAATCTGTCTGCCATGTCTTAATCCTCGAACTTGTAGAGTTTTTGCGGGTTATGCACTAGCAGGGATTCTAGAGCGTCGGCGGTGGGAGCGATCTCGGTGAGTGCCTCAACCAGTGTGACATCATCCGGAATGTGGGTGTGGTTGGGGTGCGGCCAATCGAGGCCCCATAGGCATTGGGTGGGGTAGCGCTTGACGAGATCTGCGGCAAGCAGCTTGCCAGCGACATAGGGTGGTGTTTCGTCAACCCGGTCGATGCCACTGACTTTCACTAGAAAGTTCGGCTTATCCAGCAGCCGGCACAGCGCCATGTAATGTTCCCCAGTCAGGCCGTCTTTGGCATCGACACGCCCGATGTGGTCAATCACCACGGGAACCAGTTGGGCGCATGACTCAAAGGTTGGGGAAAGGTCATGTATCAAGTTTTTCTCAAAATGCACTTGAAGGTGCATGTCGATGTCGGCCAGTCGCTTGACAAGAGAGAGCAACGCTGGTGGCGTAATCGAGTGCTTGATATGTTTCATAAAACTAAATCGAACACCGCGAAACCCGGCGCCTTTGAGGCGGACCAACTCGGCTTGGCTAACCGAAGGTTCAACCAGCGCGATACCAAGGTAGTGTTTGTTACCGTGGGCAATGGCGTCCTCTGTCGCGCGCAAGTCCGTGCCATGAACGGCAGAATTCACGATCACACAACGTTCAATACCCACGCGCTTATGCAAGGCAAAGAGTTTTTCCTTTGGCGCATCAACTGGGGTGAAGTTGCGATCGTTGCTGTACGGAAACCGATCCGCCGGTCCAAAGACATGCACGTGGGTGTCACAAGACTTTGGGGGTAATGCGAGGGCGGGCTTGCGTTCAGAGTCGAGGTAGGTTTTGATGGGGGTGTAGATATCCATGGTTGATACTCCAAAACGTTTAATCGTGTTTCTTAGTGTGCCTTTGTGTCAGACTTTGAGATCGCATATCCGATATAAAAAGATGTAATCAGCTTCTTGGGGTTTCCCTCAACATTGCGTTTAGGAAATGACTATGTACCCAACAGTCAAACAGATTGAGTACTTTTTAACACTCAGTGATGTTGGTAGTTTGAGTAAAGCGGCTGCCATTCTCGGCGTCACTCAGCCTGCGTTGAGCCGACAGTTGGGTGAGCTGGAGAAGCATTTGGGTGTGCGACTGTTTGATCGCAACGGGCGCGGTGTGGTGCTCACCCACGATGGACATGCATTTTTGGAGCACGCCCAAAAGATCATGGCCCACATGCAAAGCGCCGTGGCTGATATGCAAGCCAGGCAGGAAATGCCGCGAGGTCGAATCCGGGTTGGGCTACCGCCGCGCGTGGCTACCGAGATCTCCACCGAACTGGTTCTGCAGTTCAGGGAGAAGTACCCAGCCGCTTCAATTAGCATTTCCGAGGCGCTGAGCCTTCCTTTGCGCGAATGGTTGGTTGCGGGTCGGATCGATTTGGCCGTTCTGTTTGGTTTGCCACCGACGCCGCAGCTGTTTTACAAGGACATCACCGCTGAAGAGCTCGTGCTGGTCAGCAGCAACAGGCTGCCCTATGAAATTCCGTTTGAGAAGTTGCCCGAATTCCCTCTGGTGCTACCGAGCTTTCCGCACTCGGTACGGCACTTGATCGAAGGCATTAGCAAGCCACGGGACATCACGCTAAATATTGTTGCAGAAGTAGATTCAATGCAATCCATCTTGCCCTTGGTGCAGCATGGTGTCGCATCAGCCATTGTCCCTTCGGGCGCCCTGAAGCAGTGGCGGGGGCGCACGCCTCCTCAAGTCGCTTCCATCATAGAGCCGAGTATCAAGAACAGGCTGGTTGTTGCCATGGCCGTTGCCAGGCCGTCAACCCCGCTGACCCGGTTTACCCAATCCGTACTGGAAAAGCTGGTCAGGAAGAATTACGGCTAGTGGCGATTCGCCGACTTCTTTGGCGCAGTGATTTTGCTGCGCGAGTAATGGACGTTCTTGCGCTCGCAACCATTTGGTGCGTGCGATCAAGACACACATAAAAATGACAACCTGAAAACATATCACAGGATCAAGCTTTGGTGTGAATCGTGTTGGTTGTTGCGCATTGTGGTCAGGATGTTCTGGCACCTACCATGACAGCTAATAGAACCATTCCCCATGGCTCATTAAAGTAAGGAGACAAAAACATGATGAAGAAATCAATTGCAACCAAATGGATGGCAGCCTCGGCAATTGCCTTGGGCCTGTCGTCCGTGGCCTCAATGGCGTCTGCGGAAACGCTGCGCTGGCTCACCTGGAAAACAGAAACAGCTGGCGATGCACAGACAGCCAATATCAACTGGTTTGTCGATCAGATCAAGAAACGCACCAACAGCAAGTTTGATGTCCAGGTAATGTGGGGTGGCAGCGCCGCTGCACAGCGTGAAATTCCGGATGCGATCTCAGCCGGCGTGGGCCAGATCGGTGAGATTGTGTTGCCGTACTACATGAACAAATTCGTTTTGAACAATGGCGTCGGTTTCTATACCCCGCAACCATTGGGTCCAGGTGAGCTTGGCGATCTGATGGCCAATTGGCACGAGAAGTATCCACAGTTTGATGCTGAGTTGGCCAAGTACAACTTGAAGGCACTTGGCTATCGCCCATTGGAAAAGTACGGAATTCTGTGTAAAGAGCCTCTGCGCACGCTCGACGATTTCAAGGGTCGCAAGATCAGGACGTATGGATCTGCCTACCCAGCGCTGGTGAAGGCGCTAGGCGGTATTCCGACGTCGACTTCTACAACGGAAATGCGCGAAGCACTCGAGCGTGGCATTCTGGATTGCACGCCGACAAGCATCACCTATATTCGTGGCTTCAAGCTCGACGAGGTGGCTCGCTACTTCACGGATGTGCCGTTCGGCGCCAACTATGGTCACTTCATCGTGATGAATCGCAAGTATTACGATTCGCTTGATCCAGCGACACGAAAAGCACTCGATCAAATTGGTCGTGAGAACGCTGCCAACTTTGTGTCACAAATCGATCCTATCGTGGCGGAATTGAAGAAACAATGGGCCAGCAGCAAGAATGGGGTTGAAATCATCGAGTTTCCTCAGGATGCCTTTGTGGAAGTGATCAAAGATCCTGCGATTCAAGCGTTACGTAACAAGTGGATCACTCAGGCCCAAAAGGCGGGCCTGCCAGCTGATGAGCTTGTCCAACCGCTGGTTTTCAAAAAGAAATAAGGTCAGCCATCAGCAGGGGTTGACGTGATTGGCCATAAACGGATATCCGGACTGGGTGTCCGTTTGTGTCATGTTGGGGTACTAAAAAAATAATAGGGGACATCATGGAGCAAGGTGTACTGGCCTTCTCGAGAGCGTATGGGCGGTTACTCAGGCTACTGGGTATGGTGGCGGGTCTAGCCTGTTTGTTGACCATGTTCTTGGTGGCGATTAACGTCATCGGCCGCTATTTATTTAATACGCCATTTAATGGGGCGTTCGTCTATACACAGTCACTGCTGACCGTGATGATTTTTTTCTCAATTGCACTGACCCAGCATTATCGAGGCCACATCAAGGTCGTGTTTGTCACGCGCCTAATGTCGCCAATGTGGCGCCGGTTTACACAGACGTTAATGTCTGCTTTAGCCACGATCCTGTTTGTCTTTGCGAGCTACGCGACTTTCTTGTTTGCTTGGGAGTCGTTTGAGGTCAGGGAGGAAATTTTCGACGCCGTGACGTATCCGATCTATCCGGTGAAATTTGTGGTGTTCATTGGCTTGGTTTTGCTGGCGGTCCAGTTCGCACTTGACACGGTCATGGATGCGTTTGGCATTGAAGACAACGGCGCCAAGGGAGGCCACTGATGAACCTTTATCTCGGTATTTTTGGCATCTTCGCGCTGTTTGGCATGATTGCATTCGGCGCCAACGTTATGGTTGCGCTTGGTATTGTGGGTTTCTTCGGTTTAATGGGCTTGGTGGGCTTTGACGCGGCATTGTCGGTGTTGAGTACCGTTTTCTTTGAGACGACGCACAGTTTCCATTTCACCGTGATTCCACTCTTTCTGCTGATGGGGTTCTTTGCGTTGCGTGCGGGCTTGGGGGCCGATGTTTATGAGGCAGCGCATAGCTGGCTCGGGGGCGTTAGAGGTGGGCTGGCGATTTCGACGACAGTGGCAGCGGCAGGGTTTGGAGCTGCCTCTGGATCGAGCGTCGGCACGGCAACGGTCTTTACCAAGATTGCCCTGCCTGAAATGCTAGAGCGCGGCTATGACAAGGGCTTGGCGTCCGCTTCAATTGCGATCGCGGGCACGTTGGCCGTGATGATTCCGCCTAGCGCCGTGATGGTGATTTATGGCATCCTGACCGACTCGAGTATTGGCAAGCTCTTGATGGCAGGCATCTTGCCTGGCATTGTGTTTGGCATTTTGCTCTGTCTGGCCATCTACATCACCGCTCGACGTCGGCCAGAGGTGGCACCGCGTAGCGAAAACAAGACTTCATGGGGCGCCCGAATCTATTCGTTACGTCTGGCGGGGCCACTGGCACTCATCGTCTTTAGCATCATCGCAGGCATTTATCTTGGCGTGTTTACGCCAACTGAAGCGGGTGCAATGGGTGCTCTTTTTACGCTCATCCTGGCGATTTTTCGGCAGCGTGGCTTCAAAGGCTTGCAACTGCCACAAATTTTGCTAGACACCGTTAGAACATCGGCCATGATTTTTGCCGTGATCATCTGCGCGCTTGTCTTCTCGCGGTTTCTTGCCCTGAGTGGATTGACTTTCGAGATTGGCAATTCGTTGTCCACCATGGATGTTAACCCGTGGTTTGTGGTGTTCATTGTCACCATGATCTACCTGGTGCTTGGCACCATGATGGATGCCCCTGCGCTATTGGCCATCTCACTACCAGTGACACACCCCGTCATGATCAAACTCGGATTTGATCCGATCTGGTTTGGAGTTTATGTTGTCTTACTGGTTGAAATCGCGGCGGTGTCGCCCCCAGTCGGGATCAACTGTTTTGTCGTTCAGGCATCGTCTGATGGGCGCGTCGAGCTCGAAGATGTCTTTAAGGGTTTGGTGCCCTTCTTGATTGCGGGTGCCATCATGCTCTTGCTGCTGTGTTTCTTTCCCCAGTTGGCGCTGTATATTCCCAACTCGATGCGGTAGTCTGTCAGCGCAGCCTGGTCATAAAAAAGCAATGGGGCCCGATTCTAAATCGGGCCCCATTGCTTTTTGACATGACGCCTAAGTTAATACGACCTGTTCAGGCTGGTTGCGACAGTGCCAGCAAGGCATTGAGGTCATGGCATGTCTGAACCTGCCACAAACCGTCTGCGAGCTGGTTCGCTCTGTCTTTACCGAGAACAGGCTCAGTCAACAAGTCGAATTTGGCGCGCAACTCCTCATCGCTCATGGGATTCTGGATAGAGCCTTTCGGGTAGTCAACTTGAGACGTATATGTGCTGCCGTCTTCCATCGTCATGGTCATCTTGCAAGACACGCCCCGAGGCAAGCTGTTGTCTGGCTCAATTTGCACCATTTGCGTCAGACGCACGATCTCAGGTTCCTTCAGCCGGGCATTGTTGTACTGCGGGAAGAGCGCTTGACCGTCAACCAGGGCAACGGCTACCGAGTAAGGTAAGCTCATTTGGGCCTCATGGTAAGTGCGGGGAGCATTGCTTTGATGATAGTGCGCCCAGTCCGGGTGGCGCTGCATGCGAATAGCTCGTACTTTAGACAGTTCCGGGTTGTGATTTTTGCGAATCTCAAGTGCGCAGCCAATGGCATTATGAATGGGGCGCGCACAGCTAAAGGGCTTGAACTCGATGTCTAGCTGATAATGCTCGTTCAGACCTTTGATGATTTCCTCGGGTTGGTTCGCATCGGTGAAGGCCGCCAAGAAGCCC
>Ga0213861_10004002_pt1 | contig 12109 bp, 12 predicted proteins | sample PICome_4_FD_160110 | JGI IMG/M metagenome (GOLD analysis project Ga0213861, IMG submission 160110) | Coastal seawater microbial communities near Pivers Island, North Carolina, United States - PICO131 | ecosystem: Environmental > Aquatic > Marine > Coastal | place: USA: North Carolina...
CATATGCCCGCGTAAACAGCTTTTTATACGTTCTGCGCAATGGTAAATTCCGCAGCGGAAAGCATGATACTGACCTTCTGCCAAAGGGTCATCCAATGGCTAACGATGAAAGGGGTAGCGCAGATATGGCAAAAGATGATATTATCGATCTTGAACTGAAGGGATCAGAGACAATGGAAGAGCGTCATATATTAAACGTGGAAGAGACAGATGATGCTTACACTGTCACTTTTGCCAAGCCTGATCGTGAAGATCAGCCTGAAGAAATGCAGACCACTCAGGAAGATGATGAGCGCATTCAGCATTACGATGATGAAGAGCGCCTTGACCGTGAGAAGATGGAAACTCGCGGCATGTCATTTGACGGTAAAGTTGTTGACGAAGATAAGCGCACTGTGCGGATTGCTGTATCCAGCGAAGAGCCAGTAGAGCGCAGCTTTGGCAATGAAATATTAGATCACAATGAGCGCAGCATTGATCTTAGCTTTGCTAAGTCAGGTCGTATGCCGTTGCTCTTGGATCATGACCCACGCCAGCAGATTGGTGTGGTAGAGGACGTAAGCCTTGATGGATCGGCCCGTAGATTGCGGGCGACTGTGCGTTTCGGAAGAAATGGACTTGCCAAAGAGGTTTTCGACGATGTTGTGGATGGTATCAGAAGCAACATCAGCGTTGGCTATCATGTCAACGATATGGAGCGTCAAGATGCGGATAGCTACCGCGTGAAGTCTTGGCTTCCAATGGAAGTATCAGTTGTTAGCATACCCGCAGACCGGACAGTCGGGGTAGGCCGTGCAGCAGAGAAGCCACCCGCTCAACCTATCACTGAAGCTCTTATTAGAGAGGAAAATATCATGTCGGAAGATAACAAGATCGACATCGATGCGGTAAAGGCCGAAGCTACTCGTGCTGCCGCAAAAGATACTGCTGAAATGTATCGCTTGGCTGCAAAGCACAACAAGCGTGATTTGGCAGACAAAGCCGTATCAGAAGGCCGCTCACTCGCAGAATTTCGCGGTGAATTGCTGGACGTAATCGGTAATGCACCATTGGATACGCCAAATGAAATCGGACTTGCCCCGAAAGAGGCCCGTCAGTTCTCATTGCTTCGCGCTATCCGCGCCCATGCAAACCCAACTGATCGCTCTGCACAAAAAGCTGCTGCTTTTGAATTAGAAGCTGCTGCTGCTGCGTCAGACGCGATGGGTGTTGAAGCACAAGGCATTATGATCCCAGCAGATGTATTGCGTAGCTGGAAAGTGCGCGACATGAATACAACTGACGATGCTGGCATCATTGCTGACGATTTCCGTGGCGGCGATTTCATCGACGTATTGCGGAACGCTTCATCAGTCATGCAAGCTGGTGCAACAATGCTGACAGGCTTGTCAGGCAATGTGAAGATCCCGAAGAAAACAGCCGCATCGTCTGCCGGTTGGATTTCATCTGAGGGTGGCGCATCTGGCGAAAGCGAGCCAACTGTTGGTCAAGTCACTATGGCACCTAAAGTATTGGGCGCACATACAGACATCACACGCCTTATGATGCAGCAATCATCTTTGGATGTTGAAGCATTGGTGCGTAATGATCTGACAGCTTCTATCGCTCTGGCGATTGATCTGGGTGCATTGGCTGGAACAGGATCATCTGGTCAGCCAACTGGTGTAAAGAACACATCAGGCATCAACACACCAACCAACTTTGCTGGGGCCAACCCAACATTTGCTGAAGTTGTAGCGATGGAAACTGCGGTAGCAGAAGACAACGCTCTGCAAGGCAACTTGGCTTACATCTTGCCAGCCAGCATGTACGGTGCGTTGAAAACAACTGCAAAAGACGCTGGTTCAGGCCAGTTCGTAGTTGCTCCAGATGGATCAATGAACGGTTACAATGCAATCGTATCAAACCAAGTTACTGCTGGTGATCTGTATTTCGGTAACTTTACTGACTTGCTGATCGGCATGTATGGCGGTTTGGACATTGTTGTAGATCCATACACTGCGTCTAGCTCAGGCACAGTACGGATTGTTGCACTGCAAACTGTAGACGTAGCTGTACGTCACGCAGTAAGCTTTGCATTCAACAATGACGGTGCATAAGAGTGCTAACTTGGGAGGGCCACTTGGCCCTCCTTTCCAATAAGGGGCGAAAGATGAAATATATTATCCTGAAATCCTGTGTCGCTGCTGGTCAAGCTAGAAAAGCTGGCGACATAGTTGAGTTAGGCGCAGATGAAGCGACTGCGTTAAAGGGATATGGGCGCATTGATAATGCCCCTGAGCCTAAGCCTGTGAAGGCTCCAACTGATCGGGCTGCGAAGCCTAAGACCACAAGGGCGAAAAAGAGCTAACGATGGCGATACCATTTGCAGATGATTTATCAAATATATTCGATGTTGATGAGTTTGCGACTGCCGTTACATATAACGGCGGCACGATAAATGGTATCTTCGACAATGAGACGGTTCCGATTGATGCTGGAGGGTTCGCGATCGTGCATCAAGAGCAGCCGCGATTGACATGTCGCACGATTGACCTTTCATCTATCGCTGAAGGTCAGGCTATGGTTATAAATAGCGTGAACTACACAATTCAGGCGTGGATTGATGATGGCACAGGTGTCACCGTAATTCAGTTGGAGAAAGTATAATGGCGCATGTTCGCAAGCAAATACGCGACAGAATGGCCAGCACTATTTCCACTGGAGCTACTTTAGTATCTAGCCGCGTATATACTACAAGGGTTTATCCGCTGACTGACGCCAACCTACCGGCGATTACTGTGTATACGGGGTCAGAGGTTTCAAGCCGCCTGAATATGGGCTTGAATGATCTGAATAGAAGTTTGACGGTTGATGTTGATATATATGTTAGGGCGACATCAACATTTGATGATGATGTGGACGCTATTGCTGTCCAGATCGAAGAGGCAATAGCCGGTGACTTTACGGTCAACGGTCTTGCAAAAGAGGCTGTGCTTACTGGAACTGAAATTCAGTTTTCAGGGGATGCGGAGCAACCTGTAGGGGTTGCGAAGCTGACTTATTCAGTGAGATATGTTACAGCATTAAATGATGTAGAAACGGCCAAGTAAAGGAGAAACGCTATGGCTACATATTTCGGATCTGATGGGAGCTGCAAGGTAGTTACTTCTGGCGGCTCTCCAGCTTCATTAGGTGAATTGTTAAGTTGGTCTATTACTATGACTTCTGACACGGTTGACAGCACTTCGATGGGCGATACTAACCGCACATACGTTGCGGGTCTTGCAACAGGCACAGCGAGCTTGTCATTATTCTGGGATCCAGATGATGCCGCGCAAGTTGATCTTGTTCAGCGAGACAGTGTGGACGCTGAATTTTACGGTGAAGGTGAAACCGCAGGCGACACTAAATACACCGGCACGTTCATTGTCACATCTGTTGCGCGTGGAGCAACTCATGATGCTTTGGCTACGCTTGAAGTCGATATGCAGCTTACCGGCGCATTAACGATTGGAACCGTCTAATAATGTCAATCACATCTAAGATTGAAACGGCTGCTTCTGAGCTAAGGACGGTAGAAGTTCCAGAGTGGTTGATCGATGGTCAGCCACTCAAAATAAATTACTCTCCCATGACTGTCGCGGAGAATAAAAAGATCAACAAGCGCCATGCAAACTTCATGGAAAACCTCCTTGACGCTGAAGTCCAGGTCTACATCATTATTATGAAGGCATTGGATAGCAAGGGTGATCCTTTATTCGAGATTGGAGACAAAAGTTGGTTTGACAAGCAAGAGCCATTAGTTGTCTTGCGTTTGGCATCTTTATTTGTCTCTGGCCGCACGGTGGAGGAACTGGAAAAAAACTAATTGACGATCCATTCAGGATGAATGTTGTTTCATTGGCTGAAAAGCTAGGCAAAACGATTGCTGAGATTGATGAAATCACAATGGAAGAGTATAATGAGTGGGTCGCGTATTACAAAGTCTTAGAGGAGCGCAGCAAAGATGGCCAGTGATCTAAATATCATCGTAGGCGTTCAGTCCGGTGATGCGCTCCGACAGTTGGGTAATGTTCGCAAGCAAGTTGATGGCGTAGGAGCGGCAACGAAGCGAACAAGTGGTGCTTTAAAGCAGCATGCTAATCAATACAATAAAACTGCTGTTTCGGTAAACAAGTTCGGAAAAGGGGTAGCTCAGCAAGCGGGTTATCAAGTAGCTGACTTTGCAGTTCAGTTGCAGAACGGCACTAGCTTCCTGCAAGCATTTGGTCAGCAAGGTTCACAAATGCTTGCTGTTTTTGGCCCGATTGGGGCGGTGCTAGGTGCTGGTGTGGCTGTAGCATCTGCGCTTGGAACCGTATTTCAAGGATTAACCGGCACCACAAAGGGCTTGAGTGAAAGTCTGGATGGTGCGAAAAGCTCCATGTCTGCCCTAAATTCCAGCTTAGACTTGAGCTTCACGCCCTTATCTGACTTGGATGATAAATTTGGTTCTTTTGCTGGTAAAGTGCGTGAGCTTAGTGAAGCTCAAAGGATGTTAAACTTCCAAAGAACAGCCATAGAAATAACTAATTCTGTCAGCGCGATTGAGAAGACAGTCGAGCGAGGCAGACTTGAAAAATTCATAGATCGTCTAAGAAGGACTGGGCCTGCTACTGAAAACGCTGGAACCGCAATAAAGAAGCTTTCTAAAGACTTCGAGATCACGGCTTATGATGCCTTTGAACTTCAGAAGTCTTTTGAGGCGTTGTCTAATGCTGGCATAGGTATTGAGGAAAAATCAGAGGCGCTTCTAAACTTACAAAAGGCTCTTCAGACTGTTGAGCCGACAACCGACGAAGGTGTTCTGGCTTTAGCTGAGTTGAGCGAACAAGTGGGTAAGGGCGCATTATCTGCTTACGAATATCTAGCGGCAATGGAGTTTTTGGCGGCGGGAACACGTGGCGTTACTGAAGAAACCAAGAAGCTAAAGGTTGAGATACCTAAGATTGCACCAGAAATACAGAGAATAAATGATGCTGCAAATATGGTCGGCAGTTCCTTTGAGCGCTCGATGATGTCTATGGTTAAAGGCACTGCAACAGCTAGAGACGCCTTTAGGGCAATGGCTTCGGACATCATCTCAGAGCTTTACCGTATTTTCGTAGTCAAGCAGATCACAGGATTTATTACGGGGGCTATTCAGGGCGCATTTATGCCACGCGAATATTCTGCCCCACCCGTTCCGCCAAGGGCTATTGGTGGCCCTGTTTCTGCTGGTAGCCCATATCTGGTTGGCGAAAGAGGCCCAGAGCTTATGATCCCGTCCAGAAGTGGAACAATCATTCCCAACAATAAGCTTGGCGGCGGTGGCGGCGTAGTAGTCAACCAAACCATCAACGTCACCACAGGCGTACAGCAAACAGTACGTGCTGAAGTCATGGGTCTTATGCCTCAGATAGCGGAAGCATCTAAAGCTGCTGTATTGGACGCTAAGAGGCGTGGTGGAGCATTTGGAAAGGCGTTTAGTTAATGGCTATTAGTTACCCCAGAGATTTACCTACAGCTACAGGCATAGCTAATATTACGCTTCGTGCAGTAAACCAAACTGCTATGACCATGAGTCCCTTTACTTACAAGCAACAGATCCACAATCATGCTGGTCAAAGGTGGGAAGCTGAGGTTCAACTACCACCAATGAAGTATGAGAATGCGGAAGAATGGATTGCTTGGCTTCTTAGTTTAAATGGTCGTGCTGGTACATTTTTAATGGGTGACCCTAACCGTCTAACAGCTAGAGGGGCTTTAGGTGGATCACCAGTTGTAAATGGGGCTAACCAAACAGGATCTTCAGTTTCCATTGATGGGTGTAGTAACAACATTACAGGTTGGATGAAGGCTGGTGATTATATTCAACTAGGTGCTGCATCAACAGCTAGACTTCACAAGGTATTACAGCAAGTAGATACAAACGCCTCTGGTCAAGCTACATTGGACATCTGGCCTAATATGGTTACAGCACCAACAGATGGTTCAATAGTAGTAACATCAAACACAGTTGGTCGTTGGCGTTTAAACTCAGGTGAACAAGACTGGTCGATAGATAATGCTTCATTCTATGGCATTACATTCGCTTGTGTGCAGGTGATCCCATGAGCCGTAACCTTGAGCAGATACAAAACATTGTTGAGCTTGATGAAATATTCCCATTCTTTGCTGTTGAGCTTATGTTCGACACAAGGGTTGTTCAGTTTGGTGGTCAAGAAGTTACAGCGGAACCTTTATATTTCTGGACAGGATTGGGTGAGATTATCATTGGTGGAATAACTTACACTGGTGCTGGTCAGTTCCTACAAATCTCAAGCGTCACAGAGACAGCAGACTTACGTGCAGCAGGGGCTACAGTTGTAATGTCTGGCCTACCCACTGACGTTATCTCTTTGGCCCTACAGGAGCCTTATCAGGGCCGTATAGCACGTATTAAGTTTGGCATGATGAATGCTAACAAGGCTAATGCTGTTGAGGAAGATGGTGGTCTATTTACACTAGAGGATACTGGTGACTTAGACTTCTCAGAGGGTGATCCAGCAATCCTTATTCCATTGTTTACTGGTTATATGGATCAGATGAACATTAAGGAAGGTGCAGACGATTGTACAGTTACCCTTTCAATAGAAAACAAGTTGGTTGACTTGGAGGTATCTAAGACCCGTCGATATACTTCTGAATATGCTAAACAGCGTGATCCTAATGATACTGCTTTTGACTTCATCAATGACTTGCAGAATAGACAGTTGAGTTGGGGTAGTTAATGCTTCCTAATTGGGAAATAGCTTTAGCAGAATATATAAATAGATGCTCTCGCAAACCTTTCAAATGGGGCGAACAAGACTGTCTTACTTTTGCTAATGTTGCTTACCATAAGATCAAAGGGTTTGGCTTCGCTGATGAGTTCTTGGGGTCTTACACGACAGCTAAAGGGGCAGCAGTAGCTCACGCTAGGTTCCTGAAGAAGACTGGCTACAAAGATATTATAGAGGGGTTTGATGATCGTATGACACGATTGCAGACTAAATATCCACCAAGAGGAACTGTTGCTGCTAGGCCGCAAGAAGGTAACGAGTTTATACCTTATGCGTTTGGTATTATGGTTAATCAATACTGTGCTTTCGTTGGAAGTGAATATTTGATATTCTCTAAGCCAACCGATGACATGATGTTCTGGAGTTAATATGCCTCAGTTTATAATTCCAGCAGCGTTATCTACGGGCCTTCAAGTTGCTGTGGCTGGTGGAATAGGGGCTTTTAAATTTTCCCTTTTAGGGTATTCATTTGCTACGGGTATACAGTCAGTATTTGCCTCAATCCTTGCTAGTACAGCTATGGGTTATGCGCTTAATGCTCTTCAAAAGCCTAAATCTACAGGAATATCGTCTGGTGGTTATGGCATAAACGTCAATCAGATTGGATCTACACTACCGACAGCAACTATTTACGGTGAGGCTAAAGTTGGTGGAGTTAATTTCTATCAGGAAGTTGTAGACACAGATATGCTTTACCAAGGCATAGCAATGGCAGACCATGAGGTTGAAGGCTTCCAAAAGATCTTTATGAACGATGAAGAGATTACATCTACAAGCGTAGGGTTTAATTCTAATTATCTACAGGTTGACACGACACTTCAGCTTAATGGCGAGACTAGGGAAGTTAATGGTTATTCGCAATACGCAACCAGACTAGGTACTTTAGATCAGGAATATGTACCAATCCTGAACAGTGCCAACGATTGGGGGCCATCTAATCGTGCTAGTGGTGTTGCTTATCTCTTCTTCAGACATGAATATAGCAGGAGCTATTTCCCTAATGGGGTTCCAGTAATATCAGCTATAGTTCGTGGTAAGAAAGTATATGACCCTCGCACATCAACTACAGCATGGTCAGACAACCCAGCAATATGTCTAAGGGATTATTTGTTGTCATCAAGTATAGCTGATGCTGATGAGATAGATGAGGATTTATTTACTACGGCGGCTAACATCTGTGATGAAGTTGTTCCCTTAGCTGCTGGTGGTAGTCAGAAGCGATATACTTGTAACGGATCATTTACATCAGATGAAAGTGCTACAACCATAATCAACTCTATCCTTGCTACGATGGGTGGGATGATTTGGTACACGAGTGGTAAGTGGGGTATCAAGGCTGCGTCATTCACATCCTCAATCCTCACCTTAGATGAAGATGACTTGCGCTCCAGCCTAAGCATTCAAACTAGGAACAGCCGTAGAGAAGGCTTCAACAAAGTCATTGGTATATTCCGTGGGCCAGAAAGTAATTATCAGCCTACCAACTTCCCAGAGGTTACATCTGAGTTCTTCCTTAGCACTGACAACCAAAAGGAAAGCACCTTTGAGCTAGACTTGCCTTTTGTAGATACATCAGCACAAGCCCAGCGCATTGCTAAAATAGCACTCTATCGCAACCGTGAACAACTAAAGATCTCTGGCACGTTTGGCATGAGAGCCTTACAAGTTGGTGTAGGTGACATAATCAAGATCACTAACTCTCGCCTTGGCTTTACGGAGAAGTTGTTTGAGGTTTCAGAGTGGACATTCGGATTAAGTAACGACATGGCTTTAGAAGTATCGATGAGCCTACAAGAGATAAGCTCTGAGATATTTGAATGGGATGCTGATGAAACCTCGTTTGAGAGCAACAACACAAACTTGCTATCTCCATTCTATGTTCCCAATGTTGGATTTACTACAACTAGCATTAAGCGTGTAATCAATGAGCATGTAACAAACGTCTTAGCTGTAGATGTTACCTCTAGTAATCCAGAGTTCATTGATAAGGTTGAAGTTGAATATCTGCTGTCTAACACAAAGACACTGTTTGCTGACACCTTTACAACAACCCTAAGTCCCAGCTTATGGAGTGATACATATTGGGCATTTAGTGGTGTTCCAGCACCTCAATCTGGAGCAGTAAACTTCAATGAAACCAATGCTAATTATATCTTCTTTGGGTATGAAACAGGTTCAGCTAATGAAACCTTCTTTGATCCCTTAGTTGGTTCTGTAGCTGCTGGTGATGAACTTACGATAGTTCCTGTTGGTTCTACGGGTGCAATAGAAAGTCTTGGTGAAGCTACAATAAGCATCAGGCTTATAGATAAGATTGCTACTGCATCAGGTCGTGGATACTTCCGAATAGAGATCCTTGACTTTATCAGCTTGAATTATCCTGACAGCAATATTTACGCTACTGGTGGTCTAGTCTTTGGGTATTCTACTTTCTCATTTGATGGCGATATATGGTTCAAGTACAGGTTTAAGTCTGCACAAGAAACAGAAGGCTTTGTATCTTTAGGGACAGGTCCACTTGGTAGATTTGAAATCCCAGATACAACTGGTAAAGCTGTTGGCTTAACTGATGTGCCATCGTATTTTATTCGTGCAAGAGCAATCAGCACATTAGGTATCATAGGACCATACACATCTGAAGATACAGCATACAGCAATGATATAACTGCACCGTCTGCTGTTACTGAAATAGAGAAGAGGATTACTGGTGGTACGTTAAACCTAGAGTGGACACCTTCAAGTGATGATGACCTCTCCCATTACAAGGTATTATTTAACAAGACGTCAACGTCCTACACACATCACTTTACCCAGTCTATTTTGGACAAGGTAGCTCGTCCTAGCACAAGTGTTAGCCTTCCAGCCGCAGCGGGAACTTATTTCATTGTGCCTTACGATAAGAATGGGAACGAAGGGGCAAGTGCTAGTGTTACTGTGAATGATGCAGACCTTCGCAGTTATTCCAATAACATAATCAGGCATTTTGGTGCGCAAGGCGGTTATGTTTGGTCTATTCCCGCTGGAAGCTCAAACGTACAGGAAGAAGTACCCCTTAACCCTTATCAAACTTATGCTAGGGCATTAACCTTAACTGATTACAGCATTGCTCCAAGTGAAGGTGTTTATGTAGCTGATACTGGATCATATAATGACGTTGGGGCAGATAAACTTGTCCGTGTTAGCACTGAAATATTTATGTATCGCTTCTTTGACGATGGTACAAGCACATCTATAAATTGGGATTCTTTAACTGGCCCTATAGATAGCTGGCCTAGGTCTTATAACATTTCTTCACTTGGGTCAGTTACTGCCCAGTGGCATGACATACAGGTTATTCCTTACATTAGAGCATCCCTTAGTGCAGATGTGAATAGTTATGGAGATTGGCAGATTGCTAGAGGTGAAATCTTTGGCCGTCGTTTTCAATACAAATTTGTGTTAAGAAGTCAATCAAACAACATCACCCCCTACTTGGGGAGAATAACATACGAACTGGAGTATGATTAATGGCCCAACATGATATGAATATCGCAAATGATACTGCTCCATTGGTCAGGGCAGACATTAACAATGCTCTATCGGCTCTGGTAAGTCAGAACAGTGGAGCATCAGCACCATCTACAACTTACGCAAATATGATTTGGTATGACTCTACCAATAACATTCTTAAAATGCGTAATGAAGCTGATGATGCTTGGATCTCTTTGTTCTACTTAGATCAAGGTACTGATGCTTTCCGTATCTTACAGAATACACTTGTGACGGATACAAACGGGTCACAGATAGGGATATTAGGATTACAAGCTGCTGGTAACTGGAATGCTGGTAGTGCAACAACAGAAAGCCTTGTGTCACCCGCTAAGATCAAAGGTGCAATAAACTCTATCGTTGGGTTTGATGGTAACTTTGCTGCTTCTGTCAGTAGCTATAGTAATGGCGACACAATCACAGTTGCACATAGCCTTGGTATAATACCTCAACTGATAAATGCTTATGCACGATGCACATCTGCTGATGCAGGATTTACAGCAGGGCAACAAGTGCAGATACAAGGTTGGCAGATTATCGGTGGCACTAGATACGGTGGTAATGTTTACGCAGATGCAACCAATGTTTATTTGCAGATTGCAAGCGGTGGCCTTTTATTTCTGTCGTCATCTGGTGGCTCATCAACGGTACTCACTCCCGCTAATTGGGACATTAGAATTTACGCATGGGGTTAAGAAATGGCTGATAAAAAGATAAGTGAATTAACGGCACTAACAGGTGCTAATGTAGCGACAGACGATCAGCTTGTTATCGTTGATACCTCTGCTGCTCTGACTAAAAGCATTACGATAGATGAGTTCAAGAACGCCCTAGATACGGCTACTGGCTTTGTCAGGATCACTGGCGATACCATGACTGGTGATCTTTCGTTGTCAGGTGCAGATGTAACCTTCGGCGACAACGATAAAGCCATCTTCGGCGCTGGGTCTAACCTACAGATTTACCATGATGGAACACACAACTACATAGAAGATACAAGCACTGGAAACCTTTACATTCAGGGTACTAACCTGATTTTGAAAAACCAAGGTGGTACAGAAAATTTAGCTGATTTTGTGAGTAACGGCGCAGTAACTCTTTATTACGACAACTCCCCCAAACTCGCCACCACCAGCACAGGCATCGACGTAACTGGTAATGCTACTTTCGCAGATAATGGTAAAGCCATCTTCGGTGCTGGGTCTGACCTACAGATTTACCATGATGGGACAAGATCATTTATACAAGATGTCAATGATGGAAATTTAATCCTTGATACTTTTAATGGCAATGAAGTTAATATTACCTCTGGTGGCAACGCTGAGTTTATGGTCCGTGCAATTAAGGACGGTGCGGTCAATCTTTATTACGACAACGGCACATATTCAGACCCCAAACTCGCCACCACCAGCACAGGCGTCAATATCACGGGGGTTTTGTCCAGCGATGGGCTGACTGTGGATGGTACAACTGGCGTAACCATTTCTGGTGCATTCCCAATGATTAACTTTGGGGAAACAGATACAACTGACGAAAACTCCCGTGTCCGTGTATCTGCGGGTGATTTTAGGATTGATACTGTTAATGATGCGTATGGTAGCGGCAAGACACGCTTCTTAATGGACAACGCCACAGGCGACATCAGCTTCTACGAGGACACTGGCACTTCGCCAAAGTTCTTCTGGGATGCGGCTGCTGAGAGTTTGGGTATTGGGACGAGTTCGCCTAACCATAAGATAGATGTCGTTGGTTCTTCT
>Ga0213861_10004004_pt1 | contig 12108 bp, 8 predicted proteins | sample PICome_4_FD_160110 | JGI IMG/M metagenome (GOLD analysis project Ga0213861, IMG submission 160110) | Coastal seawater microbial communities near Pivers Island, North Carolina, United States - PICO131 | ecosystem: Environmental > Aquatic > Marine > Coastal | place: USA: North Carolina | collected...
AGTGATGCATCAGCCATCGCACCTTGGTCATGTTCAACGACAACAAGCACACTCATGACCACAACCCCAGTTCCTTGAGCAATTCAACAACAGCAGGGGCCGCAGCAGCACCCTCTCCAAGGACGACCGTCTCGGAAACCTTCTCTTCAGGCCGGTTCAGTCGAACCATCGTCTGCGCCCCAGGTAACGCCGTGGAGCCGGTCACGTCAACGGCAAGCTTTTTTGAAGCAAGTCGCCCCCGCATCGTCGGATATCGGGGCCACGTAATGCCCTCCTTCACACCAATCGCACAGGGCAAAGGCAGGTGATACACCTCCATGCCAGAGTCAATCTCGCGTTGAGCTTCAAGAACTGTGCCGTCCTCGGAGACTGACACACCCTTGATCGCATTTACCATCGGTCGGTCAAGCGCCCGCGCCGTGCGGACGCCTACCTGAAACCCTCCGGTGTCCGCCGACTCGTTACCGAAAATGATGACATCAAAGGTGCCATCGACTTCCTCAATCGAGCGGATCGTCTCGATGAGCGCCGTCGCCGTTCGCTGCGGATCCCAGCCCATCGTTCCAACGTCGACGAGCGTCGCCTTGGTGATTCCAATCGACGCCGCCCACCGACACTGCTCCTCGGCCTCTGCGACACCGAGCGTCAGAACATGCGATTCACCACCGTGTTTCTCAACCAATTGCACTGCTAACTCAAGAGCACACTCTTCGTGCGGGCTCATCGTGTGACCAAGGTTGGTCGCATCGACGGCCTGGCCATCATCGGTGATGTTGATCTTGGCGCCGGGCGCCGGCACCCGCTTCACACAAACAAGAACCCTCATATCAGCTCTTGAGACGTGAGTCAGTCGGGTCGAACGGGCCGTCGGTACCGACGACGGTAATCGGGAAGAACTCGTTCATGTACACCGTCTGCAGCTTCGTGCCGGGCACGGCCATCTCACGCGGGACGTAGCCCATCAGGATCATTTTCTCAACCGAGGGGCCGTAGCCCGCCGTGGTTACCCGACAAACACGCTGGTGTGAGTCCATGAGCGTGTTGCCGTCAAGATCGCAGATCGGCTCGTTACCGCCTTGCATCCAACGGGTGCGGCCATGCGCGTCGGTCTGGTCATCCACGGTCATTGTTACCATTAGCACTTCGGGATCGCCTGACTCGCGTGCACCGAGGTAGGCGTCCTTGCCGATGAAGTCCGCCGACTTCACCTTGGGACGGGCGAGGCCAGCTTCGAGCGGGTTGTACTCGCTCTCAAGCTCGGCGCCCTGCAAGCGGTATCCCTTCTCGATGCGACCCGAGGTGCCGTACACGCCACCGCCGGTGGCGCGGATACCGAGGTCAACTCCTGCCTCCATCAGCGCATCCCACAGCTTTGGAGCATCATCCCAGGCCACGTAAATCTCCCAGCCGGAGTCACCGACATACGAAATGCGGAACAGCGTCGCGCCGATCTCACTGTCGCCGACACGCAGTTGGACATTCCGGAGCGAGCCGTACGGCGAGCCGTCAAACGATAGGTCCGCATCGGTCAGCTTCGCAACAACGGCAGGAGCATTCGGGCCCCAGACCCCTAGGGTCGAGGTGTCGAGCGTGCGGTCAGTCACTGTGACCGAGCCGTCCTTCGGCATGTACTTCTTGATCCAGGCAAGGTCGCGACCACCGTCGAACACCCCGGTCACAACGTTGACGACGTCCTCACTGATGCGGTGCATCGTGAGGTCAGAGTGAAAACCACCGTCGGGCGTGAGCCACGGCGTGTACGTTGCGCGGCCGGGAGCTGAGATCTTGTTGACCGATAGATAGTCGGCGAACTCGATCGCACCGGGTCCAGACAGCTCGAAGATCTGAAATGCTGACAGGTCGACAACGCCGCAGTTCTCACGCATGTTGAGGTGCTCGCCAACGGTGATCGGACTCCACCAGCGGTTGTCCCACTCGACTTCGCGTTCTTCGACGCCATAACGCTCGACGAGGTCGGCATTGATGCCGTACCACTGTGGGCGCTCCCAGGAGCGGGCCTGGAAGAAGAAGGCGTCGAGCGCTTCTTGGCGAGAGAAAAGGGGGCTGACCTGGAGGTTGCGGCGATTCTCCCATTGCTCGGCCGGGTGCACGATGCCGTAGGTCTTGTTGAAGTGTTCTTCGGCCCGCGACCAGATGTGATCGTCGTTACGCTCGTGGTCGTAGAACCGTGCGATGTCTGCGCCGTGCGCGTCGATCACTCGGGGGTAGCCGTAAGTCATCCACTCGGCGACGACCTGCGCCATGCCCGGGCCTTCCTTCACCCAAACGGCAGCCGCCGACCAAAGGTTACGCACTTCGGTGGTCTCGCCGAGGCACGGCATCGCGTCAGGCGTGAGCGAGAGTAAACCGTTGATCGCGTACTTAATCTCGGCGTCGCCAAGCATGTCCATTAACTCGATCGCTTCTTCCATCTGCTGGTCGAAGTCATCAGGCGTGAACGGCATCTCAGTCGGGCTGAGTGCCGCTTCCTCGTTCGAAGGGATGTCGTCAGGGTGATGCAGAATCGGACGGTGGGCATATGAGCCCACTTCCATCGAGCCCGAAGACTGCCGTTCGTAACAGAACGTATCCATGTCGCGGACAATCGGGTAGCTGATCTCGCTTTGCGTTTCGGCAAGCACGTCCATCGGGCCAACGTCAGCCATCTGGTGCACAGCAGGCACGAGCGGGATCGTTGCGCCAGCCATGTTCGCTATCCGGTTCGACCAGACACCGCAAGCCACGACGACATATTCGGCCTCGATCCGGCCCTTGTCCGTGACGACGGCCGTTACCTTCTGGAGACCAGTGCCGGGCTCGTCTTCAGTCTCGACGTCCAGCACCTCGGTGTTGGCGAACACCTTGAGCCCAGTCTTGGCGATGGCCTCGTTGCGGAACAAGGTGCCGGTGTCGAGGGAGTCGACAACGCTGACTGTCGGGCAGTGGAAGCCTCCAAGGATCACATCGTCGTTGATGAACGGGACGAGTTCTTTAACCTGCGCTGGCGTTAGTAACTCGGCTTCGACACCCCACGCTTTTGCGGACGTCATACGACGATCAAACTCGTCCATCCGCTCTTGGGTCCGAGCGACCTCGATACCACCCGAGTCAACGCTGCGCTCGACATCGCGGTACTGGTTGGCGCTCTGCACTCCTAGGAGCGCCATCTCTTTGTTGTGATCAACTGGGAAGATGAAGTTTGACGCGTGCCCTGTCGATCCACCTGGGTTTGGTAGCGGGCCCTTGTCGAGGAGCACCATGTCGGTCCAGCCAAGTCGAGCCAGGTGGCCGACCAAGCAGTTTCCGACAATGCCGGCGCCGATAACGACGACTTTGGCGGTGGTGGGGACAACTTGTTCGCTCATGACATGCTCTTTCCAAGGCGGAGGTCGAGTTGGTCCTGGCACCAACTTCACTCTTGACAGTGGTGATATATCAACAGAGTATGAGGGCCGTGTCAACAGCTTTGTCGATTGAAGAACCGCTACCGCTGTCCCTCGCCGAACGTGCCTACGACGAAATTCGACGGATGATCATCCGCCTCGAACTCGCGCCTGGTGACGTCGTTCGTGAAGCAGACCTTCAAGTTGTGCTCGAAATGAGCCGGACGCCGATTCGCGAGGCACTCCAGCGGCTCGCGCGCGACCACTTCGTCACCGTGATTCCGCGGCGCGGCATGTTCGTCAGTTCGATCGATGTTGACGAACTCTCGATGCTCTACGAGACCCGCGCCGTCATGGAGCCTTATGCGGCCCGACTCGCTACCAAGCGCGGCACCGCAGCCGACTGGGCCGAAATGGCTGACGTGCTCGCCAAATTACAGCAACCCGGCAAGGCGCCCGCCGAGCTTCTCCAACTCGACCGACGCTGCCATGAGATCATTTGGCGCGCCTCGGGCAATCGCTTTCTTACTGCCAACCTTGATGTCTTGTATGCACAGAGTGATCGGCTTTGGCATATGTACCTCGCTGACGTTCACGACATGGCCCACGCTGTCGACGAACACGCCGAGATCCACGATGCCCTACGCAGCGGCGATGCTGAGCAGGTCGCTGAGCTTGTCGAAGCACACGTCAAGAGCTTCGACGCACAAGTCCGCGCAGCGGTGACCGCCCGCCTGACTTCACCGCTGGGATGACTCCGCTGTCCTGTCGAGCGATGCGACGCATCGAGTGGTGGTCGTTACCCATCCTGCGAGACTGATCTGATGACTGAACTCGAGTTCATTACCGATCACTGGTACCTCGAGGATCTGCCCGGCGACCCTGACGACGAAAATGTGCGCCGGCAGGTGAATGGCGCTGCGTGGTCTCGTGTAGCTCCAACTCCAACAGCGGATCCGGCGCTCATCGCACACTCTGAAGAAATCGCCACCGAACTCGGCATCAGCGCGACCGTTGTGGCCAGTCAACAGTTCACTCGCGCGTTCTCCGGCAACGAGGTGCCCGCCGACATGATGCCGTTCGCTATGACATACGGTGGGCACCAGTTTGGAAACTGGGCCGGACAACTCGGTGATGGACGAGCGATTGTGCTCGGCGAAGTGACCACACCGAGCGGCAGTCACCAAGTTCTCCAATTGAAGGGTGCCGGACCTACTCCGTACTCGCGCGGCGCCGATGGCCGCGCCGTGCTGCGCAGCTCGATTCGCGAGTTCCTGTGCAGCGAGGCCATGCACCACCTTGGGATTCCAACCACGCGGGCACTCAGTCTCATCCTCACTGGCGACGAGGTCGTGCGCGACATGCTCTACGACGGACATCCTGCACCAGAACCTGGAGCCGTTGTCTGTCGCGTTGCGCCGGGCTTCGTCCGGTTCGGACATTTCGAGCTGCCGGCCTCCCGCGGCGACGTTGACCTCCTCCGACAGTTGGTCGAGCACACCGTCCAGCGCTATTTTCCCCACCTTCTGGTGGGGGAAGCCGGCGATGGAAATGCCGGGATGGAACCAATCACTGACGATGTGATCACGGCATTGTTCCGCGAAGTCATGGAGCGCACTGCCGATTTGATGGTCGGCTGGATGCGCGTCGGTTTCGTACACGGCGTGATGAATACCGACAATCTCTCGATTCTCGGGCTCACCATCGACTATGGCCCTTACGGATGGCTCGAAAACTTTGACCCGGGCTGGACACCAAACACCACAGATGCAGGCAGCAAGCGTTACCGCTACGGCAACCAGCCCAATATTGGGCAGTGGAATCTCAGTCGGCTCGGCGGAGCGCTTGCATCGCTCGTCGACGACGTTGCCCCGCTCCAATCCGTGGTCGACGATTATCCCGCCCGTTTCGGCAACGCGTGGGATGCCGCACTATCTGCAAAACTCGGACTTACGGACGTTGCGCTCAACGTTGACGTGCGCCGCGAACTCGCTAACGAACTCCTCGAGATCTTGCCGCTCGTCGAGACCGATATGACGATCTTTTTCCGCACACTCGGTGACATCAACGTCACCGAAATCGATACCACGGTCACCGACGACGTGCTCATGCGGCCGCTGCACGGCGCCTACTACACCGTTTCAGAACTCAGCGGCGAGGTTCTGGCGCGAACGGCTGACTGGTTCCGGCGCTATGTCACGATCAGCGCAACGACCAACCGCTCACCGGACGAACGCCGCGCTGAAATGCACGCCGCCAACCCGAAGTACGTCCTGCGCAACTACCTCGCTCAGTTGGCAATTGACAAAGCTGACGCCGGGTCATACGACATGATCAACGAACTCCTCGACCTGTTCCGTCGTCCATATGACGATCAGCCAGGCCGCGCCGAGTACGCCAGACTTCGCCCCGACTGGGCCCGTGAGCGCGTCGGTTGTTCGATGCTGTCATGCTCATCGTGACCAAGGGACATGACGTCCGGCGGTTCACCGGCAATTTCAGACCGTGTGTCACACTTTGTGCATGACCGACAACGGGAGTGACGGCGAGCCGGATCTCTGGGCCAACACGGGAAATCTCCCCCCGGTTCCGCCGATACCACCAACAAAACCGAAACCAGGACGCCCGGCGTGGCTCATTCCCGGCGCAATTTCATTGAGCGTCGGAGCGCTCGGCGCCCTTGCGATCTTTATGATCATTGGGAGTGGTGATGACGACACGATTTCGACCGACGTGTCCACGACCACGACGATCGCCTCCGAAACGACCGCGGCTCCTGAGACTACGCTGGCGAGTGAGACCACCGTCGCGCCGGAAACGCTGGTGACTCCGCCGACCACGGTTGGCAGCGAGACCACCGTCGCATCGGAGTCAACCATGACTCCAGAGACGACGGTTCCTCCGGCCGCGGTGGCCCCTACTACTGCACCGCCAGAAGGCACTGCGCCTGCCGCTCCCGGCACGGCTCAGGTCGCTGGAACTGTGTACAAAATCGTTCACGCCTGCACCACAAGTCCAGTTCCCGGATATCAGGTCACGAGCTTTGTCGCCGTTGCTGAGTTCGGCCCATTGGTCATTGAGCAAGGCATTGATGAAAGCAATGCTTTTGGTCTGTACTCCGAGGCAGGCATCGCGCTTGACACCCGCGAGTACACCGATTTGGGTGACGACGGGTTTGCGATGTTGGTGCTGGGCGGTGACGGCTCCTTCGAAGTCTCCGCAAATCCCAGCGGTCTCACCACTGTGGAATGCTCGAGCCTTGGTACGGTTCGCCTTAGCGACCCGGCATCGCCTCAATTCAGTTACACCCATGGCATCGTCGATTTATGTGCGACCAACTCCCCGTTCCGGGCCCTCGGTTACCTCAGCGAAGGAGGCACCATCGGCATCGTCGACAACGGGGATGACACTGCGCAGGTCACGTTTGACTCAGCCAACCTATTCTCCGCGACCGACCCCTCTGCCACCATTACCGCCGGTGAACGTCTACAGATCGACGGCAAGGTTTCCGGCTCTACGATCGAAGCCGACACCACGCAAATAATCAGCATCGAACTCGACGACACCCCAGAACGCGACTGCTTGGATAACAGGAACCCATAATCTCGGGCCCCGCGTCGCCAACGGGCTCACACCTCAACTCGCTCACTGCCATCCGCTAGGTCAGGAGCGACCGGCTCGAGCGGTGCTGCCAACGTCTCGGTCAGCCACTCGATGCGTTCACGCATGAGATCGATTCCTGGCGACGGTTGCACGTTCTCAACACCTGATTTTGGCCGACCGAAAACCATCTGCTGTGGGCTTTCGGGGTCGTACGCCGGCCAAGGCTCGCGTCCAGGCGAATCCGGTGTTCCTGCCGCAGCGAATGCAAACCAGCGGTCACCCATGTCGCGGACCGTGAGATGTGCATCGTCAGCGACCGGAACCCTCGGAAACTTGGTGTCAAAAACGTAAAAGATTTCCGCAGCGTGGAACGCTCCAGCAGTCTGCTTCTTCGACGGTGGCGTAGCAGTAAAGTAGTAGCGGAAAACCTGCTGCCCGCTTGCCGCATGTTGCCGCGCTGCATGATCGACGTGGACACCGAACATGTGGTCACCACCGTGCTTAGCGACAGCAGCACTGTCGCTCGTTGCCAGCCCTGGGTAGGCCGACATCAATCGGTCGACGTGGCCGGCTGTTGGATACGACCGGGCGAACGCTTCTCGAGCTTCACCGGCTGACATCGGCTCAACTGAGCCTTGTCTTACGTCACGGTAGAACTCTCCACCGGCTGGGTGCATGAGGTCTGCGAACAGTGTCGCCTCATCACTGTTGTAGCCGATCATCAAGGGTACCGATGCCTGCTGCTGCGCACTGAACGCCGACATCGGTGTTGTCGGCAGAATCACGCCGTCGACGACCGGGTAAAAGTGACGCCCAAGCAACGGGAGCTGCTGGTAGTGCGTCGTCAATTGTTCGGCCGACATCTCGCGTAGGCGGGATAGTTGACCACCAGGCGAACCCACGACCTCGTTCGCGAACTCGACACCCGCGTCTTCGGCGGCTGAGAAGTCGAGTGCTGGTCGACGCAAATGCAACCAGCGTCCGCTGTCACTCGGGCTCTGAGCGATCGCTCGATGGAACAGACCACGAGCGCGCGGTGCGGTCATCAAGTTGAGCACTGCCTCGCCGCCAGCCGACTCGCCGAAGATGGTGACGTTGTCAGGGTCGCCGCCGAAGACGGCAATGTTGTCGCGCACCCATTCGAGCGCTGCAATCTGGTCAAGAAGGCCGTAGTTACCTGACACGCCATCAGGCGACTCCGCTGCCAGTTCTGGATGGGCGAGGAAACCGAACATGCCGAGCCGATAGTTGATCGTTACGAACACCGCGCCGCGCTCAGCAAGAACGTTGCTGTCATAAAGCGGCTCCATGCCACTGCCATCGGTGTGATCGCCGCCATGGATCCAGACCATCACCGGAAGCTTGCGACTGAGCCGATCCGCGTGGGCCGGCATCCGCACGTTTAACTGGAGACAGTCTTCGCTTTGCTTCACCTTCGCGATCTTGAGCGCGGCTTGCAGTGACCGCTTTCGGACAGCACCGAGGCCAAGCCCCTCGATCAACGTGTTGAAGAACAGCTCAAAACCAGCGGCACGCTGGTATGCGTGGGGGCCAAATTTTGTGCAATCCCGAGTACCACTCCACGGCTCAACGGCTGCCGGTGGCCTCCAGCGCAACGCTCCAACTGGTGGCGCAGCAAAGGGAACGCCACGGAAGTTCGCAATCCGACCCGACGAGTCAAGCCTGCCTTTGATCTTGCCGGACGAAATGGTGGCGGTAACGGACTTCGAAGCCATGCAGCAGTATTGCGTGTCAGCAGTCCAACGCTCTGCTTGAGCGCAACACAGGTCAGAGGTAGACAGCGCAGCTCTGGACACGACCCCATCTGTTCTATATAGTGGAACCGTTCCACCATGCGGAATCAAATGGTGGTCGAAATCAACGGAATCCTCGGTTGAGCTGGGCCTTAACCCATGATCGCTTGGTGCATTCTTGCCGAGCAGAACGGACAGACACCATGGGATTTCCCTCTGACCTTGAGATCGCGAGCAAAGCGAAGCTCAAACCGCTATCCGACATTGCCAGCGAATCCAGCATTCCACTCGAATGCCTTGAACCTTACGGGTCCGGCGCTGCGAAGATTGGACTCGACGCAATCGCAAAGTTGTCGAATCGGCCCAAAGCTAAGTACGTCGTGGTTTCGGCGATCACACCGACACCGCTCGGCGAAGGCAAGACCACCACGACGGTCGGCCTTGGGATGGGATTCAGCCACATCGGCAAACAAGGCGTCATCGCCGTTCGCCAGCCATCGATGGGCCCGACATTCGGCATCAAAGGCGGCGCAGCCGGCGGCGGGTACAGCCAGGTCGTTCCGATGGAGCTCCTCAATCTGCACCTCACCGGCGACATGCACGCCGTCACTGCTGCTCACAACATGTGCTCGGCCGCACTCGACGCTCATCTTTACCATGGCAACGAGTTGGGCCTCGATATGCACAACATCACGTGGCGGCGCGTCATTGATGTCAACGACCGTTCGCTTCGCAACACTGTGATCGGCCTTGGCGGACGTCTCGACGGCGTGCCCCGCGAAACCGGATTTGACATCACGGCTGCGTCTGAGGTCATGGCTACGTTGGCGCTTTGCACATCGCTGCAGGATCTACGCGAACGCCTCGGCCGTATCGTCGTCGGCTACACCAAGTCCGGTACCCCAGTCACTGCCGAAGAGTTGAAGGTGGCTGGCTCAATGGCAGTCATTTTAATGGAGGCCATTAAGCCCAACTTGATGCAGACCTTGGAGAACACTCCCGCTCTCGTCCACACCGGCCCATTCGGCAACATCGCTACTGGCAATAGTTCGATCGTTGCCGACCGCATCGGGATCCGTATGGGTGACTACCTCATCACCGAGGCCGGTTTCGGCGCCGACATGGGTGCCGAACGCTTCTTCAACATCAAGTGCCGAGCCTCCGGACTCGCTCCCGATGCTGCCGTGTTGGTCGCAACGGTACGGGGCCTCAAGGCACACTCCGGCAAGCACAAGATCGTCGCCGGCAAGCCGTTACCTGAAGATTTACTCAAAGAGAACCCGGACGAAGTCCACCAAGGCGGCGACAACCTCCGCAAACAACTTGAGAATATGCGAATCCACGGCTGCACTCCGGTTGTTGCCATCAACGTGTTCCCTGGGGATCATGATGGCGACATCAACGCCATCAAGGAAATTGCCGATGAGTTCAACGCCCGCGCTGCGGTGTCCATGCACTTCACTGAAGGCGGCGCCGGGGCAACCGAACTCGCCCACGCTGTTGCTGAGGCAGCCGAAGAGGAAAGTAACTTCCAGGTGCTGTATCCGGATGAAATGAGTCTGCGCGACAAGATCACTACCGTGGCGACCAAGGTCTACGGTGCAGATGGCGCCGAATTTTCTCCACAGGCCAACAAGCAGATCGACAACTACGAAGCCAACGGATTTGGCAGCCTCCCAGTCTGCATCGCCAAGTCGCACCTGTCGCTCAGCCACGACGCAAAGCTCAAAGGAGCCCCAACCGGCTGGACATTGCCGGTCCGCGAAGTCCGTGCGTCGGTCGGTGCCGGATTTGTCTACCCGATCTGCGGTGATATGCGCACCATGCCGGGCCTTGGTAAGACACCAGCACTGCAACACATCGACATCAATGCCGACGGCGAGATCGTCGGACTCAGCTGAACAACCATCACACGGGGGATCGACCTCCTGTGTGATCAATCAACCAAGGAACGGGGGCCACTCATGTCTGCCGAAGCGAAAATACTGAACACCGGGAAGCTGACACGGGGTCGGCGATTGATGAGGCGCGGGTTGCTGCAGCCGGGTCCGTCGCACCTGCGGTCGATGATCCGCGATGCAAAAGTCGAACTCATCCCAATGAAGAGTCTCGAACGTGCCGTCACCGAACTCGCTCCGAACTCAAGCATCTCGATGACCTGCTCACCAGCAAAGTCAATCGAGGCCACCTTGGACGAAACGGCTGCGCTCGTCGCCGCCGGCCACTCCGTCACGCCGCACCTCTCTGCCCGGATGGTCCAGACCTCTGAGCATCTCGTTGCGATTCGTTCCCGTTTGGTTGAGATCGGCATCCGCGAGGTCTTTGTCGTCGGTGGCGACGCCGACCCGCCGGGCTGTTTTTTCGATGCCATCGAGTTCATTGAGGCCTTTCTCGCACTCGACGACGCCGATGGTCCCGAGCATCGCCAAATCGACCACATCGGGTACACCTCTTATCCCGATAGCCATCCGCTTATTACGTCAGAGCAACTCCACGACGCGTTGCATATGAAGCAACAGATGATTATCGGCTCCGGCCGGACCGCCCACGTCAGCACGCAAATGTGTTTCTCCGCAGATCAGATTCGGACCTGGCTGCTCGGCGAACGCGCCGCTGGTCTAACCGTTCCGGTGCACCTTGGTGTGCCGGGCGTGATCGACAAAACAAAGCTGATGACTATGGGTGTTCGCCTCGGCGTCGGTACATCGCTCCGCTATCTCTCAAAGAACCGCAAGGCACTCGGCAAAATGATGACCCAACGGTCGTTCGAACCCGATCAGTTACTCAAGCCGCTCGCTGGCCAGTTCACTGATCTCGGAATTGATGGAATCCACCTATACACGTTCAACCAAGTCGCCGCTACCGAAGCCTGGCGCCGCACGACTCTCGGCTGAATGCAACCCCCCGTTCAGCCGCCAAAATGCGCGATTGTTGGTTACGTCAGTAGGGCTTCTTGCGGCGAAACAAAGCGCAGGAAGCTTTGAGGAGTTGCGCTGTAAGGCGAACAGCTAGCGCAAGCGACCGGGCGGGAATTGCCACAAACTTGCCTGGCGTTTCATTGGGAGGGCATCTGTCGGCACCATCCGGTTGCCGGCATAAGCAATGATTGCGCCGTGGGTTACTGCTGTCGCACAGAAAATGCCGTCGGCTCTGTCGAGACCATGAATGATGACGTGATCACGGGCCCGATCACTGCGCCGGCGGCGTTGATGCGCAGGAGTGAACTACTTGCGTCAATCGCCTGCTGGGCTCAGACCAGTCGAGCGTGTGCGCTAGCAGCAACGAGTAGAGCGGAGAGGTCATCCTGCCCTGGAAGAACACCCAACCATTCTGACGGCTGGGCGGCAGCGCTGCCATCGTTCCGCAGA
>Ga0213861_10004007_pt1 | contig 12100 bp, 10 predicted proteins | sample PICome_4_FD_160110 | JGI IMG/M metagenome (GOLD analysis project Ga0213861, IMG submission 160110) | Coastal seawater microbial communities near Pivers Island, North Carolina, United States - PICO131 | ecosystem: Environmental > Aquatic > Marine > Coastal | place: USA: North Carolina...
GACCCATACCTCATTGTTGTCGCGCGCGGCGACAGATACCGGCTCCATCCCCACCGGGACAGAATCCACATGAGTAAGGCCCGCGGCAGTGACGGTAAAAATTTCTAGCTGGTTATCCGGCGTGTTAACGGCGAGCAAAGTAGCGCCGTCGGGCGTCAGCGCGATGGGTCGTACGTAGCCGCTCTCAAAGGTGATGAAAGATGGCGATTGCGCCTGGGTTGCGATCGCTGCGGTGAGTAGGGCTAGCAAACTAAAAAAAGTGAGGGTGCGCGTCGTGATGCGAGCAATTGCCCGTCGGATTGTTTTGATGTTAGCCATCATGCATGGTCCTCTTTGTTATGTTTACTCGACAGCTATTTCCGTTAGCGCAGGGCCCAAGCACGGGCAAGTCCGAGAATTGTAAGATAATACAAAAGTTATGGCCTTAAACCAATTGGCCAGACTGCTCTTATAAACGTAAGTTTATAAGTTTGAACCCCATCACACCACTCTGGCGACTCACCGCTTTTGACATTCGTTTACATGAGGAGTTCGGCAATAAATGTCGCGAATGGACAACGCTTGAAAACAGTAAGTCTATGATATATATAAATAAAGTGGTTTATAGCACGAAATTAATTGCCCTGTTGTAAACGGATGCGTCGCTTATCGCGCGCTTTCTCTGATAGTTTCTCGCAGGAGAAGCTCGGGTGCGCGGAATTCTGAAGGGTTAATCCGAAGATCACATAAGCATCTGAATTATATCAACAAAATGCTTTCGAGGATGGCATCGGTTGCCCTGCGGCAAGCGGATACCCCGCGTGTTGCAGAGTGCTATGCCAGGAGCGGGGCAAACCGGTCGAGGTAATCCCGAAATACGTCACTCTCCTGTGCCCGTGTCAGTGCGAACTGGTCGGCGGAATAATCGTGTTTGCCATGCAGGTACCGGGGGCGTTTTACGAGGTAGTCCCTCATGCGTGATTCCGCTTCGCTTGTTAGCGGTATGTCGAAATAACGGTAAATGCCCCTGACGCTTTCCACGGGATCCTCGCAAATGCTGGTAAAGCTGACATCCAGAAACTGGCCGCGATCGAGTTGTGTGCGTTGCTGCATTCCCATAGTCAGTTGCTTTGCGAAGTGCTGCATTTCTTGCTCTGCCAACGCTTTGGAGTTCACGCTGTCGCTGAACCCCCTGTGCAGTTTTGTGGCCAGGCTCGAAAACGAGGCAATGGCCTCCAGGGGCTGTCGGTGAGTCCACACGATATTGGCATCCGGATACTGTGCGAGCAGATAGCGCAGGTAAGCCAGGTGGGAGGGAGTTTTCAGTACCCAGTGCTCACCTCGGTACTCAGCTTGCAAGTGTTGCAGGAATTGTCGGTGCCAGCGGTAGGCGTCGGTCATGTCTCGGTCCAGTACCCAGGCGCGGTATTGGGGGACATCGAACATGTAACCAAACTGCTCGCTGGCGAACTGCGAGGAGAAAATATAGACGCATTCCTGCGGCAGTTGCGCGCCGATGGCATGTATAGCCTGAAAGCCGGGGGACAATTTCTCGGCCAGCCCCATAAAGCGGTCGACAGACCGGATGCGTTCGTCGGTGTTATAGGTGCCTCGCATTGCAGGAGGAACCGGTTTTGCGACCTCCCAGCTCGCCGGATAGCGCATGGCGGGATCCTGGGCAATCAGCTCGAACAGGATAGTCGTCCCCGTGCGCGGCAGCCCCAGAATGAATAGCGGCTTGTTAATGGTTTCCGTCAGTATCTCGGGGTGTTGCCTGCGATACTCGACCAGGTTCAGTCGGACACAGAGGTTTTCCATCAGATTGAAGTGCGCGCCGAGTCTCCCGACCTGCGATAATTTGGCGTGGTCCTGTAGCTCTCTGGTCAGTCTTTCAAGCCCCTCCCGGTAATCGTCGTCGCCGAAATCCCGCAGCCCGGTGCGCCACTGTGCGCGATGGATAAGTCGCTTTGCATCGAGTGTGGGCACTCTGAGACCCGCATGCTCCAGCCCTCGGGCCATGTGGTTGAAGAGTGAGATATAAGCCGGCTGATTCTGGTCTGGAGGCACGGGGTTTGTCTAAGCTGAATAAGCGTCGCGGGGACCGATACTTGGCACGTTTGTACCTCGCTAAGCTGCGGTGATGGTGTCTGGGAATGTATGATGGCTTGGCTGCCCGGTGGCGACAGCATAGCATTAAAAACAACAGCGTTGGCGCTCTTGTGATTTTTGGCAGCTTGTTTATGGTGTTCATCTCGGCCACTTAAATGGTTAACGGGCCGGGGGATAGAGTGGATAGAGAGACGAGTTATGCAGGCGAATAGAGTACTTTTGGTATGGTGTGCGGTGATGATGGCTCCGATAGTGATGGCGGAACCGGCTTATGAGATCAATGGACTGAATTCGCGCATGACTTTCAATCAAGTGCTGGATCGTGCCAAGGCACTGGGCGGTGCCTGTGAGGTGCACACAGTCCGCAACGGAGAATCGATACGGGCACGCTGTGATTACTCCGTCTGCCCCGGCTCCGGTGAGGACAATGATTGTCCCGACGGGAAAGACAGCGGAGCACTGACCGTGTCCGGCGAGGACGTGTCTTCGATTTGGACTGACGCGGAGGAGGCCGACATGATGGTCAAGCGGATAGCGCTGGTTATCGATGGCGATATCGATGTGGTCGAACAAGACTTTCGCACGAGGTACGGCAAGCCTTATAACGACACCTCATTGTTGGAGCACAGTTGGACTAACGAGGTTAGGATTCATTGGGCTTCGGGCGTGGATAACGTTGGTCTGCAGAGGTTGCGCAGTTCAATTACCCTGTTTACCAACCCTGAGCCTGTGGATATCGGCTCCGGCTCCCCCTGACAGGCGCGCATCTTTTTTGACGACGATACCTGTGTGTCTGTCGATCGCAAAATCTTTTTAGTGAACTGTGTCCCGGTGGCGAGTCGGCGACAAGTCCGACTATCGCGCCGCTTAAACTGGCAGGCAGCGATATAGCGGCGGCTTCTATTGACTACGCTCGGTAATTTGGCGCATTGCTGATCCAAACGGATTGGTACGGAGAGATCACGATCTCGCGGTCATTGGGACTGCAGTGATCACCGCTGATCAGGTCTGACCAGTCCTCGGTGCCGATGAGGTTGATGTCCGAGAGGGCCACGGATTGCTCTCGGGCTGTGACGTTATTGATGCAGAATATACTTTGTCGGCGATCGACGCTTTGCCTCCAGAAACCGAAAAGCGACGTTCCGAGATGAAGCGTGAATTGCGTAGCGTTAGGGTGAAACGCATCTTGTCTCTGCCGGATGGCGAGCAGCGCCTTGATAGCAGCGAAAACCCGCGCGTGATCGCTGTTTGTATCGGCAAGACGCCCAATAAGATCTCCGTAATTCCACTGGTGTCGATTGATGGCCCGGTAACTTCCTGTGTTTTCTGCGCGCTCAGAATCGTTGCGGGTGCCCAGTAGGCTGTGAATATAAATACCCGGAATCCCCTCCAGTGCGAGCATGATTGCATGCGCACAGACAAAGCGTTCGACCCCCAGTCCGTCCTCTCCTTGGGTGGTGCCACGCAGGGCGTCGAACAGAGAAATATTGATCTCGTAAGGCTTACGCCCGCCATCATCCAGCGCTCGATAAGATACGTGTCCACCAAAGGCCTGCATCGTATCTATCAGAGTGTCGAGTTCAGCGTTGGACAGCAGCCCTTCCGCCGGTCGCAGACCGATGCCGTCATGAGAGGCAATGAAATTGAAATACGTTGTCCCATTCTGCGCCGGGGGCATGCCCATCATCCACTGCCTGAGGTAGGTGCAATCCCCTGTGACGAGGCTATTTACCAGCAGTGGCGGTAGCGAAAAGTTGTAAATACAGTGGGCCTCGTTGGCGTTGCCGAAATAGGATAGATTCTCCCGATTGGGTATGTTGGTCTCCGTGATCAGCAACGTGTCCGGCGCCGTATACTCGAGCAGTGTGCGCAAGAGCCTGACAATTTCGTGTGTTTCTTCGAGGTTAAGACAGCTGCTACCCGGTACTTTCCAAAGGAAGGCGATGGCATCCAGGCGGAATATTTTCACGCCAGCCTTCAGGTATTGGTGAATGATGGACACGAATTGTTTGAGTACCTCCGGATTGCGGAAGTCAAGGTCCACCTGGTCGTGCCCGAAGGTGCACCAGACGTGCTGCGGACCTTGCGCTGTAATCACCTCTCGGAGTAAAGGGGTGGTGCGTGGCCTGACAACTGCGCTCAAGTCCTGTTCAGGACTGACGGTAAAAAAATAATCTTTGCCGGGAGATGTGCTGCGCAAAAAATTCTCGAACCAGATGCTGCGGCTGGAGCAATGGTTGATGACGAGGTCTGCCATGAGATCGTAGCTGCTGGCAATTGCACCGATATCATTCCAGTCGCCCAGTGCGTCATTGACGCTGGAGTAATCGATGACGGCAAAGCCGTCATCGGAGCTCCAGGGGTAAAAAGGAAGTATATGCACCCCGCTCAGCAAGCCGGCAGTGTAATCGTCAAGAAAACGTCGCAGCGTGACCAGCGGTTTTTCGTTATTGTTTTGCAGGCTGTCCCCGTAGGTGATGACAATGGCATCCCTCTGGCTCCAGTGGTTAATCTGCTGGAAGGCTCCAGTCTCCTCTGGCTTTGCTCCGATCAGTTCGATGAGGGCTTGTGCGAGTCCCTCGAGGTCTGCGCCCAGCGGATTCTCATGGTATATCGCACTAATATGGTGCTCCACTCGCTCCAGCAATTGTTTGGACGAAGGCGGCATCGGGCGTTTATCTGTCTGAAAATTCAGCGTGGTCCGCATCGACGGCATTGCTGAGGCGTTCCAGCACATCGGGCATGGCGCTGATAACGCGCGACCAGCTGGGTATAAATGGACGTTCCATCGGGCGGTCGAGAAAGGCTTCCCCCGCCTTCATGATATTTTCCGCAAACAGCTCCACCGCCTGCTCCTCGGAGTGAATGTCCAGAGTCAGGCCATTCATGACGGCATCATTGTTATAGGTTTCTACAAAATCCAGTGCAATTCGATAGTACGTTGCCTTCAGTGAGCGGAATGTTTCGATGTTGAATGTGACGCCTCGAGTTGCCAGTTTGCGAAACAGAGCTTTCGAGATATCAATAGACATCTTGGACAGGCCACCGCTTTCATCATCCGCCGACAACGTCTGGTGCTTGTGGTCATAGGCATCGGCGATATCGACCTGGCACAGGCGGTTATTTGAATAATTGCGATACATCTCTGACAGTACGCCGATCTCCAGACCCCAGTCGCTGGGTATCAGGATGTCGTTTAGCACATCGCGTCGAAAAGAGAACTCACCGGCGAGCGGATAGCGGAAGCTGTCCATGTATTCGAGATACTCCATATCGCCTAACATTTTTTTCAGTGCACGCAGCAGTGGTGTTACGAGAAGGCGGCTGACCCGGCCGTTTATTTTGCCGTCAGCTACACGTGAGTAATAGCCTTTGCAAAACTCGTAGTTAAATCGGGGGTTGGCCACCGGGTAAATAAGTCGTGCCAGCAGGGAGCGTTCGTAGGTCAGGATGTCACAGTCGTGCAGGGCGACCGACTCTACGCGATTGGTGGCAAGGGTATAGCCCATGCAATACCAGACATTGCGACCTTTACCCAATTCCTTCGGCGCTACACCCCGTGCCCGCAGCTCCTTATCCAGCGCCTTTAGTCGGGGTCCGTCATGCCACAATACGTGATGATCCTGTGGCAGGCGGGAGAAAAATCTGAGTGCCTCCCGATATTGCGACTCGTCAGCGCGGTCGAGCCCGACGATGATTTCGGTCAGGTAGGGCACCAGGGTTAATTCATCCACAATGTGCGGGAGCGCGTTGCCTTCCAGTTCCGAAAACAGCGATGGCAGGATGAGTGCCATAGGGCGGCGGGCAGAGAATTCGGTTAGCTCCTGCTCCATCTCCTGCAGCGATCTTCCGGAGAGGTTGTGCAGTGTTGTGATAATGCCGTTCTGGTGGAAATCACCCATGATGATTGATCCTTATAGCGAAATTCTGTGTGTACGCAGCCACCGGCTTACGCCCTCCGACCAACCGGCGGGCCCCATCTTGTTGCTGCGCATGATACCCCCGCTTTTTGTCAGAAGGGGAAAGTCATTTACGGGCGACCGGATCAGCAGCGCGGTTTTTGCCGCCTCCAGCATGGCGCGGTCGTTCTCGCTGTCTCCGATAGCCAGATCCTCGATTCGGCTGAGCGAAAATGCCCGTTGGTATTGTGCCCGCAACCAGTCAAGCGCCCGTCCCTTGTCGCAATCGCCGCTGACAGAGATAAACCTGCCCCCCCGCATAGCGGTAGCGCCCTCTCCCCGAAGAAGAAGCAAGAAACGTTCCTTTTCTTCGGGCGCCCCGGTCCAGTGCACGGGCTCGCTGTAGCCCCTGTCACTCGCAGCGGTTGCCTGATGTTCAGTCAGCCCCGTCATCGCCATAACACCCGCGATACCCGCACCGTGAAATGACTTAAATTGTCCCGGGAACTGAAGTGCGAGCTTTTCAAGCACAGCCAGCCATTGCTCACGCCCAGGTACTGTTTCATAAACGAGGTAGTCCCCACGGGGAACTGCATCCTCCGGGGCGTGGACGAAGTAACCCTTTGGTATGAACACGGCCGCGCCGTTCTCGACAATAAAGGGGTGCGTGTTGTTGAGGGCGTGTCGTGTTTCCTCAAGCTCCGCGAACGTCTTGCTGGACGATAGAATTAACGGAATATCCTCCTCGATTAATAGATCGATAACCGGGCGGGCGGTCTCGAAGCTATAGGTGAAATGGTCTAATAAGGACCCGTCCAAATCACTGAAAACCAGCAGTTTTACACTATCAGCGGTCAAAGCATGACGCCGCCTGTGGATTTTTTGCAGGAGACTATGTGTCGTGCCTCGTTCAGTTGCAGCAGGTAGTGGGCATGGTCCGGCAGCTCTGCCAGGCAGCGACGCGTAAGCCTTTCGTAATGCTGGATAAAGCGTTGCAGGCTCGCATCGTTCATCAGGTGAGTAGTCTTCTCCTTGCCCGCTTGATCCGCCAGCTTCTGCTCCTGCTCGCGGCGCCATTCGAAAACGCAGTCGAAGGACGGCGCCCGCAGCATAATCCACTGGTCGACCCTGTCGTAAAGGGGCAGGAAAAACTCACGGAGGCTATTGTTCACCTGTGTGCGCCAAATCGCTTGCGGATCTTCGTCTCGTTCCAGCGCATTGACCGGGTCGGACAGGCTTCTCTCGCTTTCCGCAGTGGCGCCGAGACACCAGCCTTCAAGCAGCACAATATGCACCGGCGGACTAGCCCAGTCCCGGGTTGGCTTGCGCTCATCGGTGCCTTTGTCAAAGCGAGGTATTGCAGTGGTCCGGGCATTATTCGCATGCAGCAGTTGGTCAAGAGTGGATTGCAGTAGTCCCATATCATGAGTCCCAGGCACGCCACGCGTGATAAATAATGGATGCACGGCGACCGCAAGCGCCTTACGCTCAGCCTGAGTCAGATAGAAGTCATCCAGAGACAGCGCAACACATTGCCGCCCATACTCCTCTCGAAGTGATGAGCACAGGTAATCACACAAGGTCGTTTTGCCCGAACCCTGTGCGCCATTAACAGCAATGAGCACTGGGCGACCGGCAGCCGTCTGGTAAGCCGCAAGCTCCCGGGAAAGGGGAGCGAACCAGTGCTGTATCGTATCGAGGTAAGTGGTGTCCAGCTGGTTTCTTGCAAGCAGTGCTTGTTGCCACTGTGAGTTTTTCAGTATTGACCTCCGTCAATGCCTGCGCGCATTCAAAAGAGTTTTCTGGCTTTGGGCCATGCTAGAAGTTCAGTCTCCTTCGAACTCAGTTTGGGCATAAACGGCTACGCCCGTCTCGGCGATTTTCTTGCTGCCGCCGATATCCGGCAGGTTCACCACTGCAGCAAAGCCCACGATATCGCCACCGAGTTTTTTGACCAGGTTGATCGCCGCGACCGCGGTGCCGCCCGTGGCGATAAGATCATCGATAATGAGAACCTTCTGCTTCTTTGCAACAGCGTCATGGTGAATTTCCAGTGTATCAGTGCCGTACTCAAGTTCGTAATCCTCCGATACGGTTTCGGCGGGCAGCTTGCCTTTCTTGCGCACGGGAACAAAGCCTTTCTGCAACACGTATGCCAGCGCTGCCCCGAAAATGAAGCCACGGGAATCGATCCCTATGATCAGGTCGATATCTGTGTCCTTGTAATATCGGGCAAAGTCGTCGACGCAGAGTTTAAGGCCGAGTGGATCGGCAATAAGCGAAGTGACGTCTCTGAACATGATCCCTTTCTTGGGGAAGTCGGGAACGGTTCGTATTCTACTTTTTATCGGCATGAATATACCCTCATGTTTTTAGCTGGGGAATGGTATTTATCAGCAGCTCGGTGACTGTCCCAACATTTGCTCTGAACACCTCCAGAATCTCTTCCCAGGAGACGGGAGCCTCGTCCTCCTTCCAGCAATCATAGTCCGTCGACATGGCAACAACACCGTAGGGGATTCCCGCCTCGTTGGCCAGAATACACTCAGGGGCAATACTCATATTGATGACGTCGGCTCCCCATGCCCGGAACATGTGAGATTCCGCTCGGGTGGAAAAACGATTGCCTTCGATGGTAATGACGGTGCCGCTAGTGTGATGTTTGATACCGAGATGCTGTGCTGCTTTTATCATGGCCTGGCGTATGTCTTCGTTAAACGGGTCGGGCATCGGTGTGTGTTGCCCACCCTCGGGGAATTCATCGTCAAAGCTCACCTTGCGCAGGCGTGTAAAATCGATAAATTGATCCAGGACGACGAAATCACCACGTTCTATTTCCTGTCGTAGGCTGCCGCAGGCTGTAGTAGCCAGTATATGCGTGCAGCCGAAATCTCGAAGCGCGGCGATGTTGGCCCGATTGTTGACGTGTGTCGGAGGAATCGTGTGCTCGCGTCCATGGCGCGCCAGGATTGCAACATCTACACCACCAATGGCGCCAACTTTCAGCGGAGCTGAGGGGTCGCCGTACGTGGTCTCCACCGCAACATCTCGCGCGTCCTTGAGCATATCCGGATTATTCAGACCGCTGCCGCCGATAATGCCGATTTTCAAACTGTATACCCCGCTAATTGTTATATGGTGATCGACATATGGTGAAGGTCGAGAACAGCATTATAGGTCGGGGCACAGGATGCGCCAGCCCCCGTTTCAATTTGGCAGCAGGGTGAACCCGCGGCGCGGCTCATCCGGGACAACTAGCCAGCGTTACCACTGGCTGCCCAGCGAGCTCGCCGGCGAGTGCCTTAAAACCGCTATTGGTAATTGTGGCGCCGTTGGCAACCAGTTTCTGTACCAGAGTATCCAATGAATGCCTGCCCTTCGATTTCGATCTCAGCTCCCTGTCCAGTGAGTCCATCACCAGAACAGCCGCCGCCGTGCGGGCGCCACTGGAGGCATCCGTTGCATCGCAGGGCAGGCCTGCGCTCCATTCGGCAAGTTGGGTAAGGCCTTTTTCATAGCGATAGCTCGAGATACCGCCTGACCGTTGCAACATGGCGATGCTGTAGTACTCTGCCAATCCTTCAACGATCCAGTCTGCGCCGTCGCCGTTTTTAGCTCTGATCCCGCTGAACACGTGGAACAGTTCGTGCAGCAGGGTACTGGTGCGGTTGCCGCTGATCAGTGGTCGGCCGGGATGAAGGTAGAGTGAGGCGTGACCAGAGAGACCGCCGCGCCACATATCATCGCTGCCATTGACGACCAGCAGGCGGCGGGGCGCACCGGGCAGCAACTTGTTCATTGCCGGGAGTGTCCAGCGCAAGAACGCGAGTGTGTCATTGGCGCGTAAACCGAGTCCACGAGGGCTGGCTACACTCAGCTGCTGCGCACCGATCGTGTCTTTGCGGACGGAGATGTCCCCGGCAAGCATCCAGCCTCGCGGCTGGTCAAACCGTCGGCTCGGGTCGTCGACGAGAAAAGTGCGCGACTGACCCGCAGTGTAGGGGGTTTCGATTGACCATCCAGCTGGTCCCGCCAATGTGACGCGGGTCGCTGAACGGGCGCCAACAGCGGTGGTGGTGCTAGCACTGGGAAACAGTTGATCGAGCTTCAGCAGGGCCCAGCTCGGAGTGATCTTTGCATCCGGCAAGCCATTACTGCGCTGGTGACCGATCTCGTAATCGTAGCTAAGAACACCGCCAGTGGTGCCGGGCCGCCAAGTCACCCGGTTCCCATCTCGTACGACCGGCGAATCGCTTCTTATGTTCAGGTAGCGATCCTCGGGCATGCTGAAGGAGGCACTGCGCAGAAGTTGCGTTGCCTGTTCCAATGCCAGCGTTACCCTTGCCTGTCCCTTCGCAGGATCAAGCATAGCCTCGTAATCCACCGCGTATACCGCCTGTTCAGATTCGCTCGCGCCGACACAGGGAAATACCACCAGTGGCGCGAGGCAGGCCAGCACCCACCAGGCGTAATAGCGGGCAGTGGCCTTGCTGTTGTTTTTCGCTGATTTGGTCAAGACGCGATTCCTTAATCGGATGCGCTGGCGGCAGAAATAGTTGGACCCTCTAATGTGTTGAATTGTATCACCTCGAAGCGATTACGGGAGTGCAGCCATGGTTGTAATGACTGCTCGCCAGCGATTTTGCTGCCGATCAAAGGAAATACTGCAAGCTTATTTGCCACGGTCGATCGACGAGCAGTGCTTCCTGCTACCTTGTTCACACGCGCCAAGACTCTGGATTGTGTCTTGATGTTGACCTTTTCAGCCACCATTACCAAGTCTGGATTGTCCCATGCAATAATGCTGGATATCATGTCTCTGTCAGTGATTTCAGGGCTTGCCACAGATCGGTTTCGAGTGCGCAGATGCTCATGGCTGTAACGTATTACGATGGGAACGCAGTTCGGTATTTTCCAACGGAGTCACCCCGGCGATATGAACAGTGGACACAGATTTCATGCAGGGTTTTTTCGCTCTGTGCCACAAAAGCGCTCTGCGTTATGCGTAAAAGACTGCAGCTGTTCAGTTGATGGATAAGCCAGATAGAGGCCTGAGCGTTGTTTGCTTTGCCGTTATGGTAGGTCTTGCCGCTGCACCCCTGCTTGCTGCCAGCGAGTGGACGCTTGTTCACGTATCGGAGAGGCTGACAGTGGAGCGCCGTGATTATAAGGGGTCGGACCTCGATGAGATTCGCGGCGTACTTCGTCTGGACGCCTCGCTTAACGCTGTAATGGCTCTGTTGAAGGACGCCAGCTTCAACGAACAGTGGGTATACCGCAGTGGTGGTGCTCGTGTCCTGGAAGAGATGGGCTATCCCCTGGCGTATGTTTACGGGATTGTTGACGCGCCCTTCCCAATGGTCGATAGGGATACGGTGGTACGTTTTGATTTTGAACAGGATCCGTTTACCAGAGAAATTACTATTGGTATTACCAACTTCCCGCAGTTCGCGCCAGAGGCCGACGGGCTAGTGCGCGTTCCTGATTTTGGTGGTTTCTGGCATTTACGTCCTCTAAAAGGCCGAGGGGTGATGGTGACTTACCAGGTTTACGGTGATCCTGGTGGTTGGATTCCTGTCTGGATGGCCAACCGTGCTGCGGTGCTTTCGGTGCAGAACACGCTCGAGAATATGCAGGCTGCGGTGGCCTATTACGAGGGTGCTCAGTCAAGGTATGTCGACGAGCTTGATACTGCAGAGTGAGCGCCACTCGAAGTGGTCCACCCGTTTTATCGTATAGTTGCTTTTGCGGTTGATTGTGCCTCTCTCAATGTGCGGCGCAGGCTCCTCCTTGTGCGGGCTAATGCATCAGGAAGCCGAGCGGCAGGAATATTGATTAAGGGATAAGGGATAAGGGACGAGGGATAAGGGATAAGGGTGACGAAGTCCATAGACAACACGCCCAAGGATCGAATGATCATCGTCAAGATCAAGTGATGTCAGGAACGCTATTAAATCGGGGAACAAGTTCAAGATCGTGATCCCACTCTGCTCTACTTGCGACAAAAATATGACCGTCCGGTTGGCAATCCACAGCGCTATCCAAACTCCCCGCGGGAACAAGAAGGTGGCCCTTGTTAAAGGTTGGCAGCGTCGAGCCACCGGTATCGCAAA
>Ga0213861_10004009_pt1 | contig 12097 bp, 8 predicted proteins | sample PICome_4_FD_160110 | JGI IMG/M metagenome (GOLD analysis project Ga0213861, IMG submission 160110) | Coastal seawater microbial communities near Pivers Island, North Carolina, United States - PICO131 | ecosystem: Environmental > Aquatic > Marine > Coastal | place: USA: North Carolina | collected...
TCCCGTGAGGATTTTTGAAAAGAGAAGGAAGACTTTCCGATTACGAAATTTTAATTAGTAGAATTGTAGATAGGGCCATTCGTCCAATTTTTCCAGATGATTATCATGCTGACACTCAGATTGCAATTACTTTAATTAGTGGAGACGAAAATGTTCTCCCAGATGCTTTAGCCGGACTTGCGGCTTCAGCAGCTTTGGCTGTTTCCGATATACCTTTCAATGGCCCAATTTCTGAAGTTCGGGTAGCGAAGGTTGATGGAAAATTAATAATCAACCCAACTCCTACAGAGCTTGAAAAGGCTTCTTTGGAATTTATTGTTGCAGGTTCACTGGATTTCATCCTTATGGTGGAAGGAGAAGCAAATGAAATCCAAGAAGAAGAAATGCTTGAAGCAATGCAATATGCTCATGAGGAAATCAAGAGACATTGCCAGGCTCAAATCGAGCTAACAAAACTTGTAGGAAAGGAAGTAAAAAGAGAATATAATCATGAAAAGTCTGATCCTGCGCTTTTTGAAAAAATGAGAGCAGATGTTTATGATAAGCTTTATGCTGCGGTGAGCAAGCAAATTGCCAATAAATCTGAGCGATCAGCTTTGACAAAAGAAATCAAGGAAGAATTTGTGGCAAGCTTAGGTGAAGACCACGGATTTGAATCAAGTTTAATCGGGCCATATTTCAGCAAAATCCATAAAGAAGCTGCTAGAAATCTAACTCTTGACGAAAAGAAAAGATTAGATGGAAGAAGACTTGACGAAGTGAGACCAATTTGGTCAGTGGTAGATTATTTGCCTTCAGCTCATGGTTCGGCAGTTTTCACCAGAGGTGAAACGCAGTCGCTTACTACTTGTACTTTGGGTACAAAGATGGATGAGATGATGATTGATGGGGCTACTATTTCCGGTTACAACAAATTCTATCTTCATTATAATTTCCCAGGATTCTCAACAGGCGAAGTGAAGCCTAATAGAGGACCAGGAAGAAGAGAAGTTGGGCATGGAAATTTAGCAATGAGAGCTTTGAAAAAAGTACTTCCACCGGTTGATCAAAATCCATATACCATCCGAATTGTATCTGATATTCTAGAATCAAATGGTTCATCATCCATGGCGACTGTTTGTGCAGGCTCTTTGGCACTAATGGATGCTGGAATTCAAATTAAATCTCCTGTTACAGGAATTGCAATGGGGATGATTTCAGATTCTAAGACCGGAAAATACTCTATTCTATCAGATATTTTAGGCGATGAAGATCATTTGGGAGATATGGATTTCAAGGTAACTGGTACTGCTACTGGAATCACAGCTTGTCAGATGGACCTTAAAGTCGAAGGTTTGGATTATTCAGTTTTGAAAGAAGCATTGCTTCAAGCTAAAGCTGGTAGACTTCATATTTTGGATGAGATTAAAAAGACATTAGCAGCTCCAAAAGGAGAATTGAAGCCTCATACTCCAAGATCTTTTATCATGTTCATTCCTAAGGAATTGATCGGTGGAGTGATTGGACCTGGAGGGAAAGTGATTCAGGAAATCCAGAAAGATACAGGAGCTACAATTGTAATCGAAGAGATTGACAATCAGGGTAAAATCAATATTTTCTCTGCAAATCAAGATAAACTTAACGCAGCACTTGCACGCATCAAATCGATCGTAGCTCAACCTGAAATAGGGGAGACTTATACAGGTAAAGTAAAAAATATACAGCCTTTTGGAGCATTTGTGGAATTTATGCCGGGTAAAGATGGTTTACTTCATATCTCAGAGATCAAACACGAGCGAGTAGAAACTATGGATGGCGTGTTGGAACCTGGTGAAGAAATAATGGTTAAACTGATTGACATTGATCAAAGAACTGGGAAATTTAAACTTTCCAGAAAGGCGTTACTTCCAAAACCAGAAAAGCCGGCTTCTAATCCTCAAGGTTAATTTGCCATTATGTTGTTTTGAGTTTTATATTTCATTGAATTTTACAAATCATATACCTGAATGAGGCAGCTAAAAATTAGCAAACAGATTACCAACAGAGAAAGTCAGTCTCTAGATAAATATCTTCAAGAGATTGGTAAGGTGGACCTGTTGACAGCAGATGAAGAGGTTGTTCTAGCCAAAAGAATCCGTGAAGGAGACCAATTGGCACTTGAAAAGTTGACTAAAGCTAATCTTCGATTCGTGGTTTCTGTGGCAAAACAGTATCAGAATCAAGGCCTTTCCTTAGGAGATCTAATCAATGAAGGTAATCTTGGTCTAATCAAAGCTGCACAGCGATTTGACGAAACTAGAGGTTTCAAATTCATTTCATACGCAGTTTGGTGGATTAGACAATCTATCCTTCAAGCGCTTGCCGAACAATCTAGAATTGTGAGATTGCCATTGAACAGAGTAGGTTCTTTGAACAAAATCAGTAAGACATTCAGCGAGTTGGAGCAGAAATTTGAAAGAGAGCCATCTCCTGAAGAGCTAGCTGAAGTACTTGAAATTACTGCTAATGAAGTTGTGGATACCATGAAAATTTCTGGTCGTCACGTCTCTATGGATGCTCCTTTCGTTCAAGGTGAAGAAAATAGCTTACTTGATGTTTTGGAAAATGACGGTGATGAAAAACCAGATGATGGTTTGATGACCGATTCACTTCGTAAAGAAGTTCAGCGTGCACTTTCTACCCTTACACAAAGAGAAGCAGATGTGATAACCCTTTATTTTGGGTTAAATGGAGAGCATGCCATGACGTTGGAGGAGATTGGAGAAAAATTCAATTTGACCCGAGAACGTGTAAGACAGATTAAAGAGAAAGCAATTCGGAGATTAAGACACACTTCAAGGAGTAAGACCCTAAAGCCTTACCTAGGTTAAACAATAAATTAAAAGGGGGTTTTTTAGCCCCCTTTTTTGATTTGAACATCTATTCTAGCACCCATCCCCATATCTATTTGGGAATTTTAACAAATTCTAATTTTGAGTAGGAGTGGGAATTAACAAAATTTGCCAGATTTTAATATAAAATTAATGAGTCAAGAAACAGAACATGTCAAGGTCTTAATTATTGGTTCTGGACCTGCTGGTTATACGGCTGCTATTTATGCATCTAGAGCTGGACTTTCACCAGTGCTTTATACTGGAGGTCAACCCGGTGGACAACTTACTATTACGAATGATGTTGAAAACTATCCAGGATATCCTGACGGAGTAGTAGGTCCTCAAATGATGGAGGATTTTAGAAAGCAAGCCGAAAGATTTGGAACTCAAGTTCGTTATGGACTTGCTACTAAAGTTGATTTTTCTTCCCATCCACATAAAGTCGAAATCGATGAACAAATTACGATTTTGACAGATACGGTATTAATTTCTACAGGAGCTTCAGCAAAATGGCTTGGAATAGAAAGTGAAGAGCGATTAAATGGTAAGGGTGTTTCAGCATGTGCTGTCTGTGATGGTTTTTTCTTTAGAGGTCAGGAAGTTGCAATCGTCGGGGCTGGAGATACCGCATGTGAAGAAGCCTCTTATTTATCAAATATTTGTAGTAAAGTTTACATGCTTGTAAGACGTGATGAAATGAGAGCATCTCAAATCATGCAAAATAGAGTAATTAATAATCCGAAAATTGAAATCCTTTGGAATTCAGAGACCGATGAGATTCTAGGAGAAGATGAAGTTGAGGGAGTTAGAGTTTTAAACAATAAAACAGGAGAAAAAAGAGATATCCCAGTTTCTGGCTTCTTTGTTGCTATTGGTCATCAACCAAACACAGATATATTTAAAGATTTCATTCATATGGATGAGTTTGGCTATATCAAAACTATTCCAGGAAGTACTAAAACTAATATTGAAGGCGTTTTTGCTTGTGGAGACGCTCAGGATAATATTTATAGACAAGCTGTTACAGCTGCTGGAACCGGCTGTATGGCAGCATTGGATGCGGAGCGGTATTTGGCAGAGTTTGAGAATCACTAATCCTAATTCATGAGGTATTCATTTGTAATAATCTTCTTAAGTATTTTTTTGAGCATTGGTTTTTTTGAAGCCAATGCTCAAATTTTTCCTAAGATTATTAAAAAAAATAATACTAATTCAGTAGTTACAAGTCAGGAAAGAAAGTCAATTGAACTTCGGACTTTTGATCAGGAATCTTACTTAAGAACACTTTCCTCCTTTACCGATTCTATTATTTTTGAGAATAATGTCAATCTTGGCAGAGTGAGATCTATCGTAAGTGAAGATCGGAACACAATGCTTTGGGCCCCTACAAATCAGTTAGTTAAAGTTTCTGAACAAATCTTGATTGATAGCATTTGGGTTACTGCTTATGAGCACTATTCTTCTTGGGATTCCAATAAAATTGACATATATAATTTTGATTTAAAGAGCTTTAGGGACACTGTAAATATCCGATTATATGATTCTTTTTTTGGATATGAGTGGAAAATGCCATTGGATACTACTCCTGTTACCTCTCCTTTTGGATATCGATGGAGACGATGGCATTATGGAACAGATTTGGACCTAAACACAGGCGATCCCGTTTATAGTGGCTTTGATGGGATAGTTCGTGTTAAATCGTATGATAGGTATGGATACGGATATTATATAGTTATTCGTCATAAAAATGGTCTTGAAACCCTGTATGGCCATTTGTCGAAGCAATTGGTTGAAATAGGTCAAGAAGTAAAAGCTGGCGATTTGATTGCAAAAGGTGGAAATACAGGAAGAAGTACAGGATCACATTTACATTATGAACTTCGATACAAAGGGTTGGCATTTGACCCACAAAAGGTTTATGATTTTTCAGCACCTTCCATTGTCGATCCAAATTTTTCTATCACACCAACTTTATTTTCGCATGTCGCCAAAGCTAGTTCAAGTGCTTATCACAAGGTCAGAAAAGGGGAGAATTTAGGCTCTATAGCACGAAAATACGGTGTTTCAGTTGCAGCAATTACGAAGTTAAATGGAATTTCATCAAGATCTATTTTGAGAATAGGTCAAAATTTGAGGATTCGGTAAAAAATAAAAAATGACTAAACTTGATATATTAGTTTTTGCAGCTCATCCAGATGATGCAGAGTTAGGTTGTTCCGGTACAATAGCTTCTCACATTTCTAAAGGAAAAAAAGTAGGGATTGTTGATTTGACACAAGGTGAAATGGGGACTAGAGGAACTCCTGAGATTCGACTTCAAGAATCTGCAGAAGCGACTAAGATCTTGAAGTTATCAGCAAGAGAAAATCTGGGATTTAAAGACATTTATTTTCAAGATGATGAATTTCACCAATTGAAAATGATTGAGATGGTACGTAAGTACCAACCAGAAATTGTGTTGGCTAATGCGGTATCAGATCGCCACCTTGATCATGGTAAAGGTTCAAGTCTTGCATCTCATGCTTGTTTTATGAGTGGATTGAGAAAAATTGAAACTCAGAATAATGGAGAGAATCAAGCCCCTTGGAGGCCCAAATTAGTTTATCATTACATTCAAAATAATTACATCGAGCCTGATTTTGTAGTTGATATCACTGCATTCTGGGATATCAAAATCGAAAGTATTTTAGCTTTTAAGTCACAATTTTTTGATCCTAGTAGTCAAGAACCAAAATCATTCATCTCTGATCCCGAATTTTTACCTTTTGTAGAGGCGAGGGCAAGAGAATATGGGCATAAGATTTTAGTTAAATATGGAGAGGGATTTACGGTTGAACGAATGCCAGGAATAAATAATCTTTTTGATATGATTTGATTAAGGAGCTAATCTGGAAATTTCCCAAGACTCTTTATTCAATTCAAAAATCAAACGGTCATGTAGTCGACTTGGTCTCCCTTGCCAAAATTCAATCTTATTTGGTGTAAGTCGGAAACCTCCCCAATGGGGTGGCCTCTGAATTGTTTTGTTCGAAAATTCTTTTTCAACATCAAGCTTCATTTGTTCCAACAATTCTCTAGAAGGAATTTTTTTGCTTTGAGGAGATGCCCAAGCGCCTATTTGCGAACCTAAAGGCCGAGAAAAGAAATACTCATCAGATTCCTCGCTTGAGATTTTTTCTACAGTGCCATTTACTCGGACTTGCCTTTCTAGCTCGGGCCAGAAAAAAGTAAGGGAGGCTTTGGGCGAGTTTTCAAGTTCTTTTCCTTTCTGACTTTCGTAATTTGTAAAGAAAACGAATCCTGAATCTATACCTTTTAAAAGGACGATCCGGCCATTAGGAAAACCGTCTAAACCCAATGTCGAGAGTGTCATTGCATTCACTTCTAGGGCTTTTGAGTTTATTGCTTCTTGGAGCCAAATATGAAATTGTTCAAAAGGGTTTTTACTTATATTGCTGATTTCAAGACTTTTAAGTGCGTAATCTTTACGTATCGCTGAAATATTCATATAATCTATTGACTTGTTAAAACTTTAAGATAAAAGTACTCTTGCCATTGGATTTATAAAATTATCATTTATATTTTTCCTTCAATCGTTTTTATCATCTATGATCCCACGCAGCGAAGAAAAACCGAAACCAGGAAATCTTTTGATATCTGAGCCTTTCCTTCAAGATGAAAATTTTGTGAGGTCTGTAGTCCTACTTTGTGATCATAATGAAGAAGGAAGTTTTGGATTGGTCATTAATAAGCCTTCCATTCTTAAGTTAGGTGAGTTGGTTGAAGAGTTAGAATTTTTAGACAAGGAGGTTTTTGTAGGAGGTCCTGTCGAACAAAATACGCTTCACTTTATCTATTTCGGAGAAAAGCAGTTGGAAGGCAGTATTTCTTTGAGTGCTGATTTATGGTGGGGAGGTGATTTTGATATGCTATTGGAAAAATTACAAACCGGAAGTTTCGATATAGAAAATGTTCGGTTTTTCCTCGGATACAGTGGGTGGGGGCCTGGACAGTTATCTGATGAGTTAAATGAAGAAACCTGGATCATATGCCATGAAAATTTAGAAATCAGCAATTTTGATTTCACTCCTGAGGAACTTTGGAGAAACCTACTCAAAAACATGGGGGGAGAGTTTAAGGTTATAGCAAATTATCCACTAGACCCAAGATTAAATTAGGCAAAATGCCTACTTTTGCCCATATTGCCTTGAAATAGTACCGTTTTTATGACTGAGAAAAGTAATGAGTTGTCTGATAAAGACAAGGTGACCCAAGCCTCTGATTCTGTAGAGGGAAAGGGTAGTGAGAATCAAGAATCAACCAGTTCAATGGATGAGAAATCTTTTGAAAGTGCTGCTGATAATGATCCGGAAATCGAAGATTTAACTACTGAAACTGATTCTGCTTCAGAAGCGGAATCTTCTCTAAAAGAGGAATTATCAGATGAAGCATCTTCAAAATCGGAAGCGGCTGTTGAAGAGATAATTGATGAAGTAGCAGAGCCTGAAAAAGAAGAGGTTTCAAATGAAACTGATCAAAATCAAGAGTCTGAAAAACTCACTAAGGTAGAATCTGAAGTTGATTCTACAATCGATGCCGACAAACCTGAAAGTAATTCTGAAGATTCTGACCAAGAAGATGAGAGTCACGAGGAAGAGCATCATGTTGAGGATATCGATCTTTCTACTTTATCCAAAATCGAGTTATTAGAATTGCTTAAAGTAAAAGTTCAAGGCACCAATATTTTTAGATTGGATAAGATTGTCCATGAGATCAAAGGAGCCTTTGATGAATTTACTAATAAAGAAAAAGAAGAAGCGCTTGAGAGTTTTAAGGCTGAGGGAGGATTAGAGGATGACTTTGATTTTCGGCCAAGTGATGAAGAGAAAGAGTTTAATTCCCATTATTACGAATTCAAAAAGCAACTTGGAAGTTTAAGGAAAGAAGCTGAAAAGCAGAAAGAATCAAACTTCAATGCAAAAACAGAGCTTTTAAATAAGCTTCGTGAACTTGTGGATGGAGAAGAGACTACTTTGAGTATGTCTGCGATTAAAGAAATTCAAGAAACTTGGAAGTCGATAGGTCAAGTGCCTGCATCTCAAAATAGAAGTTTATGGGCAAGTTTTAATGCATTAATGGATCGTTTCTATGATAATAGAAGCATTTATTTTGAATTGAAAGAGCTCGATAGAAAGAAAAACCTAGAGAGTAAAAATGAACTTTGTGAGAAGGCAGAGTCCTTAAAAGATGTCAAGGATCTGAAAGATGCTATAAAATCATTGAATGATCTTCATGAGGAATTTAAGCATATCGGTCCTGTCCCTAGAGATGATCAAGAGTCTTTGTGGCAACGTTTTAAAGCAGCTTCAGATGCAGTATATGATCGGAGAAAGGATTTTTACGAAGGCCAAAAAGAAGTATTCAAGAAGAATCAAGATGAGAAAGAGCTTCTGATTGAAAAATTGAAGGCTTTTGCTGAATTTAAAGCTGATCGAATCAGGGATTGGAATACTAAAACCAAAGAGATTTTAGAGGTTCAAAAAACTTGGGAAAAAATCGGTCCGGTAACACGGGAATCTGGAAAAGACATTAACAAATCCTTCTGGGCGTTATTTAAGCAGTTTTTTCATAATAAAAATCTTTTCTTTAAAGAACTTGATGAAATTAGAGCTACCAATCAGGCAAAAGCTGAAGAGCTAATTACCAAGGCGACTGAATTAGCTGAGAGTACGGATTGGCAAAACACTGCTAATTCACTAGTAAAACTTCAGCAAGAATGGAAAAAGCTCGGACCAACTCCGGAGAAAAATAGAGATTCCTTATATAAGCGATTCAAGAAAGCCTGTGATACATTCTTTGATAATCGTAGAAATGCGAATCAGCAATCCAATGCTGAGTTTGAAGAAAACCTGTCCAAGAAAAAGGCTATTTGTCAAAAAATTGTTGAATTAGCCACAGATGCTCCAACTGAGGAAGCGTTAACGGCTTTAATCACAGAATTTAATGAGCTTGGTTTCGTTCCAAGAAAAAACATCAAAGAAATCCAGGCAGAATTCAAGACTGCAGTGGATACTTACTTGGAAAAATTGGGCTCCGAAGGTGCTGATCGTGATGATTTCTTATTCAGATTAAACTTGAATAGAATTCAATCTGATCCAAATGCGAATAAAACGCTGAATAAAAAGGAGCATGGCATTCGGAAGCAAATCTCAGAATTGGAAAATAATATCACGCTTTGGAAAAACAATCTGGAGTTTTTTGCAGCTTCTAAAACTGCAGATAAACTCAGGGATCAGTTTGATGTGAAGATCCAAAAAGCTGAAGAAGAGGTGGAGAAATTGAAGAAGAAACTATCAATTTTAAAAGAGTTTTAAATTAATCTCACTCAGAATTAGAGAGATAGGATTTTTCTTTTCAGAGGGTTTGGAGTGAACAAATTGAAGTCCTATATTTGCATCACCATAATGAAAAAGGCCTCTTTAGCTCAGCTGGTAGAGCAACTGACTTGTAATCAGTAGGTCGCTGGTTCGATCCCGGCAAGAGGCTCAAAAGGGAAACAGAAATGTTTCCCTTTTTTGTTTTTACACTATATTTTTTTCTAAAATCATGTTTTAATGGATCAGTCGGGGATCAGGGATCAGTCTGAAAACGGATCAGTCTGAAAACTTGGGGGATTTGAGTGAATCGATTTTCTTTGTTGAAAAAAACAATTGGAAGAAACGAATTATCTCAGTCTACTTTTGGATTAGTTGGAATCTGAGGCTGTTTGTCTGGATCTATTTTCATTTTTTTTATTCACGAGGGAATTACAAGTCAGAAAAAAGGTTCAAGTCTGGACTTGAACCTTTTTGCTTTATTCCAATATCAGAAAACCAAATTAGGCCATTCAATATTAATTTCCTTTTGGTCTGAAATATCGAATTGGAGCTTTTGGTTCAGGTTTTAATTCGATTCCCTCAGTCTTCAGCAATTCCAAAGCAACTTGAACTGCGCGCTCCAATTGAGGGTCTTTTCCTGCGATAACATCCTTTGGCAATTGCTCTACAGGAATATCTGGAGATATACCAACACCCTCTACAGCCCATTTTCCATCAGTATCATAGAATCCTCCTCTAGGAGCTACCATTCGGCCTCCATCTACAAAAGGAGGGGTGTCCCATGTTCCCACTAATCCTCCCCAAGTTTTGGTGCCGACCAAAGGGCCGATTTCCATCTTGTTGAATAGATAGGGCAGAAGGTCTCCTCCGGAGCCAGCTCGCTCATTGATCAGCATTACTTTTGGTCCCCAGATGCCTGACATCGGTTGGGTGAATGGTTTATGGTCATTGGCCCTAGAGTTGAAATATCCTGTCAATTTTCGATTCATGATGTCTACCATGTAATCTGCTGCTGATCCACCACCGTTATTTCGCTCATCGATCACAGCTCCTTTCTTATCCTGCTGCGCAAAATAGTAGCGATTGAAGGAGGTGTAACCTGGCTGCCCAGTATTTGGAAGGTAAACATAGGCTAGTTTTCCTTCGGAAAGTTGATCTACCTTTCTTCGGTTCCCCTCAATCCATGCGATATTTCTCAATTGATTTTCATTACTTACCGGAACTACCAGTATGCTTCTCGATCCATCCAGTCCTGGCTTTGAATTTAAGTGGATCTTGGTTGGAACATTTGCCGCACCTTCAAAATAGGTATAGAGATTAATTCCTTTTTCGATTGCTTTTCCATTTACTCCAACAAGGTATTCCCCAACTTTGGCTTCAGCCCCTACTTGCGCCAAAGGAGCATCCAGTCCTGGATTCCAATCCTCGCCATTATAGATTTTTTTGATTTTGAAATTCCCATTATCCATTTCAAAATCTGCTCCTAGCAACCCAATAGGAACTCGGTCAATATCAGGAAAGTCACCGCCTCTGGTATAGCTATGTCCAACTGCAACCTCACCACCAATGATGTCAATGATGTAATTCATATCCGTACGGTGACGAACTGAGGCTACCCATGGCTTGTACCATTCGAAGATTTCATTCCAAGGAGCGCCGTGTACATTTTCTACATACAAGAAGTCTCGTTGATAGCGCCATCCCTCTCGGTAGATTTGCTGCCACTCGGCCATTGGATCAACCTTAACTTTCATGGAAGCGATACTCTTCAAAGCGCCGTCCCCTACTTTTTTACCGGCTCCAGAAGTTTCTATGATTCCCCAGGTATTTCCTGACTGGTAAAGCAAAGATTTACGATCATTGGAAACCACTACTTGACTCACTTTTGGAAGAAAATCTTCAGACTTCCGCTTAGTTAAATCATACTTTTTCATTGCAGTTCCTTCATTTGGAATGACTTCCATATAAAAGATCTGATTTTCTGGAGCAGGTGCCAAGGCAGAGTAGTTCCGATTCGGAATATCGATAGCTACGATTCGTTGTTGGATTCCCTCTTCTGAAATGGTGACTGCTACAGTTGTTTTTTCATCTTTCTTTTTCTCTTCTGCCTTTTCTTTTTCTTCATCACTTTGAGGAAGTAGCGGGGAAGAATCAGCTGCATTCAGTACCGTAAAGTAAAGCGCACGAGTCACAGGATGATCGTAGCTACTCATATCCAGCCATCCGGTATTCAATCCGAAATCAGTGCTTGCCAAGAAATAGAGGTATTTGCCATTCGCATCCCAAATCGGTGAAATGGCATCAGCCATGGTATCAGTTACTTGGATTTTCTTTCCTGAAGCGACTTCGTAGACAAAAATTGATTTCAACTGATTATCCATCAATCGGGAATAGGCAATCCATTTTCCATCAGGAGACCAAACTGGATTCATGCTTCGATTAGGATGAGCGAATCGATCAGTATCTGCGATTTTGCTTGTTCCCGAAGTCACATTGGTGACCCAGATATTGTAATCCGTATCCGTATAGGCGATGTGAATATTATCACTAGACCACTCAGGCTTAAAGAAAAAGCTTGGGTCAGGAATAGCGATTGTCTTCGAAACTATGCCTGCTTGATCCGCAATGACCAATTCATATTCACCTGAAGCATCAGAGAAATAAGCAACATTTTTCCCGTCTGGAGACCAAACAGGAGAACGCTCGGCAGATCTGGAAGTATTAGTTAGATTTCTTCCTGAGCCATTTTCTTTGGGGAAAGTCAGAACCTCTCCTCTAAACTCAAAAATAGCACGCTGTCCTGTAGGAGAAAGCTGCGGGTTTTGAAGTTGATTGGCAGAGATATTTGTCCAGCGCTCACGTGCCCAG
>Ga0213861_10004016_pt1 | contig 12090 bp, 12 predicted proteins | sample PICome_4_FD_160110 | JGI IMG/M metagenome (GOLD analysis project Ga0213861, IMG submission 160110) | Coastal seawater microbial communities near Pivers Island, North Carolina, United States - PICO131 | ecosystem: Environmental > Aquatic > Marine > Coastal | place: USA: North Carolina...
ATATTTCATTTATACTGCTGATTGTGCTACTCTTATATTGGGTAGTGATAGTATTTGCAACTTCAAAAAAAGAGAATAAATGGAAAAAAAGGCAGCTCTTATTTTTATGTTATTCTTTTTTTTAGCTCTTAGTTATAGACAAGTCCAAAAAGATAGTTTAACTATTTATGGAACATTTGATGAGGCATTAGATCAAATTGCTAATTCGTCTGATCAATTAGGTACTTCTTTTGATTTATTCAAGAAAAAAGGCTCAACTATCAGAAATTTGGTTGAAATTAAAAAGGATTTCTTCTTCAAAAAAATGATTAAAACAATGACTTAATATTTTTTTAAATAAAACTTTCAATTTTTTCTAAAACTTTAATGTGGTACTTCAGCTAAAATAAGAATTCAGTTCCATTTTAGCTGAAGTACCACAACGCAAAACAAAACTATCTTTGTAATTATGAGTAATTCACGCAAAAAATTAAAACTGGATGAATTGGGCCGAATTACGGTAGATGAATTCAAGGAAGCTCAGAAAACTCCCCTCATTATTGTTTTGGATAATATTCGTAGTTTAAATAATATAGGTTCTGTCTTCAGAACGTCAGATGCATTTCGAATAGAGAAGGTTTACCTCTGTGGAATTACTGCACAGCCTCCTCACCGCGACATTCATAAAACGGCGCTTGGAGCAACAGAGTCGGTGGATTGGGAATATGTAGAAGATACAACTGATTTAGTTTTGCGCTTAAACGAAGATGGTGTCGATACCTATGCGATTGAGCAAGCCGAGGACAGCATCAAACTCAATGATTTTAATCCAATGCCAGGAAAGAAAACCGCAATTGTGATGGGGAATGAGGTAGAAGGTGTGCAGCAAGAGGTGATTTATGCGTGTAAAGGCGTAATTGAAATTCCGCAAATTGGAACCAAACATTCTTTAAATATATCAGTTTGCACTGGTGTTGTAGTTTGGGATTTGTTTAGTAAAATTTAAGCATGAAGGCAATACTAATTGGAGCAACAGGATTAATAGGACGCGCATTATTGCATGAGCTATTACAAGATGATGCTTATTCAGAAATAAAAGTGCTTACCCGAAGAGCAACAGGAGTTGAACATGCCAAACTAACCGAAGAACTCATTAATTTCTATCAAATAAAATCTAGTATTATTGTACTAAAAGCTGATGTGTTATTCTCAACCTTAGGGACGACAATTAAAACCGCCGGAACAAAAGAAAGGCAGTGGGAAATTGACTTTGACATGCAGTTTAATACCGCTGAGTTGGCAAGTAAAGCTCGAACTAAAAAGCTTGTATTGCTGTCATCAGCCGGAGCAAATTCAAAATCCAATGTTTTTTATTCTCGCATGAAAGGGGAATTAGACGAAGCCGCAAAAGCCCTTGATTTTAAGCATGTCAGTATCATTCGCCCTTCAATGTTGGCTGGCAAGCGTGAAGAATTTCGTTGGGTTGAAAAAATATTCACGCCAATTATGTACGCTTTTTCTTGGGTGCCTGGCATTCGAAAATACCGCCCAATAAAAGATGTGATTGTTGCAAAAGCCATGATCAACGCTTCAAAAGGGCAAGAAAAAAAATATGCGATTTACGAATTGCAAGGCGTTTTTGATCTCGCAAAATAATTGCGATTCTCTTTCTTCTAGATCTTCCATTGATAAAAACGGAGTATCGGCAATTATACTCTTAATTTCATTTCGGTTGTAACCAACTCCTAATGCTAGACCCGCTCAAACACCCCAGCCATACATATCTCAAAAGTTTGTACAAATTGTTGTCTACAAAAGTCAATCATGGCTTTCATATCATCTTGAAAATGTGGATAGATGTACATGTTATTGTCAATTTCAAATTCAGAGCTTTCTCCAAATCCACGATAGTCGTAGGTCACAACTTTATATCCCATATTGTGAAAAGCATCAACTCGGCGCAAGCAATCTGCCATATTGCCTTCGCCGTTATGGCTAATCAAAATGAGACGAGTTGTTCTTTCAGCCGCAGGGAAATACCAAGCTTTTAATTTTGCGCCATCTGACGTTTCAACGGAATGGGCTTCATACTTCATGTTGTATTTATCAGGCAACTGTTTGTAGGTGCGAGACGGATTTAAAGCAAACGTAGATGACATTCCTAAAAATGTCAATAAGAGTAGGGTAAACAATGGTTTATAATTCATAGTATAAATGTTAGTTGATGTAAAGTGTTGAAATTTAGTTAATTTCAATATTTAATAAGTGATTCATCTTTTTTTTTGATTCTGTTTGAGCAGCTTAAGGCAATAGTAGTACCAATTTGAAAATGCAGGACGGAGTGGGCAACAGTCAATGGTCGAATTCGGATTGCTGTTAAGACCAAATTTCCAAAATTCCAAACATCAAAAGTATCGAATCATCAGATCATCAAAAAACAGCCAACCTAAACCAATCCACCCAAATCAATGTCCACCAAATTGGGAACGGTAACTTTCAAACTAGGCGTACGTTCCATTTCACGTTTTATAGCAAAAATAGCGCCCTCATTCCTAGCCCAGCTTCGACGAGCAATTCCATTATTCACATCCCAATGCAACATCATTTTTAAACGACGATCTGAATCTTCACTACCATCCAGCAACATTCCAAATCCACCATTTATAACCTCACCCCAGCCAACGCCACCACCATTGTGTATTGAAATCCATGTTGCTCCGCGGAAACCATCTCCAATTACATTATGAATTGCCATATCGGCAGTGAATTTTGATCCGTCATAAATGTTAGACGTTTCACGATAAGGTGAATCCGTCCCAGATACATCATGATGATCTCGGCCTAAAACAACAGGTCCAATTTTACCGGCTTTAATTGCGTTATTGAATGCTTCTGCAATTTTTATGCGTCCTTCTGCGTCAGCATATAAAATACGGGCTTGAGAACCTACCACTAGTTTATTTTTCTGGGCGCCTTTAATCCATTGAATATTATCAGCCATTTGCTGCTGAATTTCAGCGGGTGAATTATTTTTAATTTCTTCCAAAACATCACATGCAATTTTATCAGTTATGGCTAAATCTTCAGGTTTTTCTGAAACACAAACCCATCTAAACGGTCCAAATCCATAATCGAAACACATGGGTCCCACAATGTCCTGTACGTATGAAGGATATTTAAAATCAATTCCATTTTCCGCCATTATATCTGCTCCAGCACGGCTTGCTTCCAATAAAAAAGCATTGCCATAGTCGAAGAAGTAGGTTCCTTTTGCGGTATGTTTGTCAACTGCAGCTGCATGTTTACGCAATGTGGCTTGAATTTTTTCTTTGAACAAATCAGGTTGATTCGCCATCATTTCATTCGACTCTTCAAAAGTCAACCCTACGGGATAATAGCCTCCAGCCCATGGGTTGTGTAATGAGGTTTGGTCAGATCCCAATTCAACAAAAATCTCTTCCTGATCAAATTTTTCCCAAACATCAACCACGTTGCCCTGATAGGCGATTGAGACCACCTCTTTATTGGTTTTTGCGGTTCTTACGCGTGCACATAATTCATCTAAATCACTGATTACTTCATCCACCCATCCCTGCGAATGACGCGTTTCTGTTGCCTTACGATTCACTTCTGCAGTCACAGAAACTACACCAGCAATATTACCAGCTTTCGGCTGTGCACCGCTCATTCCACCTAGTCCAGCGGTTAAAAATAATTTCCCAGCAGTGGTGCCATCTCCCGGTAGTTTTCGGCAAGCATTTAAAACAGTAATCGTTGTTCCATGTACAATTCCTTGTGGTCCAATGTACATATAAGATCCGGCAGTCATTTGTCCGTATTGACTCACACCAAGTGCATTCATCTTTTCCCAATCATCCGGCTTTGAGTAGTTCGGTATTACCATTCCATTGGTGACTACAACCCGCGGGGCATCTTTATGAGAGGGGAATAATCCCATGGGATGACCAGAATACATGGTTAAGGTTTGCTCTTCTGTCATTTCAGACAAATATTGCATACACAATAAGTATTGCGCCCAATTTTGAAAAACGGCACCGTTACCCCCGTAGGTAATTAATTCATGCGGATGTTGTGCTATGGCATAATCCAAATTGTTTTGAATCATGGCCATAATAGACTTGGCTTGTTCTGATTTCCCGGGGTATTCACTAATTGGGCGGGCGTACATTTTATAATCTGGACGATAGCGGTACATATATATTCTACCGAACGTTTTTAATTCTTCTGCAAATTCAGCTGCTAATTCGGCATGCTGCGATTTAGGGAAATAGCGCAACGCATTTTTTAATGCGAGTATTTTTTCTTCTTTTGAAAGAATATCTTTCCGTTTTGGTGCACGGTTAATTGTTGGATTATCTTCTTTTTTTGTGGGAATTTCATTTGGAATTCCTGCGCAAATTGCTGCTTTTATTTCTTCAACCGTCATACCGAATAATTTGTGCAAATTTAAGCATTATGTGCATTTTTTTGGATGGAAGACTTGGATATTTAATTTAGTTATGCGGTATTTCCACCAAGACACTTTATATTTGACCGTATCAATTAAAAATCATTTATGTCGATTCAAACATTGTTTAAGGTTTTACCGATAACATCACTCGTACTTTTATTGTTGGTTTCAAGTTGTGGTGGAGAGAAAGAAAGAAAAACCTGGATTGAGGATTTAGAGCAAAATCAAAACAATTCTAACTCCAGTTCAACTGCTAACAATATTCCTAGTTTGGTTGGAGATTGGATGCAAGTAAAGATGGAATTTGCATCTCCTTTCAACGGTGGGAATATTGCAAATGTAGATTTTGAAAATCAAGTTGTTTGGTCATTTACTGAAGATAGTGTTCAAATGTTTGAATATCCACAATATCAAATAACTCATGGGCCATATAGCTGTAAAGACAATACGGTGTCATTTAGACAGGTGAATGATGGACCCGAAGTAGTCAATGTGTTTGAGCAGATTGGCGATACGATTAGATTCACAAATACCCAAGGTCCAATAACAAACTTCATTTACTTTCTCCCTTTTGAGGCGGATGATGATCTAGATATGCTTAAAACCAATAAAGTGAATTGGGATTATGTATTTCAAGAAGATTGGGAATTTTACAATGCCCGCCAACATCCAGGATTCGATACAACGACTTTTACTGATTTTACGCCGCCATCTACATTGAATAAAAAGTCATTGTTTTCGTCTAAATTTGATGTGAACGGTGATATGTTGACATATCAATCTGAATCGGGAGATTATGAGTTGAAATTTTTAGAATTACATGAGTGGTTAGATACGTTCTACTTTTCTTTAGAAGTTATAAATGCAAACGAATCTTTAAATAAAGCCTTGCAATATTATAGACTTGGGGATGTTGCTCAACCATTTAATGTTAAATAAAGCTTACCCATAATTAGAACTACCTTCTAACGTCCAAAATTATATCCAAAAGAAAATCCAGCGCCTGGCATAAATGGCATTCTATCTCCAGAATTTGCTAAATAAGTAGCACTAAGGCGACCTTTTAGATTAAAGCCTCCGTCAGAAATAATGTTAAAACCTATAAAGCCTCCGGCACCCGATCCTTCGTAGTTTGGAGTTACACCTCCAAATAATACCCCGCTTAAATTATAATAATAATGCTGTGTATACTTATACTGCGCACCAACTGTTAAAAAAACGTTTTCACCTCCTATATTAATTGAAGGAGCTATTGTATAGTATTCATTCTCGAACCCCAAGCCATTTTGATTCTCGAACCCCAAGCCAACACCTGCTGAAGCATGAAGTGATACGAATGAATTTTCAGTTTTTAGAAAGTTATAGTTATAACCGATTCCAGTAACCCCTCGATCCCATAAGCCTGATTCTATAGAAATAGTATGTGGTTTAACATTGTCTAATTGTGCAGTTGCATTTAAACTTAAAATTACAACGATTAAAGTGATTAATTTTTTCATCAAAGTGATTACTTGGTCAATTTCAATGTCAATCTTTTCCTGAGCCGCCTCAATATATTTGATTTTCGCGGGGGCTATTTCTACTGTTTCGATCTGATAATCCTGAATAGCATTCAATGCGGCTAATTTTTCAGGTAGTTCTTTCTGGAAGGTTTTAACTATATCCTGAATTTCACTTTTAGAAACTTTTTTTGACGCAGGCTTTTTTTGAAAACAATTTTTTTATAAAACCCATATCACATTGAATTATTGAGTGTTAAAACAAACGGGAAAAGCCATTGCTCAACTATATTGGCATAAGTAAGGACCCTGAAGCTCTCGAAGAGCCCTATCGTCTATTCATCAATACAATGATCCAATAAACCAACGTAGCAACAGCAGCAAGTGCGGCAACAACGTAAGTCATGGCGGCCCATTTAAGTGCATCTTTGGCACCATCATACTCATCTACAGTTACAATTCCGTTTACCTCAATCCATTGCAAGGCCCGTTTACTTGCATCAAATTCTACTGGTAATGTCACTAATGCGAATAACGTAATAGCAGCCTGTGCGGCAATAATCATGTAAATCATGAATGGCGCAATATCGCCAAGTGCACCGCCTAAAAATGCCATTCCAATAACCACAATATTTAAAACCATGCCACTTGCATTTTGAATTGGCACTAATTTAGAGCGCATATTTAATGGTTTGTAAGCTCGGGCGTGTTGTACGGCATGACCACATTCGTGCGCCGCGACAGCAACAGCAGCTGCATTGGCTTTGTTGTATACTGCCTCACTCAAATTTACCGTTTTGTGAATCGGATGGTAATGATCTGTCAATTGCCCTTTTACCGCAATTACTTTAACATCATAAATTCCGTTGTCCTTTAACATCCGCTCTGCTACTTCTCTACCAGTCATTCCGTTAGTCATTCTAACTTTAGAATATTTGGCAAACTTACGTTTTAACATACTGCCAACTAACCAACTGATGAGCATAAAAACTCCACCAATAATCATTGGACCCCAATAATAGGTCATCATTCCCCCACCTTGCATAATTGTTTTTTTTAATGTTTAATTAACCTCTATTTCCTACAAATCTTAAAATTGACAAAAACAAGTTGATAAATAAGATATAAAGTGTTAAACCACCAAGAAGTTCTCGTTTTTTGCGATCGTCTCCGGTTATTGATACATCAGATGCAATGGCCTTCATTCGCTGCATTTCCCATGCTGTCAAACCTGTGAAAACTACAAGTCCTAGCAACGAAATCACCCAACTGATCATGTCACTTCCTAAGAAGACATTAAGAATAGAAGTGATGATTATACCAAAAAAAACCATATAGAGCAAACTCCCCATTTTACTTAAATCTGTTTTGGTGAAATATCCAAGAAGGGCCATTGAACCAAAAGCTCCAGCAGTAACAATAAATGTTAAAAATATTGACGAACTGGTGTAAATTAAGAAAATCGAGGCAAAGCTAATTCCAATCAGAAAGGCGTATAAAAGATAGAGAACAAATACAGTTCCGTATGAGAATTTATTGACTCTTGCCTGAATCAGCAACACTAAAGCTAAAGGTGAGAAAATAATGACATAGCCTAATGGAGATAACCCCGTTTCAGTGTACATCATTTCAATATACCACCTTTGTGTAGATGCATACCAGGAAATTAAGCCAGAAACTGACAATGCTAAAAACATGTATTTATAGACATTGGCGAAAAAATCACGTGATAATTCAGCTACTTTCGATTCGCTATCAATGACTTCATAATTGTTGTATTCCATTTTAATTTATTTTGTAATCAAATTTAATAAAAATATAGTTCTAATTTTGTTAAATAAATTAGAACAAAAACCCTACCATATGGGTTTTACTGACATTTTGGCTTAAAAAAATAAACTATGATAGTAGTAACAGGTGCTGCCGGTTTCATTTCGTCATGTTTGGTAGCAGAGTTGAATCAACTCGGACATCATGATATTATGGTGGTGGATGACTTTTCTCGTGAAAATAAAGTGAATAATTTGGATGGGAAATCAATCGTGGCAAAGGTTCCACGAGCTGAATTTTTCGCATGGGCAAAAGACTTTGCAAGCGAAATAAAATTTGTTTTCCATTTGGGTGCTCGTACCGATACCACTGAATTTGACAAAAGTATTTTTGACGAATTGAATGTGGAATATTCTCAAAATATGTGGAAGTTATGCACTATGCATAGCATTCCATTAGTTTATGCAAGTAGCGGAGCTACATACGGAATTGGCGAAAATGGTTATTCTGACAGTCATGACATTTTGGGTCAATTAAAGCCTTTAAACCCATACGGCGAATCAAAAAATGAATTTGATAAGTGGGCGTTGAAGCAGGAAAAAGCGCCTCCTTTTTGGGCGGGTTTAAAATTCTTTAACGTTTACGGTCCTAACGAATATCACAAAGGACGGATGGCTTCTGTAATTATGCACGCCTTTAATCAGATTACAGCTTCAGGCGCTATGAAATTGTTTGCTTCACATAATCCACACTATAAGGATGGGGAGCAACTGCGCGATTTTGTATATGTAAAAGATGTGGTAAGTGTTTGCACTTTTTTAATGCAAGAAAAACCCGTAAGCGGACTCTATAATTTAGGGACGGGAACAGCACGTACATTTTTAGATTTGACCAAGGCAACATTTAAGGCCATGGGCATTGAACCCCAAATTTCATTTGTACCTACTCCTGAGGATATTCGTGATAAGTATCAGTACTTTACAGAAGCAGATATTCATAAATTAAAATCTGCAGGTTATACGAAACCATTCTATTCTTTGGAAGATGGAGTGACAGACTATGTCAAGAATTACTTAATGGAGCATAATTATTACTAAATTGTGAGCATGGATGTAAATCAAGACGTACAACAACGAATTTTTGACTCAATCAAGAAGCAGCTACCGAAGAATGAAAAAATAGCCGTAGTTCTTATGAATACACTCTTCTTAAGCCAAGATGCTGTATATCGCAGATTGCGAGGAGATGTCCCTCTAAGTATTTACGAAACGAAAACCTTGTGCGAGGCCTATAATATTTCTTTTGACGAAATAGATACCTATAAAAAAGGAATTGTAAACTTTAATTACATACCTCTGGATCGGATTGGGCTGAATTTTGAAACTTGGGTGATTGGTTTGAGAGATGCGTTGAAGCAGATTAAAGCAATGGAGGACACAAGTATGATTATGAGTGTGAACGACACACCTATTTTTCAACTTTTTAACTTGCCGCATTTAACGCGATTTAAGTTTTTCTTTTGGGCTAAAACCTATTTAAAAATTCCTGCTTACGAGAACGAATTATTCAAAAGGGAGAAGATTGATAAGAAAGTGTTGATGATTGGAATTGAGGCGCATAATATTTACAATTCCATTCCTAGTACTGAAATCTATTCATTAGAAACCTTACGCGGGACGTTGCGTCAAATCCAGTATTATTTTGATGCCCGATTATTTGAAGATCTTCATTACACCCTTGAATTGATTGATAATTTAATGGATTTAATTGGACATCTAAAAGCACAAGCCGAGATAGGTAGAAAGTTTGCTTTTAGAAATGAACCGCCATCTTCAGGCAACGAATTGCATATGTATTTTAACGAAACTTTTATTTCGGATAATACATATCTTGTTAAATCAAATTCAGGTTCAGCCGTGTTTTTTTCGCATAACATTATGAATTATCTCAATACAACTGACCCTTATTATATTCAAGAGTCAGAATTTGTATTGGATAATTTAAAACAAAATTCTAACCTCATCTCAGAGGTGAATGCGAAAGAACGCAACCGTTTTTTCGGTGAGCTAGATCGCAATGTGACTAATTTCAAAAAGAAAGTAGAGCTAGAGTTGGAGCAATTAGGTTAATTTTTTTTTCTTAGAAACTCGGACATGAAATAGTTCTATACTTCTTCACTCGAATCGTTTTATCTTTTGGATATTTAATAGTGAAAGAAATTTGATACGATTTTGATTCACCCGGATTTAAGTTTAACAACCACGTTAATTTACCTGTTGTTTCATTGTACTTTGCATCAGAGATTTCGTTAATCGTAATTGAAATGTCACTGTCTTGTGAGATTGGAATTTGGTCATATAAGCTTAACCTAACAGGGATGTCGCGGTTATTTTTAGCGATTATTTTATAAGTGTAATTGTCTTTCCGATTACTACCAATTACTTTTTTATCACTGAATTCTTGCACCAATTTTCTTGAAACCGGAATTTTATTGTCACGTCCAAACGAAAGCCGAAGCGTATCCGAGACATTGCTTGTGTTGATATAAGATTGACCTACAAAGGCATCAGAGAAATAAACTTGTGTTGGTCCTGGTACAAGGTCTAAACTTTCCCATCCAACAATATTGGCCAGTAAAAAGCCATCTTTATCTAATTTTGGCACCGCTTTATGAGAAAACGTGGCGGTAAGATTATGCTCAGTAATATCCACTAAATAAGGCTTCGCATCACTTGGAATAGAGTATTCCTTTTCAATTTCAAACGTAGTTGACAATTGCGAGACTTCAATATTCGTGAAAGTAATATTGTCTTCAGGGTTTGCCACTGTTCCTTGCTGTTGTTGTTCAAAATTATCCGTAGCATATAGACCATCTAAATTTTGATTCATTTGCGGAGCAGCGTTCCAGTTTTGGTAGTATTTTGTATACGCTCGGTTACTCGGAACAACATATTCATTTCCGTCATAAGCATCATTCGCTTGATTCATTAGTGAACTATAATTCATATACCAAGGCGCTAATTCAGGCGCCGAAGCAGAAATATTCGGGTCAGATGTGGATAAGAACAATTGTACATTAGACCAATCATTTCCTGTGTTATTATAAACTTTTGCTTTGTATTTTAATGAGATTTTATCTTTGATATTGTTTGCGCGTAAATCGTAATTTGCCTGCCATCCGCAATTCGAAACCATGTATTTTAAATCAAGCACTGAATTTTGATCCGTTTCAGAGTCTACAATAACAACAATTTGGTTACTCTTAATTGTTTCTTTATAATTCAGTTCAGTCAATTGATTTTGATAGCGATACTTTAAATTGTTTTTTTCGCGAATGCGCAAATCGTAAGCAGTCATGGTTTTATTAATTTCCATCACGTGTTTGCGATAATAGGCCGCCATGGCGCTTAATTCTTCAACAGTCAGGTTTTGTTGTTCTCCTTTAATGGATTTGTTCTGTTCCAATAGCTGCCGCTCAACTTGATACGCCGACTTTTCATTTTGCAAATCAACGACCTCATCATTTATGAGTTGAATGGAATCTTTAATCGCTCTAATTTTCGGATTGCGTTCAGTAACGCTCAAGTAGTCAATCTCTGAACTCACCGAAACAAGACTCAAAGGCGTTTCGCTAGAAAACTGAATGCTTTTATTATCAGCAACTGTACTAATTTGAGTGAACACAAGTTTGTTTCGCCCCTTTTTCAAGTTTGTACTAGCTTTCCGGTGAACTTCGCCCCCCGTTAAAAATATTGTAACGGCTTTGATACTACTATTAATTTTAGTCGTTTTAATCTCTTGAGAAAAACTAATCAGGTTAGTCGTAAAAATTAGGAATGTAAAAAGATATTTCATTTGATTGGTTTGAATAAAGATATGTTATAGGCTCATCTTTTAAACAATGGATGAAGGCTAAAGTTACACCACCAAGTTCTTTTCTGAAAGGGGGAATTAGTTTACGAGGCTTCTAGTGAGGTTAAACGTTGAATCGAATGAGGGAAAGTGGAGAGGGGGGAGTAAATTCCAAATTTCGAAAACTCAAATTCTAAATTCTAAATTCTCAAATTTCAAAAGGCCAAAAGATAAAAAACAGGACGTTTTAATCGAATGATTTTTTTAGAAAGTCGTATCGAGAAGTTAAACCCATACCTTGGAGCCTTCTGAGCAGTTTTTACAAATTTCAATTTGTTTTCTATCTGTAAAAACTTTTTTACGAAATTCCTGATAAATCCCAGACTTCCATGTTGTATTGAAACTGCAAAGTTGAAGGTCGCCCATTTCATGTTTGGCGTCTTTATCGAAACAACAAGGCACAATTTTTCCGTCCCATGTAAAAACACACGAACTCCACATTCGCCAGCACTTATTTTT
>Ga0213861_10004020_pt1 | contig 12088 bp, 13 predicted proteins | sample PICome_4_FD_160110 | JGI IMG/M metagenome (GOLD analysis project Ga0213861, IMG submission 160110) | Coastal seawater microbial communities near Pivers Island, North Carolina, United States - PICO131 | ecosystem: Environmental > Aquatic > Marine > Coastal | place: USA: North Carolina...
GGATGAGGCTGTGTTGGCGCCTTTGGTTGCCAAACACCCCGTTCTTGCGGGTCGTTGCACGTTGCGCCATGCGGATCGCGTGGTGACAATGGATGACAAGCCGAGCCAAGTGATGCGCAACGGCGAAGGCACGTCGATGTGGTCTTGCATTGAAAGCATCAAGCAAGGCGAAGCGACGGTTGCGGTGTCTTGTGGCAATACCGGCGCGCTGATGGCGATTTCAATGATCCGCTTGCGCCGTCTGCCCGGTGTAACGCGACCTGCGATTGCGTGTCTTTGGCCGTCACGCAACCCTGGTGGCTTTAACGTTATGCTGGACGTGGGCGCGGATGTGAAGGCCGAGCCAGAAGATCTGCTGCAATTTGCTACCATGGGCGCATCCTATGCCCGCAACGGGTTGAACCTGAAGCGGCCGCGCGTGGGTTTGCTGAATGTGGGCACCGAAGAAAACAAAGGCCGACCAGAATTGAAACAAGCGTTTGACCAAATGCCCGGCGTGGCGGCGGTGGGGGACTTTGATTTTGTCGGTTTTGTTGAAGGTGGCGACATCCCGAGTGATCGGGTTGATGTGATCGTCACGGATGGGTTTAATGGCAATATCGCGCTGAAAACCGGCGAAGGGACTGCCAAGCTGATCTCGGATTTCATGCGAGAGGCCTTGTCGTCTAGCCTGTTGTCTAAACTGGGGGCGCTGCTGGCGATGGGGGCGTTGCGGCGTTTGCAAAGGCGGATAGACCCGCGCCGCGTGAACGGTGGCGTGTTTTTGGGGCTGAATGGCACCGTCGTAAAATCGCATGGGTCAGCCGATGCGACAGGGGTTGCCGCGGCAATCCGGCTTGCCTTTGATCTTGCGAAATCTGGGTTTAACGAACGCTTGGCCGCACGCGTTGCAACTGCGGGCCGAGCGGGACAGGACGAAGCGGGCGAAGGCGTTTCGCAGAATGGTGGGACCACATGACGATTCGTGCCATTGTTAAAGGTGCTGGGCATTATTTGCCAGAGCGCGTGGTGCCAAATTCCGAATTTGAGGCCAGCTTGGATACCACGGATGAGTGGATTCGCAGCCGGTCTGGGATTGAACGGCGCCATTTTGCGGCGGAAGGCCAGACCACCTCTGATCTGGCAGTCAATGCAGCCGCTGCGGCGTTGGCCAATGCAGGGTTGGTCCCTGATGATATAGACGCGATTATTGTTGCGACCTCTACCCCTGACCTGACCTTTCCATCTGTGGCCACGATGGTGCAAGGCAAGTTGGGAATGACGCGCGGGTTTGCGTTTGACGTGCAAGCGGTCTGTGCGGGGTTTGTGTTTGCGCTGACGACGGCGAATGCGCTGATTCTGTCGGGCCAAGCCAAGCGCGTGTTAGTCATCGGAGCCGAAACCTTTAGCCGGATCATGGATTGGACAGATCGGTCCACTTGCGTGTTGTTTGGTGATGGGGCGGGTGCGCTGGTGCTGGAAGCAGAGACTGGAACTGGCGCTGTCAGTGACCGGGGTGTGTTGTCGGCGGATCTGAATTCGGACGGGCGTTATAAGGACATGCTTTATGTCGATGGCGGCGTGTCGACCAATGGGCAATCGGGCAAGTTGCGGATGCAAGGCAACCCGCTGTTTCGCCAAGCCGTTGAAAAGCTTGCTACAACTGCGGATGCTGCCTTGGAAAAGGTTGGGCTGACGGGAGCGGATGTTGATTGGATCGTGCCGCACCAAGCGAATTTGCGCATCATCTCGGCCACCGCGGCACGCATGGATGTGCCTATTGAGCGGGTGATTTTGACGGTGCAAGACCATGGCAACACGTCTGCGGCATCGATTCCTCTGGCGCTTTCTGTTGGTGTGGCGCGGGGCCAGATCAAGCAAGGCGACCTGCTTGTAACAGAGGCTATTGGTGGCGGCTTGGCCTGGGGAGCCGTGGTTTTGCGCTGGTAGCGCGAATTACTGCTGATTTCTTGCTGTAACTCTGCCTTGCAAGTCTCTGATATTGACTTGAGTTTTCAAACCGCGCATCCTTTGGAAAAACCTGGGGGATAGAATGAGTGAAAAAACTTTGACGCGGATGGATCTGAGCGAAGCGGTGTTTCGTGAAGTTGGCCTGTCACGCAACGATTCGGCGCAATTGGTTGAAAGCGTTTTGCTGCATATTTCGGATGCATTGGCATCTGGCGATACGGTGAAGATTTCGTCCTTTGGGACTTTTTCGATCCGCGACAAAACGGCGCGTGTGGGCCGCAACCCCAAAACTGGGGATGAAGTGCCAATCAGCCCGCGCCGCGTTTTGACCTTTCGGCCGTCGCATCTGATGAAAGATCGCGTTGCAGCCGGGGGCAAAGGCTAAGCCTGAGGGAACGTGATGAATAAGTCGCCGGACGCGTTTCGCACAATTAGCGAAGTGGCCGAACTGCTTGACACGCCTGCGCATGTCTTGCGGTTTTGGGAGAGTCGTTTTCCACAAATAAAACCTGTGAAGCGCGCAGGGGGCCGACGGTATTACCGACCGGCGGATATGGCGTTGTTGGCAGGTATCCGCAGGCTGCTGCATGAAGAAGGTTTGACCATTCGAGGCGTGCAGAAAATCTTGCGCGAGCAAGGGGTTCGGCACGTTTCCGGCCTGTCTGAATACGAAGATGGAGCGGAGAATATCGATCTGGAGGTGGAAGACGTTGTCACCAAGGATGTGACAGTGTCGAACGCACCGATTTCTTTGTTTCCCGCGCAGCGTGGCAAGGACGTGCCTGAGGTAGTGGCACCTGCGAATGCCCAAGCTGAAGATGAGCCTGCGCCTGAAGAGGTGCTAGACGATCTTGACCGGATCGATGAAGCAGCCTTGCTGGCCGCCATTGAAGGGCCGCTAGAAGAACAGCAGGCGAGCCGTGAAGAGAGCCCGCAAAACGAAGCGCCACAGGGAAGTGTCGCGTCAGAACCGCCGGTTGAGCAAGCTGCGGAGTTTCCGCCCGAAGCACCGCGCGAACAGTTGGCAGACACCGCCATTGCCACGCCGAGCGTGACCGAGGATGCAGCGCGTGCCGATGATGCGGGTTCGGAAAAGGGCAATGCTGTACAACTCGCCACAGAAGCCACAGACAGTGCCCCTGCCCCAGAGCCTGCGCCCGCACCGCCGCCTGTTCCTGCATCCTTGGAGATTACGGGGCATTGGTTGCCGGCGGATCTGCGCGGTTTGCGGTCTGGTGCTTTTGGGGATAAGCGTCCGCAAGCCGAAGCGTTATTGCAACGGCTAGAAGTCTTGCGCAATCGGGTTGGTGATTTGGGCCGAGTCCCGCGCCGTTAAATCCAGCCGTTAATCCAAAGGAATGGTGCTTTCATGCTTGCCCCTGCCCGTAATATCAGTATGAAAGCGCCAGTGTCGGGCTATAGCGCAGCATGGTAGCGCGTTCGTCTGGGGGACGAAAGGTCGTGAGTTCGAATCTCGCTAGCCCGACCATTACCGAATACCGCCCGCCCTGTTTCACGCAGGCGCGGGCGGTTTAGTATCTGCGGCAGCGCCCCGCAAGGAGGAAGTGACGATGACCGGAGTTTTGCCATCCCAAGCCTTGCGCGGATTGATTGAGGCTGGTGCGATCACGGCCACACCAGCGGTGCGGCCAGATCAAATTCAACCTGCAAGTCTGGATTTGCGTTTAGGCAGCGTGGCTTACCGGGTCCGCGCGTCGTTTCTGGCAGGGTATGGCCGCACGGTGGCCGAGCGGATAGCCGAGTTTGAGATGCACCGGGTAGACCTGTCGCATGGCGCGGTTTTGGAAAAAGGCTGCGTTTATGTGATCCCCTTGATGGAGCGGCTGGCGCTGCCTACAGGGCTGACGGCGGTGGCAAATGCCAAGTCATCGACGGGGCGGTTGGACTTGCTTACGCGCACGATTACGGACGGTGGCGTGGAATTTGATCGGATCGCACCGGGCTATGAAGGTCCGCTTTATGCCGAGGTCTGCCCGCGTAGCTTTTCCGTGCTCGTGCGGCCCGGAATGCGGTTGAACCAGATCCGGTTTCGCGATGGTCAGGCCGTGCTGGATGACGCGGCCTTGACCGCCTTGCACCGCGCAGCCCCTTTGGTATCAGGGGACGCGCTGATTTCCGAAGGCTTGGGCTTCTCGGTCGATTTACAGGCCGGCCACGATGATCTGGTGGGGTTTCGGGCAAAGCCGCATACGGGTGTGATTGATCTGGACCGGATAGGCCATTACCCCGCGCGTGAATTTTGGGAAGATGTGCGGAGCCGTGATGGCCGGATCATCCTTGATCCCGGTGCGTTTTATATTCTGGTCAGCCGCGAGGCGGTGACAATTCCGCCTGATTATGCCGCCGAGATGGCGCCTTATCTGGCAATGGTGGGTGAGTTTCGAGTGCATTACGCGGGGTTCTTTGACCCCGGCTTTGGTTGGGCCGAGGCGGGTGGTGCCGGGTCGCGCGGGGTGCTTGAGGTGCGCTGCCACGAGGCGCCGTTCGTGTTGGAACATGGGCAGGTTGTGGGGCGGTTGGTGTATGAGCGCATGGCGCAGCGGCCAGAGGCGCTGTATGGCACCGGGATCGCATCAAATTACCAAGGCCAAGGGCTGAAACTGTCCAAACATTTTCAGATGCCCGCTTAGGGCGGTTTAGCGGCCCAAGCGACGAGTCAGCCTGGCCGCATCGCGGGCGCGTTTGGCGGTGGCTTGGCTGGCGGCTGATTGATCGGGCCCAGTGTTGTTCTTGACTTTGGAAAACTGACTTAGACCTTTGTTTATCCCGGTGTTTACCAGACGGCGGATCACCTGATTTATGATAATGTTGATAATGCGCTCCATAGTCTAATCCTCAAAAAGTTCGCTTTGGCCCTCGAGGCTTTCGTCATCTTCATCTTGCGCCGGGCTTGTGACAAAACTAGGGCGATTGTCCAACAAGCCTGCGGCACGAAGCTCTTTTAGTCCTGGCAGATCGCGGGCGGATTCGAGGCCGAAATGATCGAGAAAGGTTTCGGTCACTACAAAAGTCACGGGCCTTCCGGGGGTCATCCGGCGGCGGCCAAAGCGGATCCATTCCAATTCTATCAACTGGTCTACTGTGCCGCGCGACACGGCCACGCCACGAATTTCTTCAATCTCGGCCCGGGTGACGGGTTGGTGATAGGCGACGATGGCAAGGGTTTCGACGGCGGCGCGCGAGAGTTTTCGGGCCTCGACAGACTCCTTGTGCATTAGGTGGCCAAGGTCGGGGGCGGTGCGGAAAGCATAGGCATCGCCAACCTTGACCAATTGAACGCCGCGCCCGTCATAGCGTTTGCGCAACGTGACCAAGACTTCGGCGGCGTCACAGCCATGCGGCAGGCGGGCGGTCAGTTCGGCCAGGGTCACAGGTTCGGCGCTTGCGAACAAAACCGCCTCGATCATGCGTTCTTGTTCGGCCTGTGGCGGGGCGGCGAAAAGGCTGTTGGTATCAGTTTTTGTTCGGGCTGGTTCTTGATCATTCATGTGCGACCCCCTTCGCGTTTGCGGACTTGGATCGGGGCAAAGGTTTCGCCTTGCCGTACCTCTAGCTGGCCTGCCTTGGCCAGTTCCAGAATCGCGGCGAAATGGGCGGCGGTGGCCGAGCGCCGACGCTGGGGGTTGGTTTCCCAGCCGGCGGGCAACCAACTGGTCAGGTCGGTCCATTGGCCGGCATAGCCTAGCAGGCCGCGCAGGCGCTCTAACGCCTCTTCCATTGTGAAGACGTTGTTGCGGTCCATGACAAAGGGGCGGAAATCATCGCGGGTGCGGATGCGGGCATAGGCTTGCATCAGGTCCATCAAGGTCGCGGAATAGCTGATCTTTTTGCGGCGCGTTACATCCTCGGGCAGGCCACGTTTGAAAAAGTCGCGGCCCATTTGGTCGCGCGCCATAAGCTGGGCTGCGGCCTCTCGCATGGCTTGCAGGCGTTCAAGTTGATAAGCGAGATGAGCGGCGAGATCTTCGGCGCTGGGGCCATCCTCGGTCGGATCGGGAGGCAACAGAAGGCGGGATTTGAGATAGGCGAGCCAGGCTGCCATGACCAGATAATCTGCTGCAAGTTCGATGCGCAAGGCACTGGCTTTGTTAACAAATACCAAATATTGTTCGGCCAGTTGCAGCACCGATATTTTGCGCAAATCAACCTTTTGGGTACGGCTAAGGGAGAGCAGCAAATCCAGCGGGCCTTCAAAGCCATCAACATCAACAATCAGCGCCTCGGCGGCAAGCCGGTCGGCGATGCTGTCACTGGTTTGGCCTTCTGTCCAATTGTCTGCCATTGCCCTACCCGCCCATCAGGCCCGAAAGGTCGGACCGAAGGGCTGCAATGTCAACCGTTTCTGGTGTGATGCGCTGTGCAAGGGCAACATTGGCGCGCGCAATTGCAGCGTCTGTTAACTGGCCAGCGCCTGCGATGATCGGCTCCATTTCCTCAACTTTGCCGTTGCAATGAAGGGCAAGGTCTACGCCAGCCGCGATGGTTGCCGCGGCGCGAGCCTCAAAGCCACCTGTCAGCGCGTTCATCGACAGATCATCCGAGATCAGAAGGCCACCAAAGCCGATATCATCGCGCATGACTTGTACCATTTTGGGCGAGGTGGTTGCAGGGTGGTCGGGGTCGATCGCTGCATAGATGATATGGGCCGTCATCGCCATCGGCAGGTCGTTGAGAGACTTGAACGGGGCAAAATCATTGGTGTTCAGTTCAGACCGCGTGGCGGTGACCATTGGTAAGTCTTTATGGCTGTCTTGAGTGGCGCGGCCGTGGCCGGGCATGTGTTTGACTACAGGCAGAACGCCGCCTGCCAGATGACCATTTGCGGCTGCGCGGCCAAGCTGTGCCACGATTGCAGGATCATCTGAAAAGCAGCGGTTGCGCAAGAATGGGTGTGTGGAGGCCGAGGCCACATCAAGGCAAGGGGCGCAATTGGCATCAATCCCCACGCCGCGCAATTCGGCAGCAATGATACGGTAGCGCAGTTCCATAGCACGGCAGGCGGCTTGCAGCCCTTGCCCCGGTTCGGCGCGTTCTGAGGCGATTTGCACCATATCCAAGGGCGGCAACCATTCGGCCCAATGAGGTGCGCGCAGGCGTTGCACCCGCCCGCCTTCCTGGTCGACAAAGATCGGGGCGTCACGGCCTACGCAGTTTCGCAGATCGGATGTAAGGGCGCGCAATTGCGCAGGATCTTGCACATTGCGCGCAAAGAGGATGAAGCCCCAAGGGTTGGCTGTACGGAAAAAAGCAGCCTCAGTCGCGGACAGGGTTGGCCCAAGGCAGCCAAGAATTGTGGCGCCAACGCCGTTTGTGGTCATCGCACGGCCACGGGAATGCAGGCGGCGCGTTCGGCCACAAGGGCTGAGCAGAAGCGGCGCGAATCCGCCTCATCGGCAAAGCCCATCGCACGGAGGCGGTAGAACGTGCGGCCGCCGCTTTGTGCGGCTTGAACAATGCGGGTTTTATGGGTCAGCAGGTCTGCGAATTTGCCGGAAAGGCGCGCCCATTCGCTGCGTGCAATCTCTTCGCTGTCAAAGGCACCAAGTTGCACCAAACGCGTGCCCGAGGCGAGATTTTCGCCGGTGATTTCTGGGGTTGCTGCTGGCGCGGCTGCCATCGCGATTTGACCTTCGGGCCGAGGGCGAGGGCGTGGCGACTGGGCCAAAGCCCCTTTGGGCAGCACAAAGACTGGCGCTGGGTTTGTGTTGAGCGTGATGTCAATCTCACCCGAAAGTGGCACTACCCCTTGGCTCAGCTTTTCTACGAGCGCTGAAATTTCGGTCTTTGTATCAAGACTGACGGTTTGCAAAGGGTCAGAACCGTCTTCTTCGTCTCCGGGCGCCGCCGCAATGGCAAGACCCGGTTGGATCGTTGCGCGCGACGATACCGGGGCTACCATGGCGATAGTGGTTCCGGTCAGGTCATTGGCATCAAGACCAATGGGTGCGGGTGCCAGTACAAGTTGATCGGCGGGGGCCGATACACCACCCTCAGCGGCGATGGTGTTGACCGACAGGCCTTGATGGTCGGCAATTGTTCCGCCGGGATCATCGGGGGCCATGCGCATCGGACCCTCAAGGGCTTGGACAACCGGAATGCCGGTCATATCGCGCATTGCAAGCGTATAGCCCCAATACCCCATGCCCAGCACCAAAGCGACCGAGGTAGCGGCGCCTGCCATCGCGACCAAGCGACTGGTTTGGGCCACCGGAGTGGGTTGCCCTGAAATATTACCGCGCGCGCGTGCGCGATCATCAAAACGATCAAAGTCTGCCATGCTCTTGCCTCACTGCGCGGGTGGTAGCCCAGCCACGCTGTCTTGCCTGTTCACACACCAGTGGGGCACCTTAAGTCAGCGCATTTCCTCAACCGGCGTGACACCCAAGATAGCAAGACCTGCGGAAATCACAACGCCCGTTGACCGTGCAAGTGCGATTTTTACTTGCGTTGTTGCAGGATCGTCCTGAACAAAGCGCAAATCTGGCTCATCCTTGGCTTTGTTCCACAATCCATGCAGGTCTGAGGCCAATTCATACAGGTAAAAAGCGACGCGGTGGGGTTCATTACCGCGCGCGGCGATTTCAACAAGGCGGGGCCATTCGGCAATCTTTTTTGCCAAATTGATCTCAGCAGGGTTGTTCAACTGTGTTAGATCGGCGGCAGCAAGGCTGGCGTCATCAACGGCTACGCCAGCCTCAGCCGCTTTGCGCATGACCGAGTTGATCCGGGCATTGGCGTATTGGACGTAAAACACCGGATTGTCTTTGGACTGTTCCAGCACACGGGCAAAGTCAAAATCCAAAGGCGCATCGTTTTTGCGGGTCAGCATGACAAAGCGGGTAACGTCAGCACCAACCTGTTCCACCACATCGCGCAGGGTAACAAAGGTCCCTGCCCGCTTGGACATTTTGAACGGCTCGCCGTTTTTCCACAGCTTGACCAGTTGGATCAGCTTGATGTCGAGCGACACGCGGCCACCCGACAAAGCGGCCACAGCCGCTTTCATCCGTTTGACATAGCCACCATGGTCGGCCCCAAAAATATCGATCAGCTGATCAAAGCCGCGCTGCACCTTGTTATAGTGATAAGCGATATCGGGGGCGAAATAGGTCCATGACCCATCGGATTTCATTACAGGGCGGTCCACGTCATCGCCATGCGCGGTGCTCCGGAACAAGGTTTGTTCGCGGGCTTCCCAATCCTCTGGCAGCTTACCTTTGGGTGGTTCCAGCGTGCCTTCATAGATGAGGCCCATATCGCGCAGAGTGTTTATCGCAGCCTCAATCTGACCAGTGCCATAAAGCGCCTTTTCGGACGAATAGACATCCATTTGCACATTGAGGGCGGCCAAATCGCCGCGAATTTCGGCCATCATCATGTCGCAGGCAAAATCGCGCACATCGGCAAGCCAAACCTCTTCGGGCTGGTCCAGCAAGGTGTCGCCCCATTTTGCCTTCATCGCCTCACCGACTGGGATCAGGTAATCACCTGGGTACAGGCCCTCGCGGATTTCGGGTTCAAGTCCCATCGCTTCGCGGTAACGTTCATAAGCCGAGCGGGCCAGCACATCGACCTGTGCGCCACCATCGTTGATGTAGTATTCGCGGGTGACGTCATAGCCTGCAAATGCCAAAAGCCGCGCCAAAGCATCGCCGAATACAGCACCGCGCACATGACCCACATGCATGGGGCCTGTGGGGTTGGCAGAGACAAATTCGACATTGACCTTGATGCCTGCGCCTATCGTGCCGCGCCCGCAATCTGCACCTTCGGTTAGGGTCGAGGCCAGAAGCCCGGCCCAAATGCTTGGCACCAAGGTGAGGTTCAAAAACCCCGGACCTGCTACCGAGACGCTTGCGATCCGAGAATCGGCGGTCAGGCGGGCGGCCAGCAAATCAGCAATGACGCGCGGTTGCATGCCTGCCGGTTTAGCAAGCACCATCGCGGCGTTGGTGGCCATATCGCCATGGCTTGCATCGCGTGGAGGTTCGACCGCAACGGCGGCCAGTTCCAGATCACTGGGCAAGTCGCCCGCAAGCATCATTGCATCAATCTCGGCCAAGACCAACGCGCGCATATCTGAGAAAAGGTTCATCTGTTTTCGTCCTTTGGATCAGGACGGGGATGCCAGAGCCGACGCGCATGGTCAATGCCCCGCTGCACGGCCATGGGTACAACGGGGTCTCTCTGGCAAGCTTTTGCAAGGTTTGAGTGGTTTAGTCTTTGGTCTGGCGCCAATCTTGCAAGGCCGAGTTGGGTTCGGACAACACGGCCATTTCATTTTGTGGGGGTGTAGATACGGGGCCGCTGCGGCGGAAATAGAAGGCTTCACGCGCACCAAAGTAAAAACCGACCACAGCCCCCAAAAGCCACCACAAGGGGTCTGGTACAAGGTTTAGGCCGACCATGCGTTTGCCAAAGTTTTCTGGGTCAACCATGGCATAGATGAACAGACCCAGCGTACCAAAGGCCAGCATCGGGCGTGGCAAACGGTTCAGGCCGTTCACTATCCGGTCAAACCAGCCAAGGCCAGGGTCGGTATATTCCGCGCCAAACTGACGCAAAGCAGCCATCTGCGCCTCGGCCGAAAGTTCCATTTGGCGGGTGGCGGAGGGGGTGAAAACCTCGGCCACATCCTTGGCAGCGGTGCCAATGGCTGTGACCGCGCTGGCACCGCCCAGCAGGTTTGAGATTACCCCCATGCTGCCACCCGCTTGGCATGATCGGCGGCGGAAAGGTGATATTTGGGCTGCATGAATTCTTCGGCCCGCAAAATCCAACCGCCTTTGCCGCCATTGCGGCGGCGTGCATATTTGCGGCTCGCGGGGCGCGCATCGGCAATGCGGTAGTAGTAATTGCGCCGTGCGATGGCATAGGCATCAGCCAAAAATCCGGGTGCGGCCTCATACGCGCGCTGTGCGGCTGAGATGGTTTGGGGGCCGATGGCACCGTCTGGGATGCAAGGGAACCCCATATCCGTGAGCAAACGTTGCAGTATTTTGACCGCGTTAGAGCCTGCATTTGCCATCATATCAAAAACCGAAGCCTGAAGATCTGCGGGCAGACGGCCAAGGCCGGGACGGGTGAAATAGTGCTCGACGTAAATATCCACCGCTTGGTCACGCGTCAGGGCCGCGACATCGGCCGCATTCACCAGCGCATCGCCGTTCAGGTCAAAGCCAAGGCGCTGCATGGTGTGGATGGTGACGCCAAAATTTGTCGCACCACCCGGATCATCGGGATCATCGACAAAGCCACCTTCGCGCGCGACTATTTCGCGGGCAATTTCCTGTACTGATTGCATGATCTGCCTCCAATACCGGGGATAGGCCCCCGGCTTGGTAGCTAGACTGGGTTAATTTTGCTTAAGTTCGCGCAAATCAACCGTTCGGCGCGACGTACATGCCTTGCTCTTTCAGCGCGTCGATCACCTCTTTTGGCATATAGCTTTCGTCGTGCTTGGCCAAAATTTCACTGGCAACGAATACGCCATCAACCAGTTTGCCGGTGCCGATCATTCCTTGTTTTTCGCCAAACAAATCAGGCAGAATGCCGGTGAAGGCAACGGGGATCGAGGCCGCGCCATCGGTCACGTTAAAGGTGACTGTTTCCCCTTGCCCGCGCACGATAGACCCTTCCTCAACCAATCCGCCAAGCCGAAAAGTTTCCGTCGCGAGGGGCGGATCAGACACAACTTGTGCTGGGGCGCGGAAAAAGTTGATGCCATCCCGCATCGCATAACCGATAAGGCCGGTAGAAATGGCGAGCGCCACAAATGCCAAAACGATCACTTGAATACGGCGTTTTTTCTTCAGGCTTTTCATGGGCACTCCGCTTGGCTTTGCCGTCTAGGTGGAGATTAACATATCCCGGCACAAGAGGCATGAGGCGATTGGTAGCAGCGTCAAGCCGCCTCAAATGTGATTTGGCGGCGTAAAAATTGCGTAGCTTTGCTGCTGACACGCTTGGGGTCACCAGTGGTCATGAATTTTGAAACGCTCCCTGCCCCCTTCATTTCGGGGCGGCGGTCAAGGTAATCTGCGAGTGCTGCGGCAACCAAATTGGGTTGTGAATAAACCTTCACGTCTGGCCCCAAAACCTCGATGAACACGTGTTC
>Ga0213861_10004021_pt1 | contig 12087 bp, 8 predicted proteins | sample PICome_4_FD_160110 | JGI IMG/M metagenome (GOLD analysis project Ga0213861, IMG submission 160110) | Coastal seawater microbial communities near Pivers Island, North Carolina, United States - PICO131 | ecosystem: Environmental > Aquatic > Marine > Coastal | place: USA: North Carolina | collected...
TAAAGGAGTGAAAATAAACGATCTTCACTCCTTTTTTTTAAAACTCATTATTCTGTTATTAGATCAAAAGTTGCCTGTCCGAACTCTCCTACACTTAAATCCACAGGATAAATTCCTTTTTTTATTATGATTGAGTTTAATCCTAATAAATCAACATATTCACTTCCTGAGCCCCAATGTCCATTAAACATTAACATTCGGCTCTCTTCTGTTATTGGTCTTCCAAATTTTAAGGTTACTTTACTTGCAGCTTCATCAAATTTTGCATCGGTATTACCATTATAATTTAAAAGATAATAAGATGCAAGAACGAACTTAGTTACAAAGTTGTTTTATAAGAAGTTAAACTCCGAATTATTGGGATGTTGAAATTTGGCACAATTTAACAGGCAAATACAATGAAATCTGACAAAAAAGCAGTTAGAAACTTAATCGAAATTTGTGCAGCAAAAGGCATCAAATACGTGATTATTTCGCCAGGTTCTCGAAATGCACCTTTGAATATTTCTTTTAATGAAGACGAGCGATTCAAGTGTATTAACGTTCCTGACGAGCGAGTTGCTGCGTTTGTCGCTTTAGGAATTGGACAGCAAACCCAAAAACCAGCAATTATCACTTGTACTTCAGGAACGGCAGCTTTGAATTATGCACCAGCAATTGCAGAAGCATTTTACCAGCAAATTCCAATGCTTATTGTCACGGCTGATCGACCACTAGAATGGACACATCAAGGAAATGGACAAACGATTAATCAAACCAACGTTTTTTCGAATTATATCAAAAAAAGCTACGATTTACCAGTCGAATTGTCGCACGAAAATGATGAATGGTTTGCGAATCGAATGATTTCGGAAGCGATTGAGCAGACGATGAATTATGGCACTTTCGGGCCTGTTCATATTAATATGCCGTTTCGTGAACCGCTCTATGGAATGAAAGATTATACACATCAATCTTTGCCAAAAACGATTCAAACTGTTCCAACAAAATCGCATTTGGCTGAACCTACAATTGAAAGTTTAAAAACGATTTGGGATAATTCTGAGCGGATTTTGATTTTAGCTGGTTTATTGCAATTAAATCATAATCTGAATGACATTTTAGGAAAGCTCACCGAAATGGACAAAAGGGTAGTGGTTTTAACCGAAGTTACGGCTAATTTACACCACGAAAATTTTTGTCCGTCGATTGATAGATTGATAGACAGCTTGGATCTTCCAGAGGAAACTCGACAGTTTAAACCTGATTTATTAATTATAATCGGACATTCGATTATTTCTAAAAAAATCAAACAGTTTTTTAGACCAAATTTAGATGATGAACAGCCGCTTCACAGAACAACTTGGTACATCGGAAAGGAGCAATTTCACTTAGATACCATGCAGTCTTTGACGCATCATATTCCGGCTTCCGCCAATGATTTTTTCGAGCAGTTCTTACCTTATTGTAAAAAAGTAGATGGTGAGTTTCGACAACTTTGGAAGCAGAGAGATAAAGCAACTGAATCTGCTCATCATGAGTTTTTAAAAACGTGTCAATGGTCGGATTTAAAAGCCTTCGAACACATTATGAAAGCATTACCGAAATACACAAACTTACAAAGTGGCAATAGTTCTGCTGTTCGTTATACGTTGTTATTTAATCAACGTGAAGATGTGATTCATAACTCAAACCGAGGTGTTGCAGGGATTGACGGTTGTACTTCAACAGCCATCGGTGCAGCCATCGTGAATAATCGCCCTACAACAATTATCTCTGGTGACATTTCATTTTTCTACGATAGTAATGCGTTTTGGAACAGTCATTTACCGGAGAATTTACGTGTGATTTTGATTAATAATGGTGGTGGAAATATCTTCAGAATTATCAAAGGACCAAGCGATACGAATCAATTAGAGGATTGGTTTGAAACACATCACAACCTACAATCAAAGCATATTGCCAGTCTTTATGATTTAAATTATTATCAAGCAAATTCTGAATCTACATTGGTGGAAGCCTTGAAATGTTTCTATGAAAAGCAGGATAACGGACGACCTGCATTGTTAGAAATTCAAACGCCAAGATTAGAGAATGATAAGATTCTGAAAGCTTATTTTAAATTTATCAAAGCGAGGCAAAATCCGTAGTTAATTACAAACTGGAATTTCATTGGAGGACGAGTCAATAAGCATTGGACTGAGGTATGGTATGTCTAAGTTTAAGCCTCGCAAAATGAATAAAACAGCGAAGGCAAAAAGCATGAATGGAATGACTTTCTGAATGTTTCGACGGAAATTTAAACTAATCAAATTACCAACGAAAGCCATGCTAACCATCGTTGGAAATGTACCGATTCCAAAAATAGTCATGTAAAAGCTTCCACTAAAAATATCTCCTGTCGAAATTGCACCGACAATAGCCATATAAACTAAGCCACAAGGCAAGAACCCATTAAAAAATCCGACGGCAAACAATGTGCTTCGCTTATTGCTTTTTTGGTTCAGTAAAATAGCCAAGCGGTGCTTAACTTTCTGAAACAAAATATCTAAAAGCGGTAATTTAACCAGTTGCTTCTCGAGATTAATAATCGAGAAAGCCGCTAATAACAATAACACTCCAACAGTTATAGATAACCCTTGCTGAACCCCTGCTAAGGCAATGCTTTTCCCTATTAAACCAAAGATTAAACCGATAAGTGCGTAAGTTGTGATTCGGCCGAAGTTGTATAACAGCACATTGCTGGCAGTTTTTACTCTTGTCACGTCTTGATAGGGCAGGCTCAAGGCTATTGGTCCACACATACCGACGCAATGAAAACTACCAATGAAACCAATTAAAAATGCTGTCCAAAGTTCCATGTAATTATCAATTCCAGATTAAATGAAAATTATGGCTTCTTTGTAATAAATCTCACCGTCGCCTTCCCAAGTGATTTTAATTTTCCATTTTCCGCTAAGCATTTCAGATGTGCCGAAGGCTGTTGAGTTTTCCTCTAAATCTTCAATATTTATAGTAAAATCAATGTCTTCCTGAGAAGGACGGAAGCATAAGATTTCGCCTTGAATGTCTTTGATTTCTTTTGGAAATTGAACTTTTATCTCTTGAGTTGCTGCATCGTATTTTACGTTTACATCTTCTTTGAGCGTTTTGCTATTGGCAATGCGGTGCATTTGAGTTTCGTATTGTAAATCTTTTTCGTAGTAATCTTCGGTCACCAACGGAATATCTTGTTGTGAGCTCAATACTACCAGTGTAATCATCATAGTGACGAAGCCACCATATAAGATTGCTATTTTCCATCCCCAGTTCATCGGTTGCTATATTGAAGCACAGGAGGCACAAAAGAAATTATTAAGAAGTGTTATTTATTCTATTGTGCCTCTTGTGTTTTGATTGTTATTTATAATTAAAACTTGTTTTCATACCGTCGATGCGTTCGCCATTAGACCAAACCTCGACATAGACTTTATTTTTACGTCCGTTAAGTTCTGAAATCGGCATTTCTAAGAAGAAGGCACCATTTAAAATACCTTGTTTTTCAATAGTTAAACCGCCTTCATTTCCTACTAATTTCACAACACCTTTATCGCCTTCTACTTTCAAAGTAAGGGGTAAGTCTTTGTTGGTTTTATTAATAATCTGATAAGTGTATAAGTTACTCACGGTGTTCTCATCCACCTGCTGATACAAAGGCCCTGGAGCTCTCAGTATTGTCACTTCCATATCCGAACGCAATGACAATGATGTAAATAAAACACCAATTAACAAAGCTAAAACAACAGTATAAGCTTTCATTCGAGTAGTGAACTTGAACGGCTCATTGTTGTCAATCATATTTTGTGAAGCATATCGAATCAAACCTGTCGGTCGGTCAACCTTGACCATCACTTCATCACACGCATCAATACAAGCAGTACAGTTTACACATTCCAACTGAGTACCATTTCGGATATCTATACCTGTTGGACAAACTTTGACACATAAACCACAGTCGATACAATCTCCAAGAACGGGTTCTGCAGAGACCTCTACAGTAGTGTCTTTACTTGCGGCATCGACCATTCCTTGAATATTCACCAAAGGATTATCTATTTTAACACCTGTTGGAGGTTCGATATTAGATTTTGCTTTTTTACGTGCCTTCTTCACCCTGCCACGAGGCTCGCCTCGGACAGTATCGTACATGACAGCGATAGAATTTTTATCTAATAAGACACCTTGTAAGCGGCCATAAGGACAAACTGCGGTACAGACCTGCTCACGCATATAAGAGAAGACAAAATAGAACGCGAACGAAAATCCGACCATCGCAAAGAAGTTGCCCAGGTTTTTTGTGATAGGTGCTGTAACTAATTTATACAACTCATCAATGCCAATGATATAGGCTAAAAACGTATTCCCGATAAGGAATGAAATGGCAAAGAAAATGACTTGCTTAGATACTTTTTTGACAATTTTATCTCGTGTCCAAGGGGCTGCATTTAATTTCTTTTGCTGAGAATCTGTTCCTTCTATCCAATATTCAATACGTCGGAATACCATTTCCATGAAAATGGTCTGAGGGCAAACCCAACCACAAAAAAGACGACCATAAATGACCGTGAATAAAATAATAAATACGATAAAGGAAATCATACCTAAACCAAATAGGAAGAAATCTTGCGGCCAGAACGGCTGCCCCAAGATGACAAATTTTCGAGCTAATATATTGATCATCAAAAGTGGCTCATCACCAATTTTAATAAACGGTCCTGCAAATAAAAATGCCAGTAAGAAATAACTAACGATTTTGCGTTTGTCGTAGAACCAGCCATTTGGTTTTTTGGGATAAATCCAATTGCGTTTTCCGTCTGCATCGACACTTGAAATAGAGTCCCTAAAAAACTCGGAATCTTTAGAACCTTTTTCGTAGTCGTATTTATCTACAATCATGGGATATCTCTTAAATAAAAAAATCAAATTATGCTGTGCAAGTTAGTAGTCGGTAGAACGGAGTTTGATGACATAAATCATTTTGTCAATTGATATCTTGTTAAGCAGGTAGTTAGGTGATTAGAGTTACCAAATTGATATATCTGATTATTGATTTTATAGGAATATCCAACGCATCAATACTTTGTGTAAAAGATTGGCTTTCGCCTAATGATAGCTTGTGGATAATTGGAAATTATTCGACAGTCTCTCTACCAAATTACTTAAACAAGGTTGATTTTAAACAATTTTTCCCTCGGAATTCGTCCCTTTCTCTTGTAGCCTTTTAATCATCGAGAAATTAGTGATGAAAGTTTTTTTTGAATGATTTCTACCGTTTGGTAGATCCTCCCTATTTGGGAAATGAAAACCCCGCATCTAAAATTGGCAAATCAAGGTGTTTTTAGTATTTTTTTATTTGACGGAAAGTTGCTTCAAAATTATTTAGTGGACTTATAGGGTAATTAATGCTAAATACTGACCCTGCAAATGAATATGGGTTGGATATTTCAAAAGGGAAAGAAGAAGGCTAACCAACCGTTTTGGCGAAAACGAATAGAAAAAGCCTATCATTTCGTGGTCTTTTGATATAGTCTCTTCGAAATAAAACCCTAAATTTGGGTACATCTAATTATTAAACAATTCAAACAATAACAATGCTCGTTAAGACTTATGGAAGTGCCGTTTATGGTGTTGATGCCCAAACAATTACAATTGAAGTGAATGTTGACGGTCCCGTCGGTTCAGGTTTAGGATATTTTTTAGTGGGTTTACCCGATAATGCTGTTAGAGAAGGCTATCAGCGTATTCAAGCAGCTGTTAAAAACTCAGGATTACGTTTACCCCGCCTTACAACAACCGTGAATATGGCTCCAGCTGATATTCGTAAAGAGGGCTCGGCTTATGATTTGCCGATTGCGGTCGGAATGTTGTCAGGAATGAGACAAATGGCTACGGATATTATTGGTGACTTTGTGATGATGGGTGAGTTGTCGCTCGATGGTACTTTAAAACCAATAAAAGGAGCATTACCCATTGCAATTCAAGCAAGAAAAGAAAAATTTAGAGGCTTAATCGTCCCAAAAGAAAATGCAAATGAAGCTGCAATTGTCAATAATTTAGAGGTTTATGGGGTGGAGAACCTTCGTGAGGTGGTTGATTTTCTAAATGGCGACCGAGTGTTAGAATCTGTTGTCTTTGATACTCGAGCTCATTTCTTTGATAGCCAAAGTGTTTATGACGTTTGTTTTTCTGACGTCCGAGGTCAAGAAAATATCAAGCGTGCTTTAGAGATTTCGGCTGCTGGTGGACATAATGTGATTCTTATCGGACCACCTGGAGCAGGAAAAACAATGTTAGCAAGGCGTTTTCCTACAATTCTACCACCGCTTAGTTTAAATGAAGCTTTAGAAACTACAAAAATTCACTCTGTGGCAGGGAAGCTACCTAAGAATGCGGCTTTAATTACCACTCGACCTTTTCGCTCGCCACACCATACAATCAGTGATGTCGCTTTGGTAGGAGGCGGCTCCAATCCACAGCCTGGCGAGATTTCATTAGCACATAATGGCGTTTTATTTTTAGATGAATTGCCTGAGTTCAAACGTCAAGTCTTGGAGGTAATGCGGCAGCCGATGGAAGAACGGAAGGTGACGATTTCGAGGGCAAAAATTTCGGTGGATTACCCTGCAAGTTTTGTATTGGTATCTAGTATGAATCCTTGTCCGTGCGGCTATTTTAATCATCCAGATAAAGACTGTGTCTGTGCACCTGGAGTAGTGAAGCGATATTTGAATAAAATATCAGGTCCGTTGATGGATAGAATTGACTTGCATGTAGAGGTGACGCCTGTATCTTATGATGAATTGACTTCTAATCAACGTCCTTCAGAAACCTCGATTGATATTGCGAAACGCGTCGTTCAAGCGAGAGAAATACAGAGTAACCGTTTTAAAGATTATAAAGCTATACACAGCAATGCTCAAATGCCAAGCCGTTTGGTACGAAATGTCTGTGATATTGGCGAGGATGGAAAGTTATTGTTGAAACGTTCGATGGAAAAACTACAACTTTCTGCACGAGCGTATGATAGAATTTTGAAAGTGTCTCGGACGATTGCGGATTTATCGGGTGCTGAGCATATTAGTATCGAACATTTAGCGGAAGCGATACATTTTCGGACATTAGATAGAGAGGGTTGGGCAGAATGATTTATTGTTATAATAAAACTCACGAAGGGTTTTGAGGCCCTTCGTAAAGTTCCATCTTATTTTTCTAAAATATCAAATAGGTACTGAATACCAATAATGAAATGATAATCGCTGCAACAATTGTGTATTTCCAAGGAGTCACATCAATTGCTTCTGTCACCTTAGGTTCGTAAGGTGTTTCACTCGGTTTGTATTTACCCATCAATAGCATATATACAATGCTTAATGCGAATATAATTCCCATAATATGTAAGAAATGCGGATAGGCTTGTGCTTTGATAATACTAAGTTGTGCTGCATCTGTAATGCCATTTACTGCCGCTTCCGCTAAGGCAGTTTCTCTAAAGTAAGGCTCTAAGAATAACAAACTCGTTAAATAAATCAACACACCACCAACCATCACGGTCTTTGCTGCAATTGCAGGGACTTTTTTGGTAAACATACCCATCAAAACGACTGCGAGAATAGGCACACTCAAACTACCTAATGAACTTTGGATAAAGCTGAATAAGCCATCTGGTGCAAATGCGATAAACGGTGCAATCGTCATTGAAACGAGTCCTAAACCTAAACCGAAATTTTTACCTGCTTTTACCCTTTGAAATTCCGTGGCTTCTTTATTAAAAAATTGTTTAAATAAATCGAAGCCAAACAAAGTCGCACTACTATTTAATAAACTATTAAATGAGCTTAATACGGCACCGAAAAGTACTGCTGCAAAGAATCCAACGAAAGCTCCTGGTAATACTTCTTTTACTAACGCAGGATAGGCTTGATCAGGGTTCTCTAATTGTCCGTCAAAATAGTGCCATGCGATAATACCTGGTAGAACGACTACAACAGGAATTAGAAACTTCACCAAAGCGGCTAACATCATTCCTTTTTGTCCTTCTTTCAAGCTTTTGGCTGCAAATACCCGCTGCAAGATAGACTGATTTGTTCCCCAGTAGTACATTTGTGCAATCATCATTCCCGTGAAAACGGTACTAAAAGGAATAGAAGAATCAACCGCACCAACCATTTCAAATTTGTCTGGATTACTTTCCCATAATACGCTGAAACCTTGACTGATACTATTATCACCAATCAACATTAAACCAAAAATTGGAATTAAAAGACCACCGACCAATAAGCCAATTGCATTGATTAAATCAGAAACGGCAACGGCTTTCAGACCGCCAAAGATCGCATAGACAATTCCAATCAATCCAATAATCCAAACACAAATCCAAATGACGACCCATGAGTCTATGCCGAGTGCATTCGGAAGGTCAAATAAAGTACTGAAAGCCAAAGAACCTGAGTATAAAATCGTAGGTAACAACACGATTCCGTAAGCGAATAAGAATAAAATAGAAAGCAATGATTTTGTATTAGCATCAAATCTTGTCTCTATAAACTCAGGAATTGTTGTGATTCCCGAACGCATGTATTTGGGTAAAAGGAATATTGCTCCCAGAATGATAGCAATTGCAGCTAAGGTTTCCCAAGCCATAACCATGATGCCTTCAGAAAAGGCTTGACCGTTTAGGCCCACAATTTGCTCTGCGGATAAATTGGTCAAAAGTAATGAGCCAGCAATAGTGATTGCTCCCAAGCTTCGACCTCCTAAAAAGTAGCCGTCTGCTGACTTTTCGTCTGTATTACGAGTCGCATACCAAGCGACAATAGCAACTAATGCTGTGAAACCGACAAAAGAAATAATTGTCAAAAAATCCATAATTTAATTGGTTTTATAAAGTTGTATTTTAGGCTAAGGTAAGTAAATAGTGAAGTACTGCAAAAAGAAAGTATTCAGTTTGAAACTAAGAAATGTTGTCCTACAAAAGTTTTTGTCATTTCGGGCTTAGAATGCTGTAGTTCAAAAAAGGCTAGGGAATCGGAGGATTATTTTTATCAAAATCACGGTAAGTATTTCGATGTATGTTCCTTCATACTTTTGTTATGCGTTTGAAGACACATCAATATTTAAGTTCATTCTTCTTGCCAACAAACTCGTACTTGCCATTCCGAAAACGACGACAGTTACCGAACTTAAAGGCATCAAAATAGCTGCAATTACAGGCTCGAGCAAACCTTGAACAGCAAACGACAAGCCGATAATATTATAAATTAAAGACAAAATATAACCGAATCGAACTAAGTTCATGCTGCGTTGAACATAGTTGATAAATAGCGAAAGTTTTGATAATTCGGAGGCATCCAAAATAGCATCACAAGCAGGTGAAAACTGATTTAAGTTTTCGGAAACAGCAATTCCGACTTCACTCTGTTTTAAAGCACCCGCATCGTTTAGACCGTCGCCCAGCATCATCACTTTTTTGCCACTTTCCTGCTCGTGTTTGATGTAAAGTAACTTGTCTTTGGGTTTTTGATTAAAGTGTAATTGTTGTGTTGGAAATATAGTACTAAGATTTGCTCGTTCTCTGTCGTTATCGCCAGATAGCAGGGATAATTTAAAGCGATTTCGCAAATCGGTAACTAAATTTTGAATACCATTACGATAGGTATTTTGAATAGTGAAATAGCCTTTTACCTCGTTATTGATTTCGACGAAAGTCCCCCTTGAGTTAGAAACATCTATATTAAAAATGAAACTTTCGGAACCGATTCTAATTTGATTTCCATCAATTTCAGCATGGATTCCTTGCCCTATAAATTCCGTATAATTGAGAATAGTAGTAATTGTATCAACGGGTTTTGATGACTTTTGGGAAATATATTTCGTAATTTCCTTACTAATTGGATGCGTAGATTGATAAGATAGTGTTTGTACTAATTGCTGTTCATAATCGGTCAAATCTATTCCTTCATAAATTAATTGATTGGTAGAAGTAGAGGTCAAAGTTCCTGTCTTGTCGAATACGATATCAGTGATATTTTGTATTCGCTCAAGCACATCTGTATTTTTGATATAGAACTTATTTTTGCCCAAAATCCGCAGTGCATTACCTAATGCAAAAGGAATATTCAAAGCAATCGCACAAGGACAAGCAATAATCAAGACAGCCGTAAAAGCATTCATTGCTAAAGCAGCATCATTGATTAGCCAATAAATACCTGTAGCGAAGGCAATCACTAAAATTGCCACCGTAAACCAACGCCCGATTTTATCAATCATTAAATTAAACTCAGTAGCGGGCTTTGTAAATGCTTCATCGTTCCATAATTGTGTTAAGTAGCTTTGTGATACTTTTTTGGTCAAAGTGACTTCTATGGCTTCGCCTATTTGTCGGCCTCCTGCATAGATAGTTTCGCCTATTTTTTTACGAATAGGTTCCGCCTCACCCGTGACAAAACTGTAGTCGATATTCGCTCGACCTTTGATAAGCATCGCATCGGAAGGAATCAATTCTTGATTTTTGACAATGATGGTGTCGCCTTTTTCCAACTTTGTGAGTGCGATAGTTTCTGTTTTATTTTGTAATCGTCGAGTAGCTGATATTGGGAAATAAGATTTATAATCTCGCTCAAATGTAATGGTGTCGTAGGTTTTGCGTTGAAACCATTTTCCTATTAATAAGAAAAATACCAAACCAGCCATTGAGTCTAAATAACCCGCACCTGTTTGTGATAATATCTCAAACAGACTTCGCAAGAACAACACAGAAATACCCAGTGCAATCGGAATATCTATATTCGGCTGCCTTTGTTTCAGGCTCAGCCAAGCAGATTGATAGTATTCTGTAGCCGAAAAAAGCAACACAGGCAAGGCTAAAGCGATATTCAGGTAACTAAAGAATCGTGCAAAATCTCCTTCAAAAGTCTTGTTTAAACCTAAGTATTCTGGGAATGATAACAACATAATATTCCCAAAAGCAAAACCTGCAACGCCCAATTTGTAGAAAAATGTCTTGTCTGCTTTTGATCTTTTAGGATTGTCCTCGTCTAAATCTTTGAGGTTTATTTCTGGAGCGTACCCGATTGATGCTAACAACCTTACGACTTCTCGAAGTGTAATTTCCGATTTATTATACGTGATATAGGTTTCTTTTTTAAGAAAATTGACCTTGCTTTGAGCTATACCAGGTTGTAGTTTATACAAGTTTTCTAAAAGCCAGATACATGCCGTGCAGTGAATTTGCGGCATATAAAAAGTGACCTTTACAATAGAGTCATTTTCAAAATCAATCAATCGCTTTTGAACATCTATATCATCTAGTACTTCATATTCGCTTACATTTTTACCAGATTTCAATGAAATTCCTGCCTTATTATTCTCAAGGTCATAATAAGTACACATGTCATTTTCATTCAAAATCTCATAAACCATTTTACAGCCCTCGCAACAGAAAATCTTGTCTTCGATATGAATATCTTGATGGTCGCAATGTTCGCCACAATGATAGCAAACTGTTTGGTCGGGAGGTGATTGGATTGGTGATGTGTCGTTATTCCAAGATTTTGTTGATTCAATGGAGGTTGTGGTAATCATTGGTTGTAATTTCGTTTTATTGGCTTGTTTTCAACGGTAGAAAAAGAGGCAGTTGTATTGTCAAAAACACAACTGCCTACAAATACCCCATTGTATAACAACCCAATAAAACACTATCTTTTCAATCAGATGAAGTTTGAGTTGACGCAACTCTTGACACTCATCCGATGTCTATTTTCTAAACTGTTCTCCTCTTCGATTTTGCTCTGCTAAAGTCCAATCGTCGGTAGAAGTTGTTTGTAACCAAAGACCGTTAGAATCTCTAAAAATTTGAACATTCAAACCGTACATATCGGTAAAATTTTGTTCTAAGGTGCCTACTTTCAAATGACCATTGATACTCAAATCACCTTCTGTGTGAATCGTTCTGACTTCCCTAATTGTTTTGTCAGAATTAATTAACGATTGCTTTTGCGAGCCTTCGCCAATGTCATGTGGCATATTATAGAACTCTAACTTCAGATAAGGAAACTTAGAATTGAATTCTGT
>Ga0213861_10004023_pt1 | contig 12085 bp, 12 predicted proteins | sample PICome_4_FD_160110 | JGI IMG/M metagenome (GOLD analysis project Ga0213861, IMG submission 160110) | Coastal seawater microbial communities near Pivers Island, North Carolina, United States - PICO131 | ecosystem: Environmental > Aquatic > Marine > Coastal | place: USA: North Carolina...
CTGTCCTCGCATATGGGGTTCGAGGCGATCCTTGCGGGCCACAAACCCCGCGTATTCGGAACGCCCTTCTATGCGGGCTGGGGGCTGACGGAGGACGAACATCAATTGATCCGCAGACAGCGCAAGCTGACCCGCGCGCAACTGTTTGCGGGTGCGATGATGCGCTACCCGGTCTGGTACGATCCCTATCACGACCGTCTGTGCGATCTGGAGCGCGTGATAGGCACGCTGGAAGCGACGCAGCGTGCCTATCTTGAGGACCGAAACGGTTGGGTCGGGCGCAATATCCGCTTGTGGAAACGCCCCCATATGCAAGCCATGTTCGGCAGCCAGAACCCCATGCGGTTCCGCGGGGCGCATCCGACCGAAGGCGCCAAGGTCATGGCTTGGGGCATGGCTGCGAAAGACGGTGAGGTTTGCGTCGAAGACGGGTTCATCCGGTCGCAGGGGCTTGGCGCGGAACTGGTTCCCCCTCTGTCGCTCGTTCTGGACGAGACCGGCATCTACTACGACCCGACCCGGCCATCGCGGCTCGAGACGCTCATCGCACAAAGCATCGACTTACCGGATCACGCGCTTGCCCGTGCCCGCCGGATCATCAGGCGCATCCTGATTGAGCAGGTGACCAAATACGCGACGGGTGTTCCGTCAAATCCATTGGACATGGAGGGCAAACGCCCTGTCCTACTGGTTCCTGGACAGGTCGAAGACGACGCGTCAGTGATCATCGGCAGCCCGGAAATTCAGACCAATGCAGCCCTTCTCAAAAGGGTTCGCGACGCGAATGCCGAGGCGCACATCCTTTACAAACCGCATCCTGATGTGGTGGCTGGCCTGCGGCCCGGTCTGGTTGCCGATGCGACCCAATGGGCGGACGAGGTTGTGACCGACATCCCGATGGCGCGCCTGCTGGCACAGGTCGATGCGGTCTGGACGATGACATCCCTCACCGGGTTCGAGGCGTTGCTGCGCGACGTGCCAGTAACAACGCTGGGGTTACCATTCTACGCCGGATGGGGACTGACGACAGATCTCTGCCCCACTCCAGCGCGCCGTGGGAAGGTCGTCACGCTCGAGATGTTGGTGCATGCGGCGCTGATCGACTATCCGCGCTATTTCGATCCCATCACCAAACAGGCTTGCCCGATCGAAGTGGCACTGGATCGACTGGCTGCGGGAGGTATTCCTTCGTCCAAGCGATTACGCCTGCTGGCAAAGGCCCAAGGCGTGGTGGCCAGTTATGCGTGGCTTTGGCGGCGCTGACGCGTCCAGCTTTGCACCACGTCATCGCCACTTTGCCGCAAGGATTTGAGCTCAAAACGCGGGGCATCCGCCAATTTGCCCAGACCCAAAGCGCCCAATGCGGGGCGGCCCTCGGCTCCAATCACGACACCGCCCATATGCAGATCAAGCCCGTCCACCACATCAGCCGCGAGAAGGCTTGCGGCCAGTTCGCCGCCACCCTCGCAGAACACGCGGGTCAGACCGGCACCCCCTAGCGCCTGCATGAGAGCGACAATCTCGACCTGCCGCCCATGCAACGGCACCTGGATCAGTTTGGCTCCATGGCTCAACCAAGCTTGCCGGGCATCCTCTGGCGCGTCGTCTGCATGACACAACCACACCGGCGCGATGTCCACACTGCGGGCAAGATTGCTGTTGATGGGCAGGTCAAGCCTGCGCGACACGACGATGCGTACCGGTTGCCGGGGCACGTCAATACCCCGAACCGTCAGCAATGGATCGTCCGCCCGTACGGTCCCGGCCCCCACCATCACCGCATCATGCGTCGCGCGAAGGTGATGAACGTAGGCGCGGGTGTCCGCCCCGGTGATCCACTGGCTGTCGCCGCTTGCGGTGGCGATCCGACCGTCGAGGCTTGTGGCAAGCTTCAGCGTCAGCAGTGGGCGTCCGGTTTCGATACGGCTGAAGAAGCCGGCATGGTCCTCTGCCGCCTCATCGGCACAAACGCCGGTCGCCACCTCGACACCCGCCGCGCGCAACCGGTCAAAGCCTAGGCCCGACACGCGCGGATCCGTGTCCACAAACGGGGCCACGACACGGGCAATTCCGGCGGCGATCAGCGCATCAGTGCAGGGCGGGGTCTGTCCATGATGGGCGCAAGGCTCCAGCGTGACATAGGCCGTAGCACCCCGTGCTGCCGTGCCTGCCCGCGCCAGCGCCTCGGTCTCGGCATGCGGGCGGCCGCCCGGTTGGGTCCATCCCTCTCCGACCACCGTCTCGCCTTGAACAATGACACAGCCCACCGCAGGATTGGGCCATGTGTTGCCCATCCCGCGTCGGCCCAGTTCCAACGCCCGGTGCATATGGCGCGCATCATCCGGGCGCATTGGACAGCGTCACTCTTCAGATTTGGGTTTGTCTTTTTCGTTCGGGCGCAATTCGCTGACGAATTTGTCGAAGTCGTCGGCTTCCTGGAAGTTCTTGTAAACACTCGCAAAGCGCACATAGGCGACCGTGTCGATCCGGGCGAGAGTCTCCATGACGATCTCACCGATCTGTTTCGATGCGATATCGGTCTCACCAAGGCTTTCCAGACGGCGTACGATGCCGGAAATCATCTGGTCGATCCGTTCCGGATCAATCGGACGTTTCTGCATCGCCATGCGGATCGAGCGTTCCAGCTTGTCGCGATCAAAATCCTCGCGCCTGCCGCTTGTCTTGATGACAACGAGATCCCGCAATTGCACGCGTTCATAAGTTGTAAATCGGCCTCCACAGGCCGGGCAAAAGCGTCTGCGCCGAATGGCAACATGGTCCTCCGCAGGACGACTGTCTTTCACCTGAGAATCAATATTTCCACAAAACGGGCAGCGCATTGGCCGTTCCCCTCTTTTTTCGTCTCTGCCTCAGACTGTGGGTTATTCCCACTTATCCACAGTCACTATAGGTGAGCCGCGAAGTTTTGGGTAGAGGGGAATTCAAGCCGCAAACTGTGGTGGTCCGGATGCATCATATCCGGGGTTTGTCCGGAGGTTCTCAGCGAAGATGCGCCACCACCCGGCGGGTATGGGGCGCGTTGCGATGCTCGAACAGGTAAATGCCCTGCCACGTTCCCAGTGCCATGCGCCCGTTCAGAATGGGAATAGACAGGCTGACTGGAAGCAGCGCAGCCTTGATATGGGCGGGCATATCGTCGGGTCCTTCGTAAGTGTGGGTCAGGTAGGACATGGATGGATCAGTGGTTGGCGGCACCAGCCGATGAAAAAAGGCGGCCAGATCGGTCCTGACTTCGGGGTCCGCGTTTTCCTGGATCAGAAGGCTGGCCGACGTGTGCTGTATGAACAGCGTGAGAACGCCACTGCCTGCAACCCAGCCAGCAACCTCCTCGGTGAATTCGTACAGGCCCGGCCCGGTTGTGTTTATCTGAAAAACGGTCTGCATCAATGAACAATAGCCGGAGCACCGCAGAGCGCTATCCTCTTTCCCACGGACGCGGGCTGCAAAAGGCGACGCGACGGTGTCACAGGGAGATTTGCCATGAACGAGATTACCCCGACCAAACGCGTGACGGCCAAGGACTTTGACCAGGAGTTGCTTGAGCTTTACGATTACTACGCACACGGCCAGATCACCAAACGCGAGTTTCTTGATCGTGCGGCCAAGTTCGCGGTGGGTGGCCTGACGGCAGCGGCGCTGCTGAACATGATGTCGCCAAACTATGCCTTGGCCGAGCAGGTCAGTTTCAACGACCCTGACATTTTGCCGGAATACATCATGTATCCTTCGCCCAACGGCCATGGCGAGGTGCGCGGCTATCTGGTGAAGCCTGCCAACCTGACAGGTCCGGCACCGGCCGTTGTGGTCATACACGAGAACCGTGGTCTGAACCCCTATATTGAAGACGTGGCGCGCCGCGTGGCGAAGGCCGGGTTCATCGCTTTGGCTCCCGATGGGCTGACAAGCGTCGGCGGCTATCCGGGCAACGATGCGGAAGGGCGTGAATTGCAGCGTACGGTCGATGGCGAAAAGCTGATGAACGACTTCTTTGCAGCTTACGAATTCCTTGCCGGGCACTCGGACACCACCGGCAAAGTGGGCTGCGTCGGCTTCTGCTACGGCGGCGGCGTCTGCAATGCGATGGCGGTGGCCTATCCCGAACTGGGCGCGTCCGTGCCGTTCTATGGCCGTCAGGCCAATGCTGCAGATGTGCCCAAGATTCAGGCCCCACTGCTGATCCATTACGCCGAACTGGACGAGCGCATCAACGAAGGCTGGCCTGCATATGAGGCTGCGCTGAAGGAACACGGCAAGACCTATACCGCCCATATCTATCCGGGCGTGAACCATGGTTTCCACAATGACAGCACGCCCCGTTATGACGAAGCGGCGGCGGAACTCGCTTGGGATCGAACGATCGCGTTCTTCAACGAACACCTGAGCTGAACGGATCGGAGGGTCCGGGGGAACCCGGACCGCCCTCTTCGGGTTGGTGATCTGACAACAGACACCAAGCCGAAGGACACTTCATGACACGCAAGACCCTTTTCATCACCGGCGCCTCAACCGGCATCGGCGAAGCAACCGCGCGCGCAGCAGTCGAACACGGTTGGAATGTCGGCCTTTTCGCACGGTCCGAGGACAAACTGACCGCTCTTGCCGATGAATTCGGTGACTACGGCGTGGCCCTTCCCGGTGACGCAACCGATCTTGCGTCGCAGACCGACGCATTGGCCAAGCTGGCCAACACTTTCGGTTCAGTCGATGCCGCCTTCGCAAACGCCGGCACCGGTCTAAGCGTTTCCGGCACGGATGATGGCGACCCAGAGGAATGGCAAACCATGGTGCAACTGAACATCATGGGTCTGCTCTGGACGACCAAGGCGGCGATGCCGCATCTCAAAGCCTCCAAAGGTCACCTTCTGATGACAGGCTCGGCTGCCGGCCGTCGGCATATCAAAGGGTCGGTCTATGGTGCGTCAAAATGGTTTGTGCATGGGTATGGCGGCAACATCGCCGAGGAGATGCGCGACTGGGGTGGGCGTTGCACGGTCATTGCACCGGGCATGGTGGATACCCCGTTCTTTGACGATGCCAAGCCCGACAAGCTGAAGCCCGAAGACGTGGCACGTTCGGTTCTCTTTGCTTTGGAAGCCGACCCGCGTGCGACCATTCAGGAAGTGTTCCTGATGCCGACGAACTAAAGAGCGGTTTCGCTTACGTGGCAAACGACAAGACCCCCTGCCATTTGGTTGGGGGTCTTATTTCGTGGGCGTCTTGCCTCGCAGGGCCAGTTTAAGCACCAGCAGTGCCCATGGCGTTCCGTGCAGCACGAAGTCAAAGATATCCACCGGTCGCGTCAGCTGCCCTGAGACCAGCATCCTGAGCTTTTCCCAAATGTGCGGCTCGGGCACAAATGGGGCAAGTCCAAGCGTTGCACACACCAAGATGAGGATGGACCACGGCAGATAGGCCATCAGGGTCCGCACGCGGTTCATTCAGTGATCGCCACTAGGATCACCGGAAAATCGTATCGCCCTGCTGGTCCACCAACATGCGCGCCTTGTCCATCGACGCTTTCGCGGCTGTGTCGAAATCCTGCAGCGTGTCTGCGCGCATCATAAAATGCGATTTGACCTCGCCGTCGATCTCTTTCTCGATGCGGGCACCAATGCGCCACGACCCGCCATCTTTGACCGGTTCGGCATAGATCGTGTAGCCGTTATGGGTTTCTGCCGGGGTCGAAGGCGGTGTGTTTGATCCACCGCCTCCGCCAAAGAGTTTCTTGAGAAACGACATCGCTTACTGATCCAAGAACGACCGCAGCTTGCGCGACCGGCTGGGGTGCTTGAGCTTGCGCAGCGCCTTGGCTTCGATCTGACGGATCCGTTCGCGCGTCACGCTGAACTGCTGACCGACCTCTTCCAGAGTGTGGTCGGTGTTCATCCCGATGCCAAAACGCATCCGCAGCACACGCTCCTCGCGCGGAGTAAGCGACGACAGAACACGTGTCGTGGTTTCCTTGAGGTTTTCCTGAATGGCGCTGTCCAAAGGCAGCACGGCATTCTTGTCCTCGATGAAATCGCCAAGCTGGCTGTCTTCCTCGTCCCCGATGGGGGTTTCGAGAGAGATCGGTTCCTTGGCGATCTTCATCACCTTGCGCACCTTCTCCAAAGGCATCTGGAGCTTTTCGGCCAGTTCCTCCGGCGTCGGTTCGCGGCCGATTTCGTGCAACATCTGGCGACCGGTGCGGACCAGCTTGTTGATCGTTTCGATCATGTGGACCGGGATACGGATCGTGCGCGCCTGATCCGCGATGGAGCGGGTGATCGCCTGCCGGATCCACCATGTGGCGTAGGTCGAGAACTTGTAACCGCGGCGGTATTCGAACTTATCGACCGCCTTCATCAGGCCGATATTGCCTTCCTGAATGAGGTCGAGGAACTGCAAACCGCGGTTCGTGTATTTCTTGGCGATGGAAATCACGAGACGTAGGTTCGCTTCGACCATTTCCTTTTTGGCCTGACGGGCCTCTTTCTCGCCCTTCTGGACCTGTGCGACGATGCGACGGAATTCGCTGATGTCGAGACCGACATACTGACCAACCTGCGCCATGTCGGCGCGCAGTTCTTCGGCCTTGTCCAGCGAGCGTTCAATGAACATCTGCCAGCCACGCCCCGCCTTTTCGGCCATTTCATCCAGCCAGTTCGGGTCAAGCTCTCGTCCGCGATAGGCGTCAATGAATTCGCGGCGGTTGATGCGGGCCTGATCGGCCAGCTTCACCATCGCGGAATCGATGGACATGATGCGCTTGTTGATGCCGTAAAGCTGGTCAATCAGCGCTTCGATGCGGTTGTTGTGCAGGTGCAGTTCGTTCACCAGCACGACGATTTCGGAACGGAGTTTCTGATACCGTTCTTCATCGCCTTTGCTGAAGGATCCATCCTCGTTCAACGTGGCCGAGATACGGTTGTCCTGCATGCTGGCCAGTTCTTCGTAGTCCTGCGCAATGCGATCCAGCGTTTCGAGCACGCGCGGCTTGAGCGCGGCTTCCATCGCGGCCAAGGACATGTTGGCCTGTTCGTCCTCGTCATCATCGTCTTCGCGGCTGATCGGGTTGCCGTCGGCATCCAGTTCCTGCGCATCGCCAGAATCGCTGTCGGACCCGCCGTCGCCACCAGAGACCACACCGGGCGACACCACTTCATCGTCACCCATCTGGTTGCCGAACGTGGTTTCAAGGTCGATCACGTCGCGCAGCAGGATGTCTTCGCTCAGAAGTTCTTCGCGCCAGATGGTGATCGCCTGAAAGGTCAGCGGGCTTTCGCAAAGCCCGGCAATCATCGTATTGCGGCCGGCCTCAATCCGTTTCGCAATCGCGATTTCGCCTTCACGACTCAGCAGTTCGACGCTGCCCATCTCGCGCAGATACATGCGGACCGGGTCGTCGGTACGGTCCAGCTTTTCAGCAGTCCCGGACGCCAGCGTGATTTCACCGGGCCGAGCTGTCTGAACAAGGTCCGTTGTGCCCTTGTCGTCATCGTCCTCGGAATCCTCGTCATCTTCGGTGACTTGGATTCCCATCTCGGACAACATCGACATGACATCCTCGATCTGGTCGGAACTGACCTGATCGGGAGGCAATACCTCGTTCAGCTGATCATAGGTGATGTACCCGCGCTCTCTGGCTTCGGCGATCATTTTCTTGACCGCTGCTTGGCTCATGTCGAGGCTTACATCGTCATCGCGATCTTCGGTCTTGGCGTCGTCGTTATCTTTGGCGGCCATGGATGCTCCTGTCGAGGCGGGGCGATTCGATTGACCCGAATCATTAGCGCGAAATGGTGATTCGCACACCCGTTTACCTTTTTTTGTTTACGCGTTCCTTAGCAAAACACCGTCAACTCCGGGGTTTCTCGAAGCGAATGGTTTCCATCAAAGCGGCAAATGCGCTGCGTTCTTCTCGATTGATCGGGGCCCCGTTTGGACCAAGATCGTATTCAGCCTTGTCTTCGGACTGCGCACGTTGCGCAATTTGGCGTGCTGCGGCTGCCTGTCCCAGTCGCCATGTCAGCGTTTCATCTGCCGGACCATACAAGTCTTCGGCCGCTTCGGCAATTTCCGCATCCAGACCAGTGCCCGCCTCCAGTTTCGCCAGCTCTTCTGCAATGGTCAAACGGGCCGTTTCACGATCGCCGGGATTACGAAGGCATGGTGTGATGGCCACATGGCGTGCACGGCACAGCTTTTCAAGGGCGGGCTCGCCAAGTTGCGCATCTACTGCGGCCTGAACGACATCCGCAGGTTCGCCAGCATGCCGCAAGAGGCACGTTCTGATCGTTGCGTGATCGGGGTCAACACAAGACATATCCTCAATCTGGCTTTCAAATTCCGAAATCAGATCAGGCGTAACAATCAGAGCCGCAAGGATCACCGCCTCACGCAAACGGGTCTCGACACCTGAGCCACCGGCAACAAGCATGGACGCCCGCGTTCCTTCTACAGGCTTTGAGGGTACGCCTGCGCCAAACCGGCGTGCCGGTGTATTGTCACGTTTGGCAGGCGACCGGAACAGCTCCCACCGCAAGCGCTTGATCTCTTCACCGTAGTGGCTGCGCAGCGACGGGTCCTGGATCGTGCGGATGCGTTCTCGAAGCGTCTTGTCGAGCGCCGCCTTGCGTTCCGGGCTGTCAAAAACCCGTCCCTCGGTTTCGCGCCGCCACAGCAACTGCACCATGGGCTGTGCTGTTTCCAACAGCAGGCGCATCGTATCACGCCCTTCGGACCGGATCAGGTCGTCCGGGTCCTTGCCTTCCGGCAGCAGCACAAAACGCAGGGATTTGCCCGCTTCCAACAGCGGCAGGGCCGTATCAATCACGCGGTACGCTGCGTTCAGCCCCGCCTTGTCTCCGTCCAACGCCATGATCGGCTCGTCCGTGATCCGCCAGAGCATCTGCAACTGGGTTTCGGTCACAGCTGTTCCCAAGGGTGCCACCGCCGCCTCGAACCCGGCCGAAGCCAGCGCGATCACGTCCATATAACCTTCGGCCACGATCAACGGCTGACCTTTGCCCGCCGCCTCGCGCGCGGGGCCTTGGTTGTACAGCGTCCGGCTCTTGTCGAAGAGCGGTGTTTCCGGGCTGTTGAGGTATTTCGCGTTGTCGTCCGGGTCCATCGCCCTGCCGCCAAAGGCAATGGTCCTGCCGCGTGCATCGCGGATCGGGAACATGATGCGGTTGCGGAATGTGTCGTAAGGTTTTCCACCTTTCTGCGACGGTTTCGCCAACCCGACTTCGATGATCTTGTCCGGCGCGATCCCCTGCCCGGTCAGATGGTCCCACAGGGTTTGCCAGCCCGGTGCTGCAAAGCCGATGTCGAACCGGTCCTGCGTCGCGTCATCCAGACCGCGTCGCAGTAGGTAATCGCGGGCGTCCGATCCTGCCCCGCCGCGCAATTGAAGCCGGAAAAAGCGCACAGCCTTTTCCATGATTTCGACCAGCTGTGTCCGGTGGTCCGCCTTTTCCTGCGCCTTTGGATCGCGGGCCGGCATCGGCATCCCCGCCTCGGCTGCGAGGATCTCAATCGCCTCCATGAAACTGACATTCTCGGTCTCGCGCACAAACGAGATGGCGTCGCCCTTGGCGTGACAGCCGAAGCAATAGTAATAGCCCTTGCGGTCATCGACGTGAAAACTGGCGGACTTTTCCTGATGAAACGGGCATGGCGCCCACATGTCGCCTTTGGCCTGATTGGACTTGCGCGTGTCCCAAAGCACCTTGCGCCCCACCACCTGAGACAGGCTGATGCGGGTGCGCAGATCATCCAGAAAATTGGGTGGCAGACTCATTCCAAGAATATCGGGTTTCGAGGGCCGAGAGTCCAGTGGCCCAGCAGCCTGGACCGGGCGTCTTTGCGGACAGGGTTACTGTGAAATGCAGGTCTGATAGAGCGCATTGCTGACTTCGGGCGTAAGCTGTTCCTCGGGCAGCGAATAGATCCAACTGACGAGGTTGACCGTGAGCACTTCGTCATTCTTGGACATGTTGGGGATGCCGCGCAAAACCCGGCGTTCCGCCCGCCGTTCATTCGAGCCATTCTTCCGTTCGGTCATGATGTTTGTCGCGATCTGGCCGATCTTGCGACACTCGGCTTCCTTGTCCTGCGCCATGGCCGGAACCGACAGGCTGATGGTCAGAGCAAAAGTGGCAAGCAAACTGCGGATCATGGACGTCCTCGTGAATTGGGCCGGGTCTGGTCAACACCTAACCCAGCCCAATCACATTGTCATCCGTCAGAGACCCTTGGCCCGATACGCTGCTGCGACCTTGGTGATCGCCACGATATAGGCAGCCGTGCGCAGGTCTTCGACGTCGTCGCGCCCGTGCCAGACTTCGCGCATCGACTGGTAGGCGATCCGCATCGTGTCATCGAGTCCCGACCGCACCAGTTCAAGCTCGTCCGCACCGCGAAGGTACTTCTGCTTGAAGTCCGGCGTCATCGACCACTTGTCTCCAAGCATGTCATCAAGGCGCTGCAATTCGTCGATGACCAGCTGGTGCCGCGCTTCTTCCTGACGGCGCTGCATCCGGCCAAAGCGAATGTGACTCAGGTTCTTGACCCATTCGAAATAGGACACCGTCACACCACCTGCGTTGGCATACATGTCCGGGATCACGACCGTTCCCTTGGCCCGCAGAATGTCGTCGGCGCCCGCAGTAATCTGACCGTTCGCCGCCTCGATGATCAGCGGGGCCTAGATACGGGCCGCGTTGGTCAGGTTGATCACCCCTTCAAGCGCCGCCGGGATCAGGATGTCACACTCCGCCTCGAGCACATCTGGCCCTTCGGCGGTATGGCGGGCATCCGGATAGCCGGTCACGCCGTCATGCTTGACGATCCAATCGCGCACCGCATCGACGTTCAGGCCCGCTTCATTATAAAGCGCCCCATCGCGTTCGATGATGCCGACGACCTTACACCCGTCTTCTTCGGACAGGAACTTGGCCGCGTGGTAGCCCACATTCCCCAGGCCCTGAACGACAACCCGTTTGCCATCAAGCGTACCGGACATGCCGGCCTTTTTGACGTCTTCGGGATGACGGAAGAACTCACGCAGCGCGTATTGAACGCCACGGCCCGTCGCTTCGACCCGCCCGGCGATCCCGCCATTGTTGATCGGTTTGCCGGTGACGCAGGCGCGCGCGTTGATGTCGGTTGTGTTCATGCGGGCATATTGGTCCGCGATCCACGACATCTCGCGTTCGCCTGTCCCCATATCGGGCGCAGGCACGTTCTGCGCCGGGTGGATCAGATCGCGCTTCGCCAGTTCATAGGCAAAGCGGCGGGTGATCTGTTCCAATTCGTATTCGTCGTATTCGCGCGGGTCGATCCGCAGACCACCTTTGGACCCGCCAAACGGGGCTTCCACCAGGGCGCATTTGTAGGTCATCAGCGCAGCAAGCGCTTCGACCTCGTCTTGATGCACCGACGGGGCATAGCGGATGCCGCCCTTGACCGGCTCCATATGTTCAGAATGAACCGAGCGGTACCCTGTGAACGTCTTGATCTGGCCGCGCAACCGCACGCCGAACCGGACAGTATAGGTCGCATTGCAAACCCGGATTTTTTCTTCAAGACCGGGCGGGAGATCCATCAGCGCAACCGCGCGATTGAACATCAGGTCGACTGACTCCCGAAATGTCGGTTCATTGGCTGGTATCGAGCTCATGTATTCCTCCCGAGCTTTTTGCACTTCGCCGCGTTATTCCACCAGCCTATGACAGCTTGGTTAACTTTATAACGCTTTATCTGAGACAAGCTTTAGAGAACGAAATGGCGAAATGTGGCCAACTGTTTCACACGGGGCATCAATAAGGCCTTTAGGCACTGAATTATCCATAAAAAACAATACGCTCCTTATTTTCTTCACATTTCCAGCCGCAATCCCGCCGCGTTTCGCCTTCACATCTTCCAATATCTAAGTGGGGTGTCAGACCGTCCTGAAAGGGCGGGGAAGAGGTAACAAAAGAGGCGGCTGCGGAAATCTGAACAGCCGGGATAAGTGGATTTTCCGCGTAATAGCAGCATGATGCTGCGAGCGAGGAGAAGACCATGGCAAGACGAC
>Ga0213861_10004033_pt1 | contig 12063 bp, 9 predicted proteins | sample PICome_4_FD_160110 | JGI IMG/M metagenome (GOLD analysis project Ga0213861, IMG submission 160110) | Coastal seawater microbial communities near Pivers Island, North Carolina, United States - PICO131 | ecosystem: Environmental > Aquatic > Marine > Coastal | place: USA: North Carolina | collected...
AGCAACTTATGCTCAGCAAACAGAAGAGGGTGGGCGATGGTGTGTGCCTCCCATCATGGAGGAAATGAAAGCCAAGGCAAAGGCTGAAGGCCTATGGAATTTCTTCCTGCCAGGGTATGAGGGTGAGTTTGGAACCGGTTTAAGTAATTTTGAATATTCTCATCTAGCAGAAAAAATGGGAGCAGTAGGAATTGCATCTGAGGTATTTAATTGTTCAGCTCCAGATACTGGCAACATGGAAGTGCTTGAGAGATATGGTTCTGAAGAGCAGAAAGACACTTGGTTGAAGCCTCTGTTAGCTGGAGAAATTAGGTCAGCTTTTGGCATGACTGAGCCTGGAGTAGCTTCTTCGGATGCAACCAATATGGCTGCTACCGCAGTTCTTGAAGGTAACGAGTATGTGATTAATGGTGAAAAATGGTGGACATCAGGCGCAGGAGATCCTCGATGTAAAATTATTGTATTTATGTGTGTGACTGATCAAGATCCAGACTCTCCAAGGCATAAAAGACATTCGCAAATCCTCGTCCCAATGGACTCTGAGGGAATTGAAGTAAGAAAGATGATGGAGGTTTTTGGTTGGGATGATGCCCCTCATGGCCATGCCCATCTAAAATTTACCAACGTAAGAGTTCCTAAAACCAATATGATTCTAGGTGAGGGCAGAGGTTTTGAAATTGCTCAAGGTCGGCTTGGGCCTGGAAGAATTCATCATTGCATGAGAGCTGTTGGCTTGGGTGAAAGAGCGCTGCAAATGATGTGTGAAAGATCTCAAAGTAGAGTTGCTTTTGGTAAGCCACTATCTCAACTAGGTGGCAATATGGATATCATTGCCAACTCTAGAATTGAATTAAACATGGCAAGACTCTTAACATTACAAGCAGCTCACATGATGGACACCGTCGGCAATAAAGTTGCTGCAAGTGAGATTGCTCAAATCAAAGTGATTGTTCCTAATATTGTTTGTGATGTAATTGATCGTGCCATTCAAATGCATGGTGGTGCAGGAGTATCTCAAGTGTTCCCACTGGCAAGAATGTATGCTGGAATGAGAACGTTAAGACTTGCTGATGGGCCGGATGAAGTTCATAGACGAGCAGTCGCAAGACATGAGTTAGGAAAATATCCTACCTAACCTAAGTGTGGAGCCCTCAAATAATTTAATATTTTACGATACTGAGACAACTGGGCTGATCAAAGATTTTGCCCAAATACTTCAATGTGGGTCTATTCAGGCGAATCGCAGTTTAGAAATCCAAGATGAGCAAAATTTAGGCTGCGCTCCTTTGCCATGGGCGATACCTCATCCAATGGCTATGGTAACTAATAAAAAAACTCATCTTTTTAATTCCAATGTATCGCATTATGAAATGATGCGAGATCTTAATCGACAATGGCGTCAGTGGACGATTGATGAGCCAGGGGTTTTTATTACTTATAACGGCATGGCTTATGATGAGGAGCTTATTAGAAGACAGTTTTACTGGAATTTATTTGAGTCATATCTTACTAATACCAATGGAAACAGCAGGCTGGATCTTTTGTTAATGATGAACAATGTTGCTGCTTTCTTCCCCAATTTATTAAATATTCCTCTTTATGACGGTGGTCCAGCGATTAGTTTGAAGCAGGCAGACTTGGCTGAAGCTAATGGAATTGAAATTGGTGATGCTCATGATGCCATTGCTGACTGCAAATTAATGATTGCCTTGCTTGAAATAATTAATCAGCAAAAACCAGAACTTATAGATTTCTTTCTGAGCATTTCTTCTAAAGCAGGCGTTCAAGAAGCTGCCCAACAGCCAGGTTTTTTGGGTTTGGGGGAAGTCTTCAGACGAGAAGTTTTTCGGTATCCAGTTGTGCCTTGTGGTAGCAAAGCTCCAAATGATTTAATGTTTTTTGATTTAAGTTTTGAGCCCGAAGAAGTGTTTGATCTTGATACTCAAGAGATTTATTCAATGGTCCAAAAACCTGGAAAATCAGGCCCTTTTAAAAAATATGGAATTAATAAAACGATACCCATATGTCCCAGCTCAATGATTGATGATAAAAATGCCTTTGATATAGATTTTACCATTTTAGAGAATCGGGCTAAGCAAGTCAGAGACAATATCGATTTTCAGTCACTTGTCAGCCAAGCCATGGCTGACAAAATTAATAATTGGAACAATGAATATGATCATATCGAGCAGATGATTTATGCCGGTGGCTTTCCATCAAAAGAAGATAAAGATTTAATGGCAGATTTTCATCGTATAGATTCAGCAGAAGAAAGAATTAAAATTTGTCGCAACATCACTGATGAGCGTCATAGGCTATTTGCAGAAAGGTTGATCTGTCAGTTTTATCCTCAAGCAGCTCCAGAGGACATGATGAATCGTTATCAATCCCTTATTACCGAACGTTTGAATGAGGAGGGGCCCTGGGGTTCTATGAGTAAGGTTATGACAGATTTAGAAAAACTCTTAGAGAAAGATAATGCCGCTGAAACCCAAGTTATTCTTGAGGAAACTAAAGATTTCTTAACCCAAAGATCTATTGCAATAGATTAAATTCTCAAATTCTTTAAATTAATCTAAGGCATGCTCATATATTTATGCAGCATAAAAAATGACAACTTATCACTTTTATGTATAATTGATGTTTCGACTTTAATTATTTAAATTGTTGAAGATGTTATTAAATAAAATAAATACTGAACCTTGCCTCAAGTCTGCATATACATGCAAGATTGGAAAAGTATTTAAAAAGCGAAGAAAATTGTTATCTTTAACAGAATTTGAAGTTGCCTCTCAATTGTATGTAAATGTAAATTACATTAAAGGTATCGAGCAAGGAGATTATTCAGTTTTTCCTGCAAGAGTCTTTGCGAAGCAGTATTTTCGTAAATACGCTAATTACTTAAATTTAAAAATAAGTTTTTTTGACATATATAATACCGAGCAGAATTCTTCATAGCTCCATAATATATTTCAGGCTTATCTTATTATTTCTCTAGCTGTATAATACTTTGACATTTAGACCCGTAGCTCAGTTTTGGTTAGAGCGTCGCATTGACATTGCGAAGGTCGATGGTTCGAGTCCATTCGGGTCTACCACATTTAAAGTTTTCAGTTGATGTAACTTGATCATCATCATGAATTAAAAATAGATTTAGTAAATGAATAGCTCCCAAACATACTTTCATAATTTCGAGTCAATCGATAAGACAAAGAAATCTATTCTTTTTATTGCTGGGGCGGGTATGGATCATAGATTGGTTAGAGCTATTAAGTTACCTGGTTTTGCATATAACAAACCTTTAATAATAGATCTTCCTGGTCATGGTGATTCGAAAGGAGTCTCAAGCAATAACATTGAAGCATATAGTGAGTTTTTAATTGATTGTATCTCAGCTTATGATCTTAAAGACCTTTCTCTCTGTGGGCATAGCATGGGTGGATTAATTGCTTTGGATATGGTCTTTAAGCGTAAATTTTCAGCAAAATCTTTAATTCTAGTTAATAGCATCTATCCCACAAGAGTTGCTGATGCATTACTTGCTAAAGCCAAAACAGGCAATGGCCATGCAGCAGACTTCATTATCAAATATGGCCTTTTTAGAAGACTTCTTGGTTTAAAAAATGCTTTTTTCGATGGCGATGAACCTGTGATGCTTAATGATTTAGAGGCGTGCAATAATTATCAACTAGATTTGAGTGAGTTAAAGACTCTGAGAATTCCTATTTCAATCATCCTGGGCAGCAAAGACAGGCTGGTCGATTTAAAGGCTGTAGAAAATTTTACGAATGCTGTTTCATGCCATACTCATACAATGGAGGAGGTGGGACATTTTTCATTCTTTGAAGATCCTGATAATTTAAGTAAATTAATTTCCGAGATTGCTTAAAACTTAAGTCCAAACAAATAAAATCATTGGAATTGAGATTGCCACTATCACACATTCAAGCGGCAAACCAAGGCGCCAGTAATCTCCAAATTTATAGTTTCCTGGTGCCATTACCAAGGTATTGCACTGATGCCCAATAGGAGATAAAAAGGCGCAACTAGCTCCGACAGCTACCGCCATGAGAAAGGGTTCAACTGGTTGCCCAACTTGAATGGCAAGATTGGCTGCAATAGGCGCCATGATTACAGCAGTAGCCGCATTATTTACGATATCTGAAACAAACATTGTAATCACTAAAATCATCAGGATTAACCAAGGTAAAGCCATGCCTGCTGTGCTGGCAGATATGAAATTTGCAATATTCAAAGAAATTCCAGAAGTTTCGAGTGCTTGACCAACGGGAATCATTGCAGCCAGCATGACCACAACTGGCCATTCAATATTTCTATATAAATTTCCATTTAAAACTTTGATAGAGATGAAGGCTATAACACATAGCAAAAATGCAACGACTATATCAGTTACATTAAAGGCTGTTAGGCCAATGGCTAGCCCAAAAAATACCAAGCTTTTTAACAATCGGCTTCTACTGGGGATGGTTTGAAGATCTCTTTCCATAAGCGGCATCAAGCCCAGATGCTTTATTCTTTCCTTAACGCCTTCATCATCGATGGTTCTAACACCTAGCAGTAGGACATCCCCAATCTTAAATGCTTCTCTTGCAAGCCTGGTTCTAAATTTTGCGCCTTGCCGCCACAAACCCAGTAATGCCAGATCATCTGAAGCAAGTCTTTTGAGGAATTCATGCTTTCTGCCAACAAGTCTAGATCCTGCAGTGACCATAACCTCAATTTCCGCTAAATCAGATTCTTTCACCGTGACGAGATCATCGGCAATTTCAAATCCAAGAGATTCTTGAATATTAGAAATATAATCTGGAGAGGTCTTGATGACCAAGATTTGTCCCGATTGAATTTTTTTACCCATAGAAACTCTTGAAACACCCCCAGTCTCATTCACTACGCCTAAGACCTCAGTTTCAGGACCAGAAATCTTTTTTATTTCTGATAACCTCATCCCAATGGCTTTGCTATCTTCTTTTACAGTTACTTCAAAAAGATAGTTTTTTAAATCGATTAGTCTGGTTGCATCATTAGCATTGTCACGTACTTTTACAAACCTAAAGCCAATCAATGCAATAAATAAAACACCCAAGATACTTACAGCAAGCCCGACAAATGAATAGTCAAAAAAGTTAAAAGCAACACCTGTGTATTCTTGTCTGTATTGAGCAATAATAATATTTGGAGGTGTGCCTATGACCGTATTCATGCCACCAAGAATACTGGCAAAAGCTAATGGCATTAGAAATTTTGAAGGGTTCCATTCCATTTTTTGACACAGCGACAGTGTTATAGGAAGCAATAAAGCCATGGCTCCGATGTTGTTCATAAATGAGGATAAAAATGCCGCAACAACCATAATCACTATCATGTATTGATTTTCTGACAGAGTCAGACGAGACATTAAGTTTCCAGCCAAACTTACCATTCCAGCTTCTTGCAACCCTCTACTGATTAAAAGCACAAGAGCAACTGTTATAACAGCAGGATGGCCAAAGCCTGAAAATGCACTATCTGCAGGTACAACGCCAAATAAAACCAATGCCGCCAAGCAAATAAGCGTAACCGCGTCATAGCGCCATTTACCCCAAATGAGCAAACCCATGAGAACGACCAAAGTGGTTGTAAGGATAGTTTGGTCAGACATGCTTTTTATTCACCCCTAAAATTGATTTCTTCAAAGAACTATCCTATCAAATAAATCCAACATTAATGATTAATATTTTAAGACAGGTTTTTCATATAACACACTCAAGTTATAATCATTTTATGAAAAATACATTAGAAGCATTGAATAAGTGTTTTGGAGCAGTGATAGCTTTGAATATCATTCATCAAATAATTTCTAGTGCTGGTTATTTTCCTCTTGATCTACCAATACTCAAGACACTCTATCTGATTTCCATAAGCATTTTTGCAATTGAGTTTTTCTTGCGGGTTCTTGTTGAGCGCAGGCTATCATTTCTAATATCAATTGACGGATTGGTCCTTATCAATCAAGTATTTTTTTCTGTTTATGATTTAAGAATACTGCGCTTATTCAGACTCTTTGATATCTTTAGTCAGTCCAGATTTCTATTACCAACGAACACCTTAATTAAAACTATTATTAAACAGCGCAATGCTTTGCTTGGATCGCAAATCATGGTGATTTCAATTTTATTGGTTGTTTCAACGTTTATATACTTTTTAGAATCTACCGTCCAACCAGATGTCTTTGGCAGCATTCCATCCACCATGTGGTGGGGTATAGCCACTTTAACTACTGTAGGTTATGGCGATGTTGTGCCTATGACAGACCTTGGCAAGTTGTTAGCAAGTTTTACCATGTTGGTTGGTATAGGTATGTTTGCTTTACCGGCAGCCATTCTTGCATCAGCATATTATGAAGAAATTCAAAAAAAGAATTTTTTAGTTAGCTTTGAGGCCATTGCCTCTGTGCCTCTGTTTCAAGAGCTTCCTATTGGGGCAGTGGGGAAAATCAATGAAAAACTTCAGGTAGTTCTTGTCAGTGAGCATGAGACTATCTTCTCCAAGGGCGAGGAAGCTGATTCGATGTTCATTATTGAATATGGAAAGGTTAAAGTTGAAATTGATCAGCCAGTCTATTTGGTTGCAGGAGATTATTTTGGGGAGATGGGATTGCTTGGAAATGCTCCACGAAACGCCACCATTACTGCTGCCGATGATACCAAGCTTCTTGAATTAACTAAGTCAGACTTAGCAGAGCTCTCTGAAGAGCATCCCGGATTATTTAAAGAATTAGAATTAAGTGTCTCTCAAAGAACTTCAAATTAGTCATCACCTTTATCAGGCGCAGCTTGGCGAGAAATATCTTTTGCTTTTAGACCCTCTGTTGAATAATCTGCAACATTCAATGGATCGGTGTTTTCCACGTAGACAGACGTTGAAGGGTAAGCGAATTCTGAGCCATTGTTGCGGACAATTTTAATAATCTCAAAGATAAGATTTTGCTTAATTTTAGAAAAATCAGTCAAGCCGACTGGATCCGTGTAACAAAGCACCCTAACATCAATTGAGCTCGAAGCCAGCTCTTCAGTTCTAGCAAAAGATTCTTGATTGGGGTTATTAATAAATTCTTCAGAAGTGGTAATAAAGTTTGTAATTTCTTCACAAATTTTTGCCAGCTGCTCTTGAGTGGTTGAGTAAATAAGGTTGAGCGTCCAACTAATTCTTCTATATTCCATGTTGCCATGATTAATAACTTTTACATCTGAAAGATCTTTATTTGGAACCAGCATGGGAGCTGTATCAAACATTCTGACAAGCGTTGATCTAAAACCTATGTCTTCAACCATGCCATGCAGCGAGCCAGGCACTTCAATCCGATCACCAGGTTGAAATCTATTTTCTCCAATAATCAATAATCCGGAGATCAAGTTTTTGAATAAATCTTGAGCTCCAAGCGCAACAGCCACAGAGAACAATCCAAGACCAGCAACCAAAGGACCAATTTGAATACCAAAGATATCAAGTATTATTCCAAGCCCAACGATCCAAATAATTATTCTTGCAGCTCTCTCAAGCCACATGGTCATTGATTTCGTTAGTACTGCGCTAGAAGTAAACGCTTGAAAAATTGGAGCAATGCTATTGGCAAGAGCACTAAAGATAGTAAAAGCAATCATTGCTTTAACGAGGTTAGTGGCAAAAATATCTGCCATGCCTGAAAGGGGGAGATAGACAGCTATAAAATATAAAGCAACCGTCATTGGAATATATCCAAGAGGCTTTTTTAGTGATTCAAGCAGCACATCATCAATCTCAGAATCTGTATGGGCAGTGAGTTTCTCCATCCATTTAATCACTCTGCCAACAAAAAAAGCTCTGAATATAGCCCCAGCTATAAATATTAGCATTGAGACTATAATCTCAGTGATACCAATGCCAAGGAAACCTTCTTCCCAAACATTTCTAAAAATTTCTATAAATCCTTCCATAGTTAATTTAGGTTATATGAAAATACAGTAGAGATGGATTCATCTGTCTTCTCAGCCAACATAGGCGGATCTGAGTCATGAAAAGATGAAAACTGCATCTTAATATTAACACTTTCATTTACTTTAAAATCTATGGCTAAGATGATACTTGCTTTGTAGTCATTCTCAAAATCATCTAAGCTTGGTTGAAAATATATGGTTGGCTTAAAGTAAATATTTTCTGCTATCTCAAATGAGTTATGCAGATAGAAACCAAGTCTTTCTGTTGTTTTTGATGCTCCGGTAAGATCCGTTTCGTCTTCGTTAAGTAAGCCGACACCCAAACGAGCTGAGTCTGAGAGTTCATATCTTAGACCACCACCAAGAACAGATCTTTTTTTATAATTTCTGAAAGGGTTTTCACTGTATTGAGCAAATACTTCCCAGTTCACAGCTTCTTGACCAACCAAAATATATCTAGCATGCATAAAAGTTGATTCATCAATGGGCATATCATTAGACTTTCTTTCGCTCTGCTGGAGGATGAGAAAAGACTCAGCTTCCTCAGAATTATTATCAAACCTTAATTGTGCAGAGTAAAAATCTCTATCTCTATTGCCTCTTGATGCATTGAAATTGGCGCTAATATTGGTAAAAAACCCTATCTCACCTTCACGCCGTAAATCTTCTATATTAACAATGGCTTGACCCATCAGATTGATTGAGCTTATGCAGATAGCAAAGATTGATAGGGATCGAATTCTATTTATTTTTAGCAACATAGACTCCTTCCCAGTCAGAAGCAGGGGGGCTTGCAATATATTCTTCAATTCTTGCTTTCATGTGCTTGTAGTATAGTTCAAGCTCGTTAAAGGAAGGTATTAATTCATCAATTAATAAATTAGCACCATCCCAGTTTTGAGTTCTATATTCAACCAAGAAGGCTTCATGTTTTTTTAAGAATTCCTCTGTAAATTTCATCTCTGGTTTAAAACAGGTATAGATTGTTTCAGCAGAAGATTTGCCTTTGACTGCAATTTTGTCAATCTCAATGATCGTGAATTCAGAATCATCCATGTGAGTATTCTCACCCACGATCATGTGCAAACCATAATTGGATGATTGACTTTCCAGTCTGGATGCAAGGTTCACAGCATCGCCAAGAACGGTATAGTCAAAACGTTTATCAGAACCCATGTTGCCAACAATGCAGTTTCCAGAGTTAATACCAATACCTATTTCAAGCTTAAAGTCTAAATTTCCCTCTGTCTGAGCATTGAATTCATCCAAAGCTTCATTCATTGAGTGCGCTGCCTTGATTGCTAATTGGCGATGATCAGCTTGATCGGTGGGTGCATTCCAAAAAGCCATGATGCAGTCACCCATATATTTATCTATGGTTCCGCCGTGCTCTAAAATGGAGTTTGATAACACAGTAAGCAATTGATTAATCAATTGCGTTAAAGCTTCCGGATCATCCTTGTATTGTTCAGAAATTTTGGTAAACCCCCTAATATCAGAAAATAAAAAGGTCATTTCTTTTCTTTCTCCACCCAGAACCAAGGATTCACTAGATTCAGCCAAGCGGTTGACCATTTCCGGGGAAAGATATTGTGCAAAGGCACCCCTGACTCTGCTGCGTTCAAGTTCAGTGAATAAAAAATTGAAGAAAGTTACAGCCACATAAACACTTAAAGAAATGATCAATGGCGATATTGGATCAACCAAAAATAACTTTGATTTAAAAAAATAATAACTTGAACCTATGATGCCTCCAGAACCAGCTATCAAAACGCTCAATCCTCCAATTGGACCTAAGGCTTGAATGCTTAAAGTGATTAAAATAGCCAAAATCAGTCCAGCTAGAAATTCCGCACCAAACAGCCAGTCGGGTCTTTGTAAAAATTCATTTGCAAAGATTTGCTGAATAAACTGAGCAATGATTGTCACGCCGGGAATATTTTTCTCTGTAGGTGTGGATCTCAGATCGAGGAGGCCAGCAGCAGATGTTCCAACAAGCGCAACCTTGCCCTCAAAAAATTCAGGGGGTATTGCTCCCGAGATCACATCTCCCGCAGAGACTGTGGGAATATTTTTGGTAGGGGCAAAGTAAACCCATGCATTGCCTTCGGGGGTTGTTGGGATGGTGAGAGGGCCTAATTTAATGTTGTTGATACCTGTTTGAGCACCGTAGGCTTCCTCACTTGAGGCATTAGATGACTTAATCTGAAAAGTGGAAGCTCCCACAGCCACTCTTGTCATTTCTAAGGCAAGGCTAGGCACCAATTGATCATCAATTCTTTCAAAAGTAGGTAATTGGCGAACAATTGCATCATTGTTACCGATGCTCATAGAACCAACTCCTGTGGCTGAGTCATCCAGTAGTTTGATATTGTTTTGTGCACCCAAATAATTTCTAATGAATTGCTTGGGATCATCACCTTGAGTTACCAAACCGTATTTGGCTTTATAAGGCTTAGTGTTATTTTTATTATTTAAAGCCTGACCCAGGACCACGGTTCCATGATTTAAAATAGCTTGAGCAAAAAGCTCATCATTGCTCGGCAGTTTTGATAGCTCTTTTTTTAATGCTTCATTGAGAGGGTAACTGGAAATAAAATTTTGAGGATTGGTTCTGTCTGATTCCGCAAAGACTATATCAAATCCTAGTGCAGCAGCTGCATAAGCTTGATCCGTCAATTTTGCTAATTGATTTCTTGGCCATGGCCATTGCCCAATTTCGGCAAGGGAGCGATCATCAATGTCGATGATTACAACAGGGTCCTCAGCATAGATTTCTCTTGGTAATAGGCTTTGAAGAGTATCAAAAGAATAATTCTGTAAGTTGCTAAAAATTTGCAATGGGTTAAATATTGGTAGAAAACTTACCAAAATTGCAAAAATCAAAAGACCGTACCGAGTAAATTTTTTTAGATCTTTTTTCACGGGAATGTATTGCTTAAGGAATATAGTTAGCAACTTTTTTTAAATATTTTTTATTGGTCTTACTTGGCAGATTCATTAAATTAACTGAGTTCATCAAATCCGTATATACATGAATTGATTTTCTGCCTTTTAATAATTCTCGCAGGGCATTCTGGTAAGTCCAAAAAATATAAGTTTGAGCCATCTTGAAGTGCCTTAGATTGTCTGCAGTCAGCTCAGGCTCTTCTTTATCAGCAATGGCATTTTGCAACCATTGACTAGTCATGGGTTGTGTTAAAACCCATGCATCATTAATGCTGCTGGGATTATCTATCAGCCAGTTAGCCATGTAGTCGCCTTTAAACAAATCAATGGCTACATACCAAGCATAGTAAACCTTAAAAAGATTAGATTTTTCTTTTTTTAATTGCTGCTCAAGTTTTTCAGCCACATCAACGACTATTTGAATCATTGTAGCGGCATGGATCTCATCGAGATTATTAAAGTATCTGTAAAAGGTCCCATAAGCTGTTTTTGCTTCTTTTGAAATGCTTGCCACAGAAATTTTTTGACCTTTATTAAGCAGGTTTGCAACTGCTTCAATTAACTTGGCTTTTGTTAGCTCAGCTTTTTTCATCAGAGCATTATAACCCCTGACTCAAAAGGTTACCTTGATATTTTTAATAAATGATAAATTATCACTTTTGTGTTTAAATATGCGTCATATCAGCTTTTGTAGACTAATTTATTCTGCAACTTAGCTTAGTTAACATGAAACTAAGAACATTTATTACGATTTATTGTACTTTTTTGTGCATGCATTCATCTGCGCAAAATGTTCAGCCCACCATATCAGATCCTGATGAGTTGGCTGCAGCAGAGCTGCAAAAAGCAGAGGTTTTTAAACAGCTATTCAAAGATCCAACTAATCTATCTTTGCTATTTAAATATGCCAATTTATCCATCTTGGTTGGAGATCTCGAGGGGGCTATTGGGGTTTTTGAGCAAATGCTTATTTATGACTCAGAGTTGCCCAGAATAAGATTGGAGCTAGGAGTTTTGTATTTTCGTTTAGGTGCTTTTGCATTAGCAAACAACTATCTAAAAAGCGTTAAAGAGTTTAATCCGCCACCTGAAGTTGAGGCTAGGGTTGATCAATTTTTGGAAGCTATTGTTTCCGCAGAGG
>Ga0213861_10004034_pt1 | contig 12061 bp, 9 predicted proteins | sample PICome_4_FD_160110 | JGI IMG/M metagenome (GOLD analysis project Ga0213861, IMG submission 160110) | Coastal seawater microbial communities near Pivers Island, North Carolina, United States - PICO131 | ecosystem: Environmental > Aquatic > Marine > Coastal | place: USA: North Carolina | collected...
TAATCAACTGAAAAATGATATTAAAAAGGGCATCGACACTACTCAACAACGTGTAGACGATTTGGAGTTTCGTTCCCATTCAGCATCACGAGTGATCGGGGCGGCGTCGCAGGCGATAGTGTTCTTGCAGGGAGCATATATTTATGCCGAAGAATCGACAGGTCGGCCAGTACGCTACGCAGTTACCCCTGAAGGTCATCCGTTTTTAACCCGCGAAGGGACACCATTGACAACTTTGGACGGTAATGGGCCGATTGCGCGTCGACAGTTTATCGGTACGGCTTTTGTGGTTAGTGCAGACGGACTTATAATGACCAATCGACATGTTGCATTGCCTTGGGAGAATGATGGCGAGTTAAGTGTACTTAAAGAACGTGGAATTTTCCCTCAGATCGATAAGTTTGTCGGTTTTTTGCCTCATGCCAAGCAGTCATTTGACGTAACCTTGGTTAAAGCGAGTGATACAGCCGATTTGGCGGTATTGCGCACTTCCGAGGCTATCGTCGATATCGCTCATATTCTATTAAGTGAGACCGACTCGTCGCCGGGAGAGGAAGTGTATGTGTTGGGTTATCCTACCGGTTTAAAAGCATTGCTAGCGCGCACTAGCGAAGCCTTTTTAACTCAAATGCGAGAAGGAAAAATGGATTTCTGGAAGATTGCCAATCGCCTTGCAGACGCTGGGTATATGTTACCGCTGGCAAGTCGCGGTATAGTTGGTCAAGTATCGGATAGTGCGATCGTTTATGATGCGGATACCACACGTGGCGGTAGTGGCGGTCCGGTGCTGAATTCTTCCGGCAAATTGGTGGCGGTAAACGCTGCGATCCTTTCGGAATATGGGGGGGCGAATATCGGAATACCTGTGGAGCAGGTTAGACAATTATTATCGCTGCTCTAAATTTTAATTATATTACGGCTACTCTGGTGATCTATGCCAATTCCAGGCTTCCTATATAAGACTATTTTAGTCGCCAAGTTCACCAATTTGATCATCACCTCGAACGATGCTTTCGGCATGTTGGTCCCCTGTTGCTCCGTATCCCCCCCAGGGTTTGAAACCGAGTAGGGCACGACTTTTTGAGCTCAAATTATTGGTAACTTCTTGCTTCATTCCATAAGTGAAATTTAGCATCTGTCGAAATTGTGGGGCACCATAATAGGTGGTGATTCCATATCTAGATGCATTGCTAGTATTTAGGTCGGCAGAATGCCAGGTTCTTCCCTCAAATATTACTGCACTGCCAGCTCTTCCAGTCGCATTGATGGTTTTATAATCGCCATGAGGCTCCGGGTTCGTTCCACTAAGGTGACTGCCAGGCACGATTCGTGTGCCTCCATTGTCGACGGTGAAATCGCTAATCATCCATAACACATTGCATATGACTGGCGGATTGATCGGCGATTTCGCCACGCAAGGTAGGCCTTTACTTACGTTGCTACGATCTATGCTTCCGCAGCGTTGATGAGATTCTGCCGGCATACGAGGTTCTGGAAACCACCATTGATCCTTATGTAAGCCCATTTGACCGTTGCCCGGGTGAGTGATGGTAGCTGAAAAGTCTGATAGTAAAAAATGTGGCCCGAGCACGTGCTCAACTATTTCATGGGCGACTTCGTTCTCAAAAAGTTTTTGAAAGATTAATCCTTTATTTATTAGCATATAAACCCATTGATTTTTGTCACCATCGGTTTGAACCTGATCTTGCGTGGTGACCTCTAACTGTTTTTCAGCACTTGCCTGAGAATCAATTCTCTGATGCATCTGGGTAATGATATCGGGCGGTATTAGATCATGCACAATACAATATCCCTCGCTATCCATTTGGTTTTTCAGAGATTGAATATTATTGCGCTCAGTATTGTTCATATCGCTGTACAAGCAGGTTGGAGTATTTCGGATATATCATTTTGTAAGCTATGATAGGTTAATTTAATGTTTATTGTAAATTGGCAACTGGAGATATTTTTATTCGTAAACTAAAGAACGACCTAAAGTGGGTTTTATCTTCTCCAGGTATAATGTCGAGAACTTTCCAAGAAGCTTTTTTGGAAAACCCATACTCCAATGGTTACCCACCCGATCAACTGTACCAATGCAATAATTTGTTGGCGCTGGAACGTCGTATACGAGCTAAAAAAATTAAGCGGATTGGTCTTTATTATGAAATGCTTTGTCACTACTTGCTATGCCATATGGCAGGGAATGAAGTACTTCTCTTGAACCGACAGGTAATTATTGGCGGACGAACCTATGGGGAAATTGACCAGCTATATCGAATAATAGGTAACAAGCAACTGGTTCATAAGGAGTTAGCGGTTAAGTTTTACTTGGGGTTAATCAATGATGTAAATGCTGAGACTTATTGGGTCGGGCCTAATATAAAGGATCGACTGGATATTAAGCTGAACCATTTAGTACAGCACCAATTGAGATTGACCCAAGATGAAGTGGTAAAACACTGGCTCGCCGATATGAATATTGAATCTGAGATTAGGGTTGAAGCTCAGCTACAAGGCTATCTATTCTATCCGTTTGATATTAAATGTAGTGCACCTAATTTTTCGAACCCTGAGCATCTGCAAGGCATATGGATTACGCACTCTCAAATTGATTTGTGGTCCGATACTCTTGATGAAAAATCCTACGTGGTTTGTCTTGACAAATTTGATTGGTTTTCAGGTCAGAATCTATATTACACCGTTGATATCTTGAACCGGATACACTATCGTAACCGATCTGAAAATGCTAAATATTGTCATGATCAAGTTGTATTGCAGAATCGACCATTAATGTTTGAGGTATATGCAATGTGTAGGGACAGCCACACAAAGAATAAACGCATATTTATTGTTGACGATAAATGGCCAGAGAAAGCGTTAGGTTTTGTGCAAAGCATTCCAAATCGGACGAAAAGTGAACTTTGACCTTGGTGTTAATTGTCCGTGTAATTAATTTTTATGTATACACAATCAAATATTATTGTAGTCGCTTATGCAATTTGTAGATAATAATGAAATTGGCCATGCAGGGCTAAATGGAAGTAGTTTAGTTGTAACTTGGGTTAATGGATTTGAGTTTCTCTTTCACCCCTTGTGGCTGCGCGAAAGTTCTACTCATCCAGACTATCGTGACCGGGGAACACAAATGCGTATTCCACCTGCTTATAAATTGCCGTTGGATATTGCTGTAAGTAATTTCAAACTGACAAAATCAGGTATACATGTTTTGTTTTCTGATGGGCACATGTGTCAATTTACATCGAGTCATCTATTAAGCGCAGCAAGGTTTAAACGTCCAAAGCACATTCAAAAGAACAGCGCTCTTTGGGATGGTTCCTTCCAAGACTTCAAAAGATTCCCTTATACTCAGTTGCAACAAAATCAACAGGTGCTTTTGGAGGCGATGGATGCGGTTAGCGAATTTGGTTTTGCCTATATAGAAGATATTCCCTTGGACTTGGACGAACTAGAAGTTTTTGCCCGCTTAGTCGGTCCACCACGGGAGACTAATTGGGGGACTATTACAGATGTCAAAAATATACCTAATCCGTATGACCTAACTGTTACATCACGTTCCTTATGGCCGCATGTAGATAACCCGTATCGATTTCCAGCGCCCGGCTATATATTTATGCACTGTATTCATAATGATTCGGTTGGCGGCGAATCTACAATTGTCGACGGATTTAATGCAGCTGTATCGTTAATGAAAAGTGATCCTAAAGCCTTTGATGCACTGACAACTATCGCTCCGAATTTTCGTCATATAGAAGCAAATGCTCTATTAGAAGACTATGGACCGATGATTGAATTAGATGAAGACGGGGATGTTGTGCGTGTGCGTTTTTCTAATCGAACTGAACAAATACCCACTTATAATCACGACACGTTAAATCGATATTATTACGGTAGAGAGAAATTTAGTCGGTTAATTTTTTCTGAAAAAATGACATTAGAAACTAAATTAAAACCGGGTGATGGGTTTATCTGGGATAACTTCCGAATTCTACATGGTCGTAAAGAGTTTGATACGAATACGGGGGATCGGTACATGCGGCATTGTTATTTAGATCGTGATACTTTCTCGAGCAAACATAAGTGTTTAAAAAAAATGGTATAGTTTTATTGCGCCGCACCATAAAGAGTGCTCGGGCAATATGATTGACGCTATTTGTTACTACTTGTCACCTGTTATGAGCGGTTTGCCGCAGGGGTAGTATTATTTTTGATTATGCTGCTAAACTATTGGCATAATTATTTGGCACAAAAATTAGAAGAGTGAGATTTGGCAAATACGAGTATGAGCGAGAAAAATGCAGCGGTTTTAATCGACAAAGCGGAAAAAGTTTTCGGTAAGGATTCTGATCGTGTGGTAGCGCTCAATGGCGTTTCACTTACGATACTTGAAAACGAATTTTTTACATTGCTCGGACCGTCCGGTTGCGGAAAGACTACGCTATTACGTTTGATTGCTGGTTTTGAACAACCGACAAGCGGACGTATTCACCTACACGGCAAGGATATTTCTTATCTACCGCCTTATGAACGCCCGGTTAATACAGTATTTCAGAACTACGCTCTATTTCCCCACATGACTGTTGCTCAGAATGTTTCTTTTGGATTGGAAATGTTGGAAAAACCCCAATCTGAAATTGATCAAACCGTTAACGAAATGTTGAAGCTGGTGCAAATGGAAGCGTTACGTGATCGTAGAACGGATCAGATTTCAGGTGGACAACAACAACGTGTGGCTTTGGCTCGTGCATTAGCACCGCACCCCAAAGTTTTGTTATTGGACGAACCATTATCTGCATTAGATTACAAATTACGTAAGGAAATGCAAATTGAACTTAAGCGTCTGCAAAATGAAACAGGTATAACGTTTGTATTCGTTACCCATGATCAGGAGGAGGCGCTGACGATGTCTGACCGTGTCGGCGTAATGAATAATGGCAATATATTGCAAATAGGTGCGCCCCATGAAATTTATGATCACCCAAGTGAACGTTTTGTAGCCGACTTTATTGGCGATACCAACTTCTTGACTGCAAAAATCACCTCAAGGTCAGATGAGTCGCTTACTATAAAACTTTCGTCTGGTATTGAAATTAATGTTTCAGCAGGTAATGAAGTGGTTGGAAAGGATGCTGTAACGTTAGCAATTCGCCCCGAACAGACAACTATATCTGACTCTGTAGAATCCACTGAGTTACAGGGTGTGTTACGCAATATCGTGTACATAGGTACCGATACCCACTATCACGTAAGTATTGATGATGAGAGTTTATTTACAGTGCGGGTCCAGAATATACACGGGCGACAACAAAATTTCGAAATCGGACAAAATGTCGGTATTAATATTGATTCGAACATGGTCCAGGTTTTAAAGGATTAATCGTGGATAAGGACGCTACACAAGTCGAAGAAAAACAAAATACCAATCTCGAAGAGGTGGTGCGCCAGCAAACGGTCCGGCGTAATATATTATTAACGACTCCGGCGTTGGTAGTGCTTTTTATTGCCGCTTCGGGACCATTGTTGGTGATGTTTTTGTTTTCATTTTTAACACCTGGGGACTATGGCGGTGTTAAATGGGAGGCATCGACCCAAGCCTGGTTTCAAGTGTTTTTTCATACCGATATATTTGACGACACCGTTTCAATTGCCGATGCTCACCTGTCTATTTTATGGCGCTCGGTTAAATTATCCGGCTTGACTACAATATTATGTTTCGTTCTGGGTTTTCCAACTGCCTACTTTATTGCTACCCGGCCAGCAGAAAGCCGTAACTTCTGGCTATTCTTGGTTACCATTCCGTTTTGGACAAACTTGCTAATTCGCACCTTTGCAGTGCTAGAAATTATACGTAATGCCGGTGTCATTAATTCATTTTTATTAGCGATTGGGGTTATCGATGCTCCATTAGATATGCTTTATACCGATACGGCTATTCTTCTTGGTATGACGTACGTGTATATCCCGCTGATGATCTTGCCTATATATGCGTCTCTTGAGCGTTTTGACTTTCGCTTGGTTGAAGCAGGGTATGACTTGTATGCAAGTCGATTGAAGGTGCTAAAACGCATTATTGTTCCATTGATTAAACCGGGTGTTATCGCAGGTTCAATACTCGTCTTTATCCCGTCGTTAGGCGCCTATGTAACGCCGAGAATCCTTGGTGGTGGAAAAAATCTGATGCTTGGGAATCTAATTGAATTGCAGTTTGGTCAGGGTCGAAACTGGCCTTTAGGAGCGGCTTTATCCTTAACCCTACTTGCCATAGTTATGATTGCATTAATTTTCTATGTACGCAGTGCGCAGCGGGCCGGTGCCGGCAACGATAGCTAATATGATTTTTAAACAAAAATTTTCAGTAACCCGAATGCCGGGTTTTTCGGTAGTGGCGATGATTTGTTTTTTCGCTTTGTATATGCCGTTAGCGCCGCTCGTTATATATTCCTTCAATGAAGGTAACAATATTGCGTTATGGGAAGGATTCTCTTTGCGCTGGTATGGTTCCGCATGGGAAAACGAACTGGTTCAAGGTGCAGCCATAAGGTCACTTATACTTGCAAGTTTTGCGTCAGTTTTTGCGACTATTTTTGCCACTATGGCCGCTCTTGGAACGACGAGAACGAAACCGTATCGTGGTCAAATGACAATATACGCGATGATTAATCAGCCATTAATGGTCCCGGAAATTGTTACTGCGGTTGCGCTACTAATTTTATTCGCGTTAATTAAACAGGCAACAAATTATCACGGCTTTGCGTATTTGATTATCGCGCATACCGCATTTTGCATCCCATTTGCATATCTACCTATTAAAGCGCGGTTAGAGGGGATGGACAATACGCTTGAAATTGCGGCTGCAGATCTATACGCACGTCCTTTTAAGACCTTTCGACGAATAACACTGCCATTGCTATTGCCGGGTATTTTTGCAGGAGCAATGTTGGCATTTGTTATTTCGTTGGACGATGTTGTTATTACCGAGTTTGTAAAGTCGGCCGGGCAGGATACTCTGCCAACTTACATGCTTGGACAGTTACGGCGTGCTATTACGCCGGAAATCAACGCTATCTCGACCGTACTTTTGGGGGTTTCAGTGCTGTTAGTTACGCTGATATTCTTTATGAGTCGTAAGAGAGGTAATTAAACTCTGACGGAGATCAACATGAAAAAAAGTTTTACGCCTGTAGTCGCCGGGCTTTCCTTGTTACTTGCTGGCTCGGTTGCAAATGCTGCCGGAGAACTTAATCTGTACAACTGGGGTAATTATACTAGTCCGGAATTGATTGAGAAATTTGAGAAAAAGTTTGATGTTAAAGTAACTATCACGGATTACGATTCCAATGAAACGGCATTGGCCAAAGTTCGCGCAGGTGGACATGGTTTCGATATGGCGGTTCCATCTCACAGTCATGTGCCAATCTGGGTGCAAGAAGGATTAGTTACTAATGCACGCGTTGATCAAATGGAAAACTTTAAGTATGTTGACGACCAATGGCGTGATCCTGTGTGGGATCCTGGGCGACAATACAGTGCTCCATGGCAATGGGGCAGTGTCGGAGTAATTGTAGATACATCTGTATACAGCGGCGACATCAATACCTCTGCATTAGTGTTTGATCCCCCTGAAGAATTAATCGGAAAAATAAATGTTCCGCCAGAGATGCTCGATGTAATTCATACTGCAGTACTTTATCTGGGTGGTGAAGCATGTACCGGTGATAAGGATTTATTGAGAAAAGTTCGAGATAAACTTGTTGAAGCCAAGCCTAAATGGAAATCCATGGACTATGGCATGATCGAAAAATTTGCCGGTCGTGATGTTGCCGCGTCTCTATACTGGAATGGTGCAGCTTTTCGTGCGAAAGAAAAAAATACCGACGTTCGATTTGGATACCCTGTTGAAGGTTACGGTTTATGGGCCGATGCCGTCGTGTTGTTGAAAGATGCAAAAAACGTGGAAAATGCACGTGCTTTCATGAACTTCATCATGGAACCTGAAAATGCTGCGTTAATGTCGGCTTTTGCGCGTTATGCGAATAGTATTAAAGGCTCTGAGGCATTTATGCCGGACGATATGAAGACGGCACCTGAAGTTATTATTCCTGAAGAGTTCAGAGCAGCCGGACAGTTCTATCCCACATGTGCTCCAGAAGTACAAAAACTTTACACTGCAATCTGGACAGAACTGCAGAAGTAATATTAATCCGGGGTGGACTAGGTTCCTAGTCCACCCCTACTTATCTTAGGTTTATTATGCCGGGCCTCCCCAAACATATACCAATAATTGATCCACAGTCGATTCCGCGAGCGAAGTGGGATCTGTACCCGTGGAATCGCTGGACATTCAATAACGTGCGTGAAGTCATAGCGACCACCGAAGTGTGGCGTGGTGATGGAGCCGTGTGGGAACTACCCCGACACACTACAAATTTTGACTCATTGGAGTTTAGCAACTTTGCCGATGAGTCTTGTACCGTTAGTGAATGGCTAACGAATGATTTCAATGATGGGATGATTATCCTTAGTAATGGAATGGTGGTCTACGAACGCTATAGAAACAGCATGTCGAATCGTTCATTGCACCTATCTCAATCTGTCGCAAAGTCTGTAACTGCATCGGTTGCAGGTATTTTGGTTGATCGTGGATTGCTCGATCCGGAGAGATTAATAACCGATTATCTTCCTGAACTACATTCTGGTGCCTATGCCGGCGCTACGTTGCGCCATGCTCTGGATATGGCGAGCGGTGTAAATTATGTAGAAGATTATGAGGCGCCGGATTCTCACATTGCCGCAATGGATATCGCTGCTGGATGGAAGTTACCGCGAGAAGGGTTCGATTCGCCCAATAATATGTGGGAACATATTTTGTCATTACATGAGACTACGCGGGTTCATGGACACGGCTTTAATTATCGATCGATCGAGACAGAAGTCGTCGCCCAATGTATGGAACGTGTTACCAACAAGAGGCTAGCAGATCTCATTAGTGAAGAGCTCTGGCAGAAACTCGGATGTGAAGAGAGTGCAAGTTTTACTATAGATCGCGGAGGCTACTGCAGTGCCAGTGGTGGTTTTAACGCCACTCTTCGTGATTACGCTAGGTTTGGCCAAATGTTATGCGATGATGGTAATGGAAATGGCAAGCAGATTGTTCCATCTAACTGGGTCACAGATACAATGAGACCTGATGCTCTGTCATTGGACGATTTTAGACAGGGTTTATTTCCCAATGGAGGATATCGCAATCAATTTTGGCTGCGTGACCGCGATCAAAAAATTATGATGGCCCGCGGTATTTACGGACAGCTTATCTATGTTGATCAGGCTCGTGATCTGGTTGCTGTCGTAATGGCTAGTTGGCCAGAGTCGCTTAGTATTAATCGAAGCACCAATACTTTGCGGGTTATTGATGCTATTACAGATCAACTGTAGTACGGATTTATTTGGGTTAGGGCAGTATGAACGAAATAGATCTTTGTTATTTACCTGCAACGGAGCTCATCAAGCAGTTTAAGGATAAATCGATTTCGCCTGTTGAGCTTATGCAGTCGATGATTAGTCGAGCAGAAGATACCGAACCTGTGGTTAATGCGTTTAGTCATCGGTTTTTTGATGTGGCGATGGATCAGGCCAAAAAAGCTGAACATAAGTATGCGACGGGTAAACGTACAGGCCCACTTGAAGGACTACCTGTTGCAATAAAAGACGAATCTGAAATAAAAGGGCAACCCTGCACCAGCGGTTCTTTGCCGAATAAAGATTATGTCGCATCACGCACCGCGGTAATAAATCAAAGGATTATGCGGGCGGGTGGCATCGTTCATGCTCGGACTACAACACCTGAATTTTCATGTGCAGGCTATACCCATTCAAAATTGCATGGTGTGACTCGTAACCCTTGGAATCCTGCATACACCTCCGGTGGTTCATCGGGCGGAGCATCGGCATCGCTTGCATCCGGAACGTGCAGCTTGGCAACGGGTTCGGATATTGGTGGATCGATTCGAATACCGTCTGCCACCTGCGCGTTGGTAGGACTTAAGCCGTCTTTTGGTCGAAACCCAGAAGATCCGCCGTTTAATTTAGATCAATACTGTCACGTTGGGCCCATGTCTCGTACGGTTGCGGATACGATAATGCTGCAGAATGTTATGTGCGGTCCACATCCTAGCGATATCGTGTCGTTGAAACCTAAATTGCGACTACCTTTTGATTATAAATCGATTAAGGGTTGGAAGATTGCATGGTCAATGGATCTTGGTAGTTACCAAGTAGAGGACGATGTAAAAGAGAATACATTAAAGGCTTTGGATGTTTTTCGCGATCTAGGTGCTACAGTTGAGCATGTGGATCTCAACTGGCCTGACACCATGCTCAAATCTGGGATGGATTATCTGAATCATTTGTTTGGTACATCTATGCTTGATGCATATGAAGAGCATGGCGATCTGTTAACGGATTATGCAATAGCGTTTGCGAAACGAGGAGCGAGTTCAAGTGCCCGTGATTTTTTACGTAGTCAGGAGGTTGCGGGCGAAATGTACAATAGTTTTGGCAAAATTATGAGCAAATATAATCTGTTTATTTGCCCGACTAATAATCTTGCTGCGGTAAAGGCTGAGCATAATCAAGCACATGACACGATACAGATAAATGGTGTAGAGGTTGACCCGCTTTTGGGCTGGGTTATGACGTTGCCATTTAATATGTTGAGTCGATGTCCTGTGGCAACTATGCCAACCGGAACAACCCACTATGGTATTCCCACGAGTATTCAACTTGTTGGTGGAACTTACCGAGAATTAGATGTCTTTCGCGCAGGGCTGGCTTTTGAACGACACGAAGGTCAATGGTTTTCAGACCTCTCACGACGGCCAACCGTTGTGCCCGCGTAGTTGTGCCAGCGGAAAAGCATGGATGAGCAGCGAGTAATCGTTGTTATATCGATAGGGTTAAACTATTCTGTTTTTTAGGAAAGTTATCCCAAAGTTAATTTGCTTCTTTAATTAACGATCTCTCGTTATACTCATTGCACTATTAAACTATGAGGATTGCACATGACTTCGGTTTTTTCCGGTATTCGTCGTTCTGTTATCAAGTTGGGTTTGGCATCTGCGGTTGGCACAACATTGGCGTTGTCAGCCGTTCAGGTGAGTGCCACTGATCTCGACTCCATACATTTTCTGATTCCTGGTGGCGCTGGTGGTGGATGGGATGGAACTGCTCGCGGCACTGGTGAAGCACTAACCGCTGCTGGTATTGTGGGCTCGGCGACATATGAAAACATGTCCGGTGGTGGCGGTGGCAAGGCGATAGGCTATCTTATCGAAAATGCGGCTTCTAACCATGGTACGTTGATGGTTAACTCGACGCCGATAGTGATTCGTTCTTTGGTTGGGCGTTTCCCACATAATTTTCGAGATCTGACCATGGTCGCTGGAACCATCGGCGACTATGCCGCTTTGATCGTTTCAAAAGACAGCCCTTATCATAGCTTTGCGGATGTTCTTGCTACGTATAAAGAGGATCCGAAGTCGGTCTCTATTGGTGGTGGTTCGGTACCAGGAAGCATGGATCATCTCGTACCCGCGATGATCTTTGAAGCTGCAGGAGCTAATCCTCTGGATGTAAAATATATACCCTATGATACCGGTGGTAAGTTAAACGCCGCGATTTTGGCGGGTGAAGTTGACGTCGGTTCAACCGGCTTTTCCGAAGCTGTTGCGTTAACTAAAGCCGGTGAGATGCGTATTCTAGGAGTAACATCTACAGAAAGAGTAGATGCACTACCAGATGCTCAAACCTTTATTGAACAGGGTGTTAACGCAACGTTTGTAAACTGGCGTGGTTTTTTTGCTGCACCGGATTTATCTGCCGAAATGGCAGACAAGTATCGAACCGCACTGGCGAAAATGTATGATACTTCTGAATGGGAAGCAGTACGCGCACGAAATGGCTGGGTCAATATTCACAATTCTGGTGATGACTTCGTTACTTTTCTTGAACAACAAGAAAAAGTGATTAATGGCCTTATGACAAA
>Ga0213861_10004036_pt1 | contig 12059 bp, 11 predicted proteins | sample PICome_4_FD_160110 | JGI IMG/M metagenome (GOLD analysis project Ga0213861, IMG submission 160110) | Coastal seawater microbial communities near Pivers Island, North Carolina, United States - PICO131 | ecosystem: Environmental > Aquatic > Marine > Coastal | place: USA: North Carolina...
ACCGCTTGGTGATGTTCGAAAGTTCAAGAACGGCGGTCATGTGGGCAGTCCGGCGATGGGGTGCGGGAAGGGAATGTCGATCATATGTGCCAAAGGCTGCGCGAATTCCAAAAGGCCGGTGTCGGTGTTGGGGCGTCCGACAAGCTGTGCGCCAACGGGCAGCCCGTTCTCAAACCCGGCAGGAAAGGCCAGTGCGGGCAGGCCAGAAACACTGGCCCAAGCCGCGTTCGGGGCCATCGCCTCCATCTTCAGAAAATGCGCGTCAAGATCAGTATGATCCATTGGAAACGCCCCCAGCTTGGGTGGCGGACCGGAAAGGACAGGCATCAGGATCGCGTCGGCATCGCCGAAAAATTCGAGAATGATGTCGCTCATCTGCATGATGTCCCGCGAAGCGGCAAACAGATCGGTCCCTGTCAAAGCGGCGCCCTCGGCCCGCGCGGCACGCAAGAGCTGTGGGAGTTCATCGTCTGGAACACCCGTGGCGGTCAAGCCTTCGTGCAAGGCAGCGGCCAGGATCATGCGGATCAGCGACATGGGCCGGGAGAGGTATCTGTCAGATGGCGACGATGGTGGACCATCCTGAATGATGCAACCCGCTGCCTCCAACACCTTAGCCGCGGCTAGGGTCGCGTTGGTCTGCGTGTCGTCGCACGTGTCCGGAAGGACCACGGCAACACGTGGTGTCATGCGCCCATCGGTCGTGGCCACACACGCCAATGCAGTTTTCACATCCCGCAGCGACCGCGCCAGTACCAGCTCTGACGCGATGCCCATCAGCCAGTTGTTGTAGTCTGGCCCCATGGGCGACACACCGCGCGATGGCTTCAGCCCCCACAACCCGCAACAGGCGGCAGGCACGCGGATCGACCCCGCCGCATCGGTTGCATGGGCGATAGCGACAATCCCGCTGGCCACAGCCGCCGCCGCGCCGCCGGAGGATCCCCCCGGTGTCCGGGTCGCGTCGAACGGATTTGTCGCAGGTGGACGTCCCTCGGGTTCGGTGGACAAGGCCAACCCGACCTCGGGCACGGCCGTCAGGCCAAACGGCACCAAGCCTGCCGCGCGGAACAGGGCGAACAAGGCGCTGTCTTGCAGGGGCGCTTCGACGCGGTTGGCAATGGCCGCGCTGCCTGCGCTCTGCTTCAATCCTCGCACCAAAGCGCCCAAATCCTTGCCAAGGAAAGGCACGCCGGAAAACGGCCCCGATGCCGCCCCATCCGCCAAGGACAAAGCCTCTTCGATTGGAAGCATGCAGGCCATTGCGCCGGGCGTCTCATGCGCCCGGGCGAGGCTCGCCGCCATCGCGTCCCGTGCGGAGATCCGCCCGGCTGCAATGGCGGCGGCGAGGGCCGTCGCGTCCGTCACGGACGATCAGGCAGGCTCGTTCGCGTCGATTGGCACCTCGAACTCACCCGCCTGGATGGCAGCGCGTTTCGCTTCCATCGCGGGGATCGCATCGGCGGGCACCATGCTGTCCACATAGATCAACTCGTTGCCGCCATAGGACATGAACGAGTATTCGGTGTAGTCGCGACCCACCGGGCTGCCCGCTGTGATGTCGGCCACAATCGCCTCAATCGTCGGGCCATAATTCCAGATCGCGTTGGCGAACACGGTTTCCGGGTAGCGCGGGGTGTAGTCGATAAGTGATCCGATCGCCTTGACGCCTTTGGCCTGTGCCGCATCCGCGGTGCCGATGCGTTCACCAAAGAGAATGTCAGCCCCGGAGTCGATCTGCGCAATCGCCGCTTCCTGAGCGCGCGCAGGATCGAACCATGCGCCGATGAACCCGTTGAGGAAGGTGGCGTCGGCGTTGACCTCTTTCACGCCCATCCGGAACGCGTTGATCAGCAGGTTGACCTCGGGGATCGGGTAGCCGCCGACCGAACCGAAGACATTGCTTTCCGACATCTTGCCCGCAAGCATCCCGGCCAGATACGCCGCTTCGTGGTTGCGTGTCCCGAACACGCCAAAATTGTCACCCTCAGGTCCACCGGACGATCCCATAAGGAACGCCGTGTCGGCATAGTCTGCTGCCACTTCACGTGCTTCCCGCTCCACGGCATAGGATTCACCCCAGACCAGTTGCACACCGCTTTCCGCATATTCCCGCATCGCGCGGGGATAGTCGGTGGCCGCAACGCCTTCAGAAAATTCGTATTCGATCAGCCCGGCTTCGGCAGCCTGCTGCATCGCTAGGTGTATGCGGCTGTTCCACGCGTTCTCAACCGGGGAGGCGTGGACGCCCGCCACTTTGATGACCGTTTGCGCATTCACGCGACGGATGTAGGCGGGCAGGGCCAATGTGGCGGCAGCGCCGACAAGCAGGCTTCGACGGGTCGTGTTCAGGGTCATGGCAGCATCCTCTGTGTTGGGTTTGGTTTATGTGTTTTGCGGCGGGGCATACTCCGCCGGGTTCACGCTGGCGGGACGGCCCGCCAGTGAAAGCTGTGCAATGCGCGGTGCGGTGCGCGACAGAACCTTGCCGCCACGGATCACCGCCAGACGCGTCGCCTTGAGGCGCACCGCCTCGATCGGGTCGCGGGCCTGCAGAAGGACCATATTCGCGGGACCGCCTTCGCGCAGGGTGGGGTCGGGCAGGCCCATCGCCGCCGCACCGCCCATCGTGACCGAATGGAACGCCCAGGCCATCGCCTCGCGCGAAGTCATGGGCACGGCATGCACCCCCATATGCGCGACCTCCAGCATGTCGGCAGAGCCCAGCGGATACCACGGGTCCATCGTGCAATCCTGCCCGAAGGCCACGTTCACCCCGGCCGCGCGCAGTTCCTGAACTCGGGTCAGACCCCGGCGGCGCGGATAGGTGTCGGACCGCCCCTGAAGCGTGATGTTGATCAGCGGATTGGGCACGACATGCATGCCCGACTCCGCGATCAGCGGGATCAGCTTGGAGGCGTAGTAATTGTCATAGGAATGCATCGCGGTCACGTGGCTCGCGACAACACGACCGCCCAGCCCAAGCCGCGTGGTTTCTGCCGCCAGCGTTTCCACATGGCGCGACATCGGATCATCGCTTTCGTCACAATGCAGGTCTACGGGCAGTCCGCGATCCGCCGCGATCTCGCAGAGGCGCTTCACCGACCGCGCGCCATCTTCCATCGTGCGCTCGAAATGCGGAATACCGCCCACCACATCAACACCCATGTCGAGCGCGCGCAGCAGGTTTTCCTCGGCCCCTTCGGCGCGAAACAATCCGTCCTGCGGAAAGGCCACGAGTTGCAGGTCGATATAGGGGGCAACGGTCTTGCGGACCTCAAGCAGCGCTTGGACCCCCGTCAGCGGAGCCGTACTTACATCGACATGGGTTCTGATCGACAAAAGCCCCTGCGCGACGGCCAGATCGCAGTATCGCAACGCGCGCTCGACCACGGCCCCGACCGTCAGCATAGGTTTCAATTCGCCCCAAAGCGCGATGCCTTCCAGCAGGGTGCCTGACTGGTTCAAACGCGGCAGGCCAAGGCTCAGTGTGGCGTCCATGTGGAAATGCGGATCGACGAATGGCGGCGAGACAAGCTGGCCACCAGCGTCGATCACCTCGGCCGCATCGCCCTGCACGTTCTGACCAATCGCGGCAATGCGGCCGTCCTTGATCGCAATGTTCACCGGGCTTCGCCCGTCAGGCAAAATTGCCTCTTTGATCAGCATATCAAACATAATCCCCACCAGGTCGTTCCCGCACACGATACGCGCGGCGCGGCATTTTCCAAAGCGTTTATAAAAACTTGGCGGACGGAAAGCGGGATCGACCAAATTCCCGCATAGCGCGTGCGATCATCGCAAAAAGTGATGATAACTTAGGCATCTATCTGAAGGTCACTCGCCTTGGCGATGAAACGGCAGGACAAGCGAACGCAAATTGCGTCTATGACGGCCAGTCCAGATGCCAAGTTTTTTCTGCAAGAGGCGTCGTTCAACGCGGATCACGGACAGGGAAGACTCAGGGGGATCAATCGCAACCGATCTCATGTTCCAGACTTGCCATGTCCGGTGCAGGCAGCCGGGACAACAGGTCCAGAAACAAGGTCCGGCAGGCCGCGCCGTGCCATGCGTCGGAAAAAAGGTGCTCGGGCAAGTCGGGCACCCGCAGGATCAATCGCCGCCATTCGTGGACGACGACCACGCGCAAGGCTGTGCGCTGCAATAGGGTCATCTGATCAAGTTCACCACTTTCTGACAGGTGCGTTAAGCGGAGCGCCAAGTCTCTTGACGCGGTTTGCACCTCGGTTGGGCAGAGCTTGTCAGACACCCATTGCGGCACATGGTCGGTCGCCCCGATTGCCAGAGCCAGTTGATGGTCCTTCGGTGGGACGTCGACCGTGACCATCGCTTTCGGGCCAATTTGTACGGAGGTTCCGGTGCTTCGGTCGGACAGCATGTCACTTTGCGAGGTGGGGTCGTTCAAAACCAGATAGGCGGTCACGTCTGATGGTGCAGGTCCATACACCCGTGGCCAGGCCGCTTTCGTTTCGGCCCGTCCCATCTTGGTCAGCTCATAGCGGCTTTGCCGCCCGCTGCGATGGCTTTCGATCCAGTCTTCTTTCCGCAGTCGGTGCAGAGCAACCCGCGTTGCTTCGGGTTTGATTCCGATCGCAGCCGTAATCGCGTTTACGGTGGCGCCACTCAGCCGCGCCCGCGGGGCCAGTGCCAAATCGCCGAACATGGTTACCAGAAGCGACCACACCCTTGGGGTGCAGGATCCCAGTGCGCGGGTCACAAGTTGGGCGAAATCGGTGTCTGTCATTGCCAACCGATACGCCCCGCGCGGCCTCAGGCCAAGCTGTCAGGCGTAGAAGAATATGCGTTCATCGTGAGCAGTTCATATTCTGCAACAACTGCGTCGTCCTGATTGCGCAGAATGACATGCCACCGCACCTCGCCGTAATCTGCCGTGCGCCGGGTCTTCTTCTTGACTGTCAGTTGCACCTTGATCCGGTCCCCGGCGCTCACCGGTTTCTGAAAGCGTAGATTGTCGAGACCGGTATTGGCCAGCACCGGGCCTTCGTCCGGATCGACGAACAGACCAGCGGCAAAGCTCAGAAGCAGATAGCCATGTGCCACCCGACCGGGGAAGAACGGGTTTCGTTTGGCTGCGTCCTCGTCCATGTGGGCATAGAACGTGTCACCGGTGAAGGTGGCGAAGTGTTCGATATCCTCCATCGTCACTTCGCGCTCGCCCGTGTGTAGCGTTTCCCCGATCTGCACCTCGTCAAAGCTGCGTCGGAACGGATGCGCAGGGCCTTGCGAGGTGGCGGCCCCCGGCACCCATTCACCCGTCACGGCTTTGAGGATGTCCGGGCTGCCCTGCACGGCGGTCCGTTGCATATAGTGCAGCACCCCGCGCACACCGCCCAGTTCCTCGCCACCACCCGCACGACCCGGTCCGCCGTGGACCATGTGGGGCAGGGGGGAACCATGGCCCGTCGCCTCGGCCATGCTGTCGCGGTTGTTGAAATAGAGCCGCCCGTGATAGGCGCCCGCACCCATCACCACCTCGCGGGCGACCTCGGGGTCATGGGTGATGACCGACGCCACAAGGCTGCCTTGCCCCCGGTTCACAAGCGCAATCGCATGGGACAGATCGCGATAACCCATGACGGTCGCCACCGGGCCGAAGGCTTCGGCGTCATGTACATGACTTGCCGCATCGGGGTCCGCGCAATGATAAAGCATTGGCGGCAGGAATGCGCCTTTGGCGGCGTCTGCGCCGAGCACTGTAAACGCATCGGGATCGCCGAACACCCGTTCCGCCTCTGTCGCAAGCGTTGCGCATTTTGCGAGTACGTCGCGCCGCTGACCGTCTGACACCAGCGCACCCATGCGGGTTGCCGGATCGCGCGGGTCTCCGATCACCGTGTCCCGCAGACGTTCGGATACAGCGGCAATCACCGCATCGACCTGCGCCTGGGGCGCGATGATCCGGCGGATGGCGGTGCATTTCTGCCCCGCCTTGGTGGTCATCTCGCGGTGGACTTCCTTGACGAAAAGATCGAACTCCGGCGTGCCGGGCAGAGCATCCGGCCCGAGGATGGAGGCATTCAGGCTGTCCTGTTCCGCCACAAACCGCATCGAGTTGCGCAGCAGGTTTGGCGCGCTACGCAGGGTGACGGCTGTGTCGGCGGAGCCGGTGAAGCTGACCACATCTTGCGGGCCGAGGTGATCCAGAAGATCGCCCAAACCGCCGGTCACAAGCTGAAGTGTACCATTTGGTAAAATTCCGCTTTCCAGCATCAACCGCACACAGGTTTCGGTCACATAGCAGGTCGTCGTCGCCGGTTTCACGATCGCCGGGACACCGGCCAAGAGGGTTGGGGCCAGCTTTTCCAGCATGCCCCAGACCGGGAAGTTGAACGCGTTGATATGCACCGCAACACCCTGCAACGGGGTGCAGACATGCTGCCCGACAAAGCTGCCCTTGCGAGATAACTGCTCGATCCCGCCGTCCAGATAGACATGTCCATCCGGCATCTCGCGCCGACCTTTGGAGGCAATGACAAGCATTGTCCCGATCCCGCCATCCACGTCGATAAGGTTGTCCTTCTGCGTGGCCCCGGTCGAAAAGCTGAGATCATAGAGAACCTGCTTGCGCTCTTGCAGATAAAGCGCCAGCGCCTTGAGCATCCGGGCGCGATCATGGAAGGTCATGGCCCGTAGAGCGGGTGCGCCGACGGTCAGAGCATGGTCGATCATCGCCCCAGCATCGACCTGCGCACGGCCCGCACGCGCGATCACGTCGCCGGTCACGGCATCCCGAATGTCCCGCGCGCTGCTGTCGGGGGCCAACCAAGCGCCCGCAATGAAACTCTGTACATCCTGAACTGTCATCGCGATCCCCTTTTCCCTGTCTAACTATTTGACCGTGCGCGAACTTCATGCAAGCGTCGCGTCCATGACACCAGACGAACGCGCCCAAAAATCGGCACAGAAAATGTGGCTTCAGGACCATGCCTCGCAATGGGTGGGGATGGAACTGACTCATATCGCGGAAGGCGAGGCGGTCATGGAACTGACCGTCAAGAAACACCATTGCAACGGGCACGGCATGTGCCATGGCGGGGTGATCTTTACCTTGGCCGACAGCGCCTTTGCCTTTGCCTGCAACAGCCGCAATCAGGTCACCGTCGCGCAGCACAATTCGATCACCTACATCGCCTCGGGCCGGTTGGGGGATCGCCTGCGCGCCACAGCAACCGAGATTTCACTGACCGGGCGCAGCGGCATCACCGATGTACAGGTGACCAATCAGGCCGGGGTGCTGGTTGCCGAGTTCCGCGGACTGTCGCGGTCGATCAAGGGCACGGTGTTCGACGAAGCGTAGGGGAGGCGCTGGGCACATGAAAGATTTGTCACCGAAACCGGGAGATCTCGACCCGATCGAAACCGCATCCATTGACGAGATCCGTGCGCTTCAACTGGACCGTCTGCGTTGGTCGCTGCGGCATGCCTATGACAATGTGCCGATGTACCGTGCCAAGTTCGATGCGGCGGGGGTCCATCCTGATGATCTGCAGGACCTGTCTGATCTGGCGAAGTTTCCCTTCACTTTGAAATCCGACCTGCGGGACAACTATCCGTTTGGTCTTTTCGCCGTACCGCGCGAACAGATTGCACGGATCCATGCGTCCTCCGGCACTACCGGCAAGCCGACGGTTGTCGGCTACACGAAGAACGACATCGACATGTGGGCCAGCGTGGTTGCGCGGTCGCTCCGGGCGTCGGGTCTGCGTGCCGGAGACATGGTGCATGTGGCCTATGGTTATGGCCTCTTCACCGGCGGGCTTGGCGCGCATTACGGGGTGGAAAAGCTGGGCGGGACGGTGGTGCCGATGGGTGGAGGGCAGACCGAAAAGCAGGTCGGCCTGATCACCGATTTTCAGCCCAAGGGCATCATGGTCACGCCGTCCTACATCCTCAACATTCTCGAGGCCTTCCACAAAGCGGGGCTGGACCCGCGCGAGACGTCTTTGGAGGTCGGTGTCTTCGGTGCCGAACCCTGGACAAATGCAATGCGGCAGGAGATCGAACAGGCCTTCGACATGCACGCGGTCGACATTTACGGCCTGTCCGAGGTGATCGGGCCGGGGGTTGCCAATGAATGTGTGGAAACCAAGGACGGGCTGCACATCTGGGAAGATCACTTCTATCCTGAGATCATCAACCCCGAGACCGGTGAGGTGTTGCCCGATGGTGAAAAGGGTGAGTTGGTGTTCACCACCATCACCAAGGAAGGCATGCCCGTCATCCGCTACCGCACCCGCGATCTGACGCGGCTTTTGCCGGGCACCGCGCGAAGCATGCGACGGATGGAAAAGGTGACGGGTCGCAGCGATGACATGATGATCCTGCGCGGCGTGAACGTGTTTCCAACCCAGATCGAGGAAGAGGTCATGGCGACCGGCGGGCTGGCCCCGTATTTCCAGATCGAGCTTTACACCGCAGGCCGGATGGACGCGATGCGGGTTCTGGTGGAGGCCACGCCGGACGCCGCGGACGAGTTGTCACGTACTGCCGCGGCGCGAATGCTGGTCAAGCGGATCAAGGATCACATCGGCATCTCGACCGAGGTCGAAGTGGGCGATCCGGGGTCCGTGGCGCGGTCGAAGGGCAAGGCGGTGCGCGTCGTGGACAAGCGCAACCTGGTATGACGGCTACTGGTCGTAATCGACCACGACGCGCTTGGTGATCGGGTAGGACTGGCAGGAGAGGACGTAACCCGCGGCAACCTCGTAATCCTCGAGCGCGTGGTTGGCGACCATGTCCACTTCGCCTTCGATCACCTTGCACTTGCAGGTGGAACACACCCCGGCGCGGCAAGCATGGGGGGCGTCCAGCGCATTGTCGAGCGCCGCTTCGAGGATCGTCATGTCGCGGCCCATCTCGAAACTGCGGGTCATGCCGTCGAGCGTGATACTGGCTGCAATCGCGTCCGTGGCCGCCCCATCGGCGGCTTTGGTACGCCGTTCCAGCCGCCCGGTCTGGGCGCTGGCAAAAAGCTCGAACTTGATCTGATCCTTGCTCAAACTGTGGTCGCCAAGCGCCTGTGCAATGGCTTTCATCATCGGCTCCGGCCCGCAGATGAACGCGGTGTTGACGTTTTGGATGTCGATCCAATGCTCGAACAGTGCCGCGCATTTTTCGCCATCGACGCGACCCTGGAACAGGTCAATATCCTGCGCGTCGGTTTCAAGAATGTGGATGATGTTCAAGCGCCTCATATATAGATTCTTGAGGTCTTCCAGCTCTTCCCGGAACATGATCGTGCTGACGCTGCGGTTGGCATAGACCAGCGTCACCTGCGATTTCGGCTCTGCCGCCAGCACGGTCTTCAGGATCGACAGAACGGGTGTGATCCCCGATCCGCCCGCAAAGGCAAGGTAGGTCTTGGCCTTGTCCGGCTCGATGGGCGTGTGGAACTTACCCATCGGCTCCATCGCGTCGATGGTCGCGCCCGGCTGAAGGTCAGTGTTGGCCCATTGGGAAAACGCGCCGTCCGCGACCTTCTTGATACCGACGCGCAGCACGCCTTCATTGGCCCCCGAGCAGATCGAATAGGAGCGGCGGATTTCGGTTCTTTCAAAATCCCGCTTGAAGGTCAGGTATTGGCCTTGGGTGAAGGTGAAATTGCCCCCGTCGCGGGCCTCGAGCGTGATCACAACAGCATCGCGGGTTGTCTTTTCGACAGCGGTAACGGTCAGGGGATAGAAACGCGCCATATCAGGGCCTTACGGTCAGATACATTTGAAATATTCGAACGGTTCAAAACAGTCGTCACACCGCCAATGCGCCTTGCACGGGGTGGAGCCGAACTGGCTGATCCGGGTGAGGTGCGTGCCGCCGCAGCGCGGGCAGGTGTCGGGGCCACCGGCGGGCGAGGGCGGCGCTATCCCGTAGTCAGCAAGCTTGGCGCGGCCCTTGTCCGACAGCCAGTCGGTCGTCCAGGGTGGGGCGATCTGGGTCTTGATCCGTACGTTTCGGATACCCCGATCGTACAGAGCGGTTTCGATGTCCATCGCGATCACCGATGTGGCGGGGCAGCCCGAATAGGTCGGGGTCACCGCCACTTCGAGCGTGTCGCCCTGCCAAGCAATGTCCCGCACGATACCGAGATCGACAACCGAGATCACCGGGATTTCGGGGTCCGGCACCTGATCGAGCCAGTCCCAGATGGTGGGCAGGTCGGGTGTCATGTCACCAGGTCGCACCGGGATAGGCGCGTTGGAGCCACTGCATCTGGGTCAGCATGTGGCCCAGATGTTCTGTATGGCGGAACCCGGTCTTGCCGCCCGACTGGGCAAAGGCGCTGTCGGGTTTGGTCAGTGTCGCTTCGGTGAGAATGGTATCGATCCGCGCGTCGAAGCGGCTGCGCAGCGCGGTCAGGTCGGGGGCGATCCCGGCGGTGTGCATGGCTTCGTCCACTGCGTCGAGTGTGAACATCTCACCGACATAGGGCCAGAGAAGGTCGAGCGCTGTCTGCATGCGGCGATGGCTTTCCTCGGTGCCGTCGCCAAGACCGATCACGGTCTCGGAGGAACGGTCGAGGTGGTAGGTCACCTCTTTCAGCGCTTTGGCGGCAATGGCCGCGATGCGGTCGTCAGAGGTGTGGGTCAGATCGGTGAGCAGTTCGACATGGAACGCGTCAAAAAGGCATTGCCGCATCAGGGTCTGACCGAAGTCGCCATTGGGCTGTTCGACCAGCAGCAGGTTGCGGAAATCCCAGACATCGCGGAGCATCGCGAGATCATCGGCAGAGCGCCCGGCGCCTTCGACCTCACCGGCAAGGCCAAGCCACATCTGCGTCTGGCCGATCAGGTCCAGCGCGATATTGGCGAGCGCGATGTCTTCTTCCAGCACCGGCGCGTGGCCGCACCATTCGCTGACCCGGTGGCCGAGCACCAGCGTGTTATCCCCCAGCCGCAGGAGGAATTCGAACAGGGCGGTCTGGTCGGTCATCACATATGACCCGCTTCGTCGGGAATGTCGAAGAAGGTCGGATGGCGGTAGACCTTGCTTTCCGACGGCTCGTAAAGCGGCCCTTTGTCCGAAGGAGAGGAGGCGGTGATATGTGCCGCTTCGACAACCCAGATGCTCACACCTTCATTGCGGCGGGTGTAGACATCCCGCGCGTTCTTGATCGCCATTTCGGCATCAGGCGCATGCAGGCTGCCGACATGACGGTGGTTGAGTCCATGTTGCCCGCGGATGAAAACCTCCCAAAGGGGCCATTCGTGTTTCATCTCTGTCCTCCGACCGCTCATCGAGCCTTCTGGCTCGCCTCGCGAAGATGCCCGTCAGGGCCGATGAGCTATTCCGCGGCCAGTTTCGCCGCGCGTTTCTTGGCGGCATGCGCCATCAACCCTTCGCGCACCCAGGCACCTTCGTCCCACGCCTTGTTGCGGGCGGCGAGACGTTCTGTGTTGCAAGGCCCATTGCCCTGGATCACGTCGAAGAACTCGGACCAGTCCGGTTCGGCGAAATCATATCCGCCCTTTTCTTCGTTCCAGCACAGGGTGTCGTCCGGCACGGTCAGACCAAGGTGTTTGGCCTGCGGCACGGTCTGATCGACGAACTTCTGACGCAGCTCGTCGTTGGTGTTCATCTTGATCTTCCACGCCATCGACTGTGCGGAATGCACGGAGTCCTTGTCGGACGGGCCGAACATCATCAAGGACGGATACCAGAAGCGATTGAGCGCATCCTGCGCCATCTTTTTCTGCGCAGGCGTGCCTTGGGCCATCTTCATCATGATGTGATAGCCCTGCCGCTGGTGAAACGACTCTTCCTTGCAGATGCGGATCATCGCGCGGGAATAGGGGCCGTAGGATGTGCGCTGGAGCGGCACCTGATTCATGATCGCAGCACCATCAACCAGCCAGCCGACCGCGCCCATGTCCGCCCATGTGAGCGTCGGGTAGTTGAAGATGGAGCTGTATTTCATGCGGCCATCGAGCAGCATCTCGGTCAGTTCGTCCCGGCTGACCCCCAGCGTCTCGGCCGCACAGTAGAGGTAGAGGCCATGCCCCGCTTCGTCCTGCAACTTG
>Ga0213861_10004038_pt1 | contig 12058 bp, 9 predicted proteins | sample PICome_4_FD_160110 | JGI IMG/M metagenome (GOLD analysis project Ga0213861, IMG submission 160110) | Coastal seawater microbial communities near Pivers Island, North Carolina, United States - PICO131 | ecosystem: Environmental > Aquatic > Marine > Coastal | place: USA: North Carolina | collected...
CCGAAAAAGATGGACATCCATAACGCCTTGTCCGCACGACCTAGCCCACTAAGCCAGAGCCAGAGGTCGCTCAGGTAGCGGTCAATTCCTTGACCAGTCGCTGAGCGACGGTCTTGGGGCTACAGGCATCCGTCTCGATAATGTGGTCGGCAATTTCCCGGTACAGGGGATCACGCAGCGCCATCAGGTCACCAAGGATTTCCTCTGGATCACCTTTCTGTAACAAAGGCCGGCGCCGGTCCCGCCGGGTACGACGGGCCTGTTCCTCCACAGACGCATAGAGGTATACCACAAATCCTCTGGCCGCCAGCGCGGTTCGATTTTCTTTCCGCAGAACAACACCACCGCCCGTAGCGAGCACCAGGTTATCCCACTCCGTCATCTCGGCTACGACCTGCTGTTCCCGGTCCCGAAAACCCTCCTCGCCCTCGACATCAAAGATCCAGGGGATATCGGCCCCGGTCCGCTGCTCTATTTCAGTGTCTGTATCCGAAAACTGCAACTTCAGATGCTGGGCGAGGTACTTGCCAATCGTGGTCTTACCGGCCCCCATGGGGCCGACGAGGAAAACTCTATGAAGGACTGGCATATTGCTCTGGTCGGGCCTAATCCAGAAGCGTATCGGCAAGGATACGCGGCGTGATGAAAATCAGTGTTTCAGTCTTCTTGTGCGAGGTCGACTCACTGCGGAAAAAAGCACCGACGTAGGGAATATCACCGAAGTAGGGCACTTTGTTTATGGACTCGATATCCTCTGTCTTGAAGATACCGCCGAGGACCACGGTTTCTCCATTACCCACCAGCACCTGCGTATCAAGCTGGGTGGTGTCGATAGAGGGAATAAATCCACCACGGCCACTGGGAACAAGTTCGCCAACTGAATCCTGGTTCACCTGCAGCGTGAGCAAAATGCGGTCATCCGGGGTTATGTTCGGTGTTACATCCAGTTGCAGTACAGCATCCTTGAAAGACGTGGTGGTCTCACCGCTTGCCGATGATTCCTGGTACGGGATTTCGGTGCCCGACTTGATCACCGCATTTTGTTTATCACCGGTTATCACTTTCGGCTGAGAAACAACCTCCCCTTCCCCTTCGGCCTCCAGTGCGGAAAGCTCGGCAGTAAGGAAAAGATCGCTGGCGGCATAACCGATGGCAAAACCACTATTGGACGCCACACCCAGATCGACAAGCAGGGCACCGGGATAGCTCAGTGACGGATCCGTGCCGTTAATCGCAGATTCAGTCAGGTCAACCACGTTGGTAGTATCGCCAGAAATCGACGTTACGCTGTCGTCGCCTCTATTGGAATAACCACCACCCCATTCGATACCAAGATTCTTCGAGGCGTCCGACTGCGCGATTACGATGCGAGCTTCGATCATGACCTGACGAACCGGAATATCCACCAACTCTATAAGTTCACGAATTTCCGCGAGCTTCGCCGCTGTATCAGTCATGATTAGTGAGTTCGTTCGCTCATCCACCACCACGGAGCCACGAGGAGATGTCAAGTTGCCGCCATCCTCCGAACCTGCGGCAAACAACTGAACGAGGTCACTGGCGTTGGCATATCGAATTCGAACAAACTCTGACACCAGCGGCGCCAATTCGGCGATTTGTTTATTCGCCTCGATCTGCTGGCGCTCTCGCTCAGCAATCTCCGCTGCCGGCGCTACCATCAGGACATTGCCCACCTGACGCTTGTCCAGACCCTTGGTTTTCAGCACCAGCTCCAGAGCCTGATCCCACGGCACATTCTGTAAACGCAGTGTAATACGTCCCGTCACCGTATCGCTGGCGACCAGGTTCATCTCAGTAAAATCAGCAATCAACTGCAGTACCGCGCGGACCTGAATATCCTGAAAATTTAGTGATATTCGATCTCCTACGTAGCTGAATTCATTCTTGCGCCGTTCCAGCTCTTTCTTGGAAAGTGGCTTCACACTGACCACATACTGGTTGTCTGTCTGATACGCGAGGTAATCAAAGTCACCGGTTGTATCCAGTACTAAAGTGGCGCCGCGCTGCGAGGTATTCACTTCCACGCTATTAACCGGCGTCGCAAAATCGGTGACGTCATAGCGACGAATAAGACGCTCATCAACCGCAGTATCCATGAATTGAACGTTTATCTTGCCGGCCTCACTGTAGACATTTACATCTACTGACGGGTTGGTCAGATCCAGCATCAGCTTGCCTTCACCATCGCCGGTGCGCTGGAACTGAAGATCCCTTATACGCGAATCTTCTTCAACGACCTCCACCACTGCTGTCTTGACCTGCAGCGGCTCACCAACAGGCTTCATATAGTCTGCGCCCTCCTGACCAAGCAAAAGGTACAAATTATTACCGTCTACGCGTGTATCAAACGGAACCAGTTTAATCAGCTCGAGCACCAGCCGCGTTCGGTCGCCCGACTCCAGCACAACGGCTTTTTTAGCGTTGCCGTAGGGCAGCGAGTAGCGCTTTTGCTCCAAAGCACTGCCGGTTCCGGGGAAATCCACTGCAATGCGGGCGGGCTTCTCAATGGCATAGGTTTTGAAATCTGGAGGCGTTTCATTAAACTCCAGCCGAACCTCAAACTGGCTCCCCGGTCGGGAGCTGAACTCAATATCCTGCACTGTCGGCGCGGCTATCGCTGCGCAGGCAAAAAAACCCGTCGCGATTAAAACAAGCGCGCTACGCAACCCACTTTTTAAATACCTAAGTTTTGTCCCCACGGCGCTTGTCCCCAACTCTATTTTTTTTCATTTGCCACGACGTCCAATGCCGCAACTCAGTCTACGTACCGCTAAGCTTTATTGTCCGAGGTCGCTCAACCCAGCCATCTGCTGTGCCATCGCTTACAATCTCGACCACTCCGACAAATGTATCTGTCATATCGACAATCTTGCCGTGGTGGCGCCCCAGAAAGTTACCGACCCTGACGCGGTGCACGCCACCGTCCGGGTCCTTAATCAACGTCCAGTTGGTTTCATCTCGCTCTAACGTACCCACCATCCGTAGTGAATCGAACGTGAACTGCTCAAGAAATTCCTTGGCACGATTCTCGTCCGGCTTGATCGCTGACACCGCCTGCAATTGGGCAATCTCTCGGACCTCAATAGGCCGGTCAAACGGACTGCGCAATGTTGTCGCACTGTAAGCAAAAGCCTCATAGGCTTTAAAAGTCGGTATAGGCGCAATAATGCCGCCCGGGCGAGATCGTTTTTCTTCCATAAAGGCATCCAGGTCGGAAAAATCTGCCTTGGAGCATCCGGTGAGAATAAACCCTGCTATGCACGCAGATAACAGGGTTCGAAAGAGCGCATTCATCACTAGGCGTCCTCATCCCTGTAGCGGTATGTCTTAGCCAAAATCTTCATATCCAGTTCGTTGGTATTCTTTTTCTTCGCTACAATCTCAAAATTGTGCAGCGTCACAATCCTGGGCAAACCTGCCATACCACTCACGAACGCGCCCAGATCATGATAAGAACCGGTCGCCTTGATCTCAATCGGGAGCTCGATGTAAAACTCTTTAGCCTGTTCTTTCTGCAAGTCTATGGAAGAGATCTGCAGGCCATTGAGTAAGCCCTTATTCGTAATATCCTCTAGCAAACCCGGCACCTCAGTATCACTGGGCAGCTGGCTGACCAACGCGCCAAAAGACTCTTCCATCTCCACCATTTGTTGCCGATAAGCATCCAGGTTAGCGGCTTGAAATGCCTTCTGCTCGTACTCTTTTTTGAGCTTGACCTCCTTGGCCTCCTGCCGCGCCAACTCAATCTGCAAGCCTTCGATGTCGTAGTAGTAACCAGCGACGATGACACCAATAAACAGTACTGCCCAGATGATCACCTTTGCAGGTGTCGGCCAAGCTCCGATATTGTCGAACTCCAGGCTGGAAATATCGAATTCACGTATTGCCTGCAGCCTATCTTCAAATGCCATGGAACATCACTCTCCCGACTCTTCTTCATCAATTTTCGGGGCTTCGACCTGTACCGACAGATTGAAATTATTCGCCTGATCGCCAAACGCGGGCGCGGCACTCACCTTGTCCAGGTTCGGCTTGGCCAGCCAATCCGAGGCACTCAACCGACGCATCAGGCTAGACACTCTATTATTGGACTCGGCCACTCCACCAATCGCGATCTTCTTACCCCGAGTGTCAAGTTTCTTATAGAACACTCCGTCGGGAACCGTTCGAACCAGCTGATCAAGCACTCGGACAATAATGGGCCTGTTACCCTGTAGCTCTTGAATGACGCGCATACGGTCCAACAACTGGTTGCGGCGCTTCTGTAAATCGCGAATTTCACGCACGGCCTTGTCGAGTGTCTTGATATTTTTACTAATATACGCGTTGCGCGACTCCTGAGAGTCAATCTGGTTGGCGACAATACGGTCAGCCAGCAAAACCAGAACACCAGCGAGTGTCACCACTAGGGCAACCGAAACGAAAAAATCTTTCTTCAGCTGCTGGCGCCGCTCTTCGCGCCATGGCAATAGGTTGATCTGTGCCATCAGTCAAAACTCCGCATGGCCAATCCGCAGGCGATCATCATTGCCGGCGCATCGCCATTGAGGGCGACGGTATTGACCCGAGATGAAATCGACATCTGAGCAAAGGGATTGGCAAGGGACGTCAATGTTCCAAGCCGCTCCTGGACTAATCCCTCCAGTCCGTCCATCGAGGCGACCCCACCGGCAAGTATGATGTGGTCAACGTCGTTATACTGACTGGAGGAAAAAAAGAACTGTAATGACCGCTGAACTTGCTGCACTACAGCATCCTTGAACGGTTCAAGCACCTCTGGCTCGTAGTCGTCAGGCAATCCGCCCTGCTTCTTGGCGAGACCCGCTTCTTCGAGCGGTAGGCCGTAGCGCCGCATAATCTCATCGGTGAGCTGTTTGCCGCCAAACAACTGCTCGCGCGTATATATGGTTTGTCCGTTGTGCAGTACGCTCAAGGTCGTCATTGTGGCGCCAATATCCACTATGGCTACTGTGCTTTCATTATCCAGGCCAAGTTGCGATTGCAGCTGAGTGTAAGCACGCTCCATCGCATAGGCTTCTACATCCATAATTTTTGGCTCCAGGTCAGAGCCCTCAATCGCCGCCACCCGCGCCTCAATCGTCTCCCGGCGGCAGGCCGCAAGGAGGACTTCTACCTGGTTTTCGTTTTCCGGCGAGGGGCCCTGGACTTCAAAATCAATCGCCACTTCTTCCAGCGGGTAGGGGATGTACTGGTCGGCTTCCAGAGTTAGCTGGAGCTCCATATCGCCGTCGTTCAGGCCCTCGGGCATGTCAATAAGCTTGGTGATAACAGAGGAACCGGCTACCGCGGCCGCCACGGTTTTTACTTTGGTTTGCGATTGCGCCAGTACGGTGCGGATAGCATTGGTCACACCGTCAATGTCATTTACGCTTTTTTCGATCACAGCGTCTTGGGGCAACGAGCTCACCGCGTAGCTCTCTACGCGGTAAGTACCACCGGTCTGGCTCAACTCCAGTAACTTGACTGTCGTTGAACTGATGTCTAGCCCCAAGACCTGAGCCGACTTGCCCTTTCCAAATAGCCCCAACAAGATTTTTCCCTATCAGTTTCACGAACTTAGGTTATTTTTATACTTAGTTACATTAATGAAAGATATACCACGGACCAAATATATCAAACTTAAAAAAAAGCTTATAATTACCAATTAACCCGGGCATTTTTGTGACGCCTGCGAATAAGCAACTGTTTTGAAAAGGGATAAATGGGCTTCCTTCGTCTGATTCTGAGACTGTTCCTCTACGGTCTCCTCTCCTCGGTGTGGTTAATCGCTGGCGTCTACTTGTATCTTGCACCGGGCCTGCCAGACGTAGAAACCCTGCGAGAGGTAAAGCTGCAAACACCCATGCTGGTCTATACCCGCGAGGGCGAGCTGATCGGGCAATTTGGCGAGCAGAAGCGCAGGCCGCTGCCCTATGCCGAGATTCCTGACCAGTTCATCCAGTCCCTGCTCGCGGCAGAGGACGACAATTTTTTTCAGCACCGCGGCATCGATGTTATGGGCCTCGCTCGGGCGGTCTCTGAACTGCTACTCACCGGAGAAAAAGGCTCCGGGGGCAGTACGCTGACCATGCAGGTGGCACGAAATTTTTTCCTTAGCCGGGAGCGAACGTTTATCCGCAAGTTCAACGAAATCCTTTTGGCTATCGAGATCGAGCGCAACCTGGACAAACAGGAAATTCTGGCCCTCTACTTCAACCGCATATTCCTTGGCCACCGGGCCTATGGTTTTGAAGCCGCATCCCAGGTGTACTACGGCAAGAGCATCGGTGAGTTGAGCCTGGCGCAGCACGCCATGTTGGCAGGGGTGCCCAAAGCGCCTTCACGCATTAACCCGGTGAGCAACCCCGATGCCGGCCGACAGCGCCGCGACTGGATTCTGGGACGAATGTACGAACTGGGCTACATCTCCCCAGAACAGTACGAGGAGGCACTGAGCGAACCGGTTAATGCGCGGTTGCACGGAGCCAAGCTTGGCTTCGCCGCGCACTATGCCGCTGAGATGGCCCGACAGGAGATGATCCAGCGCTACGGTATGGCCGCTTATACCAATGGCTACCATGTCTATACCACCATTAGCAGCGCGCTGCAGCGGGTCGCCAGCCAGTCTGTCATTGACGGTCTGATCAGTTACGATAAACGGCATGGCTACCGCGGGCCAGAAGGGCAATTTCCGCCCGGGGACAGCGCTTCAGACACCATAAGTCTGTGGCGGGAAACCTTGGAAAAAACGCCGCCCATTGCCCACCTGGTGCCCGCTATCGTCACCGCCGTTGGGGACGACGGCGTTAGCCTGCTACTCAGGGAAGGCGATACACCGGAACTGCCCTTTGAAAATGGCATTCGGCAGGCAAAGCCCTATCTCTCGGAGAACGCCCGGGGCGCTGCGCCCACGACACCCGGGCAGGTCTTCGCTGTGGGTGACCTGATTCGCGTCACGCGAGGAGAGGAAGAAGGTTGGTTTCTCGCACAGGTTCCCGCTGCGCAGGCCGCGCTGGTATCACTGAACGCCGACAATGGCGCCATCGTCAGTATTGTCGGAGGCATGGGCTTTGAGCAAAGTAAGTTCAACCGCGCTACGCAGGCTCGACGACAGCCCGGATCCAACTTCAAACCCTTTCTCTACGGTGCCGCTATTGACGCCGGCTACACTGCGGCAACCGTGATCAATGATGCGCCCATCGTGATGGAAGGCCAGGGGGCAGAAAATCTCTGGCGACCAGAAAATGACGAGGGCAAATTCTATGGCCCTACCCGCCTGCGCTGGGCACTCACCAAGTCACGCAACCTGGTATCCATCCGCCTGCTGCAGCGGCTAGGTGTCAAAACACTGATTGAGTATGCCCAGCAACTGGGCTTCGATACCAGCGACTACACACCGCAACTGTCCCTCGCGCTGGGCACCCAGTCAATCACCCCGCTGGAGCTTGCCCGTGGTTACGCGATACTGGCTAATAGTGGCTACAGGGTGGAGCCGTTCCTTATACAGCGAGTTGAAGATATCGACGGCGAAACTGTCTACAACGCCAAACCTCTTAGCGTTTGTCGCGATTGCGATAAGCCGGCCGACACCGCAGACATCGCAGCTGAGCTCACCATGGAAGATATCCTCGCAACGGCTGAAGACCCCGCGAGAGGCGCACCCCCTGCGCCACGCGTAATGGATGAGCGTGTCAATTTCATTGTCAATGACATACTAAAGGATGTCATCACTCGCGGCACAGGGCGCCGCGCACGGGTATTGGAGCGCGGTGATATCGCGGGCAAAACAGGCACTACCAATGGGCCCATGGATGGATGGTTTTCGGGATATAGCCAAGATGTGGTCACCACAACCTGGGTGGGGTTTGATAACTACACTCCACTGGGGCGACGCGAATTCGGGGGAACAGCCGCACTACCCATATGGATTGATTACATGCGTGAGGCGCTGGCAGACAGCCCGGACCTCCAGCGCCCGGTTCCCCCCGGCATCGTTTCTGTGAGGATCGACCCGGAAAGTGGGCAGCTGGCGGGCTCGGGCACGAAAGACGCGATCTTCGAGTATTTCCTGGAGGAAAACGTGCCCCGGCACTATGCGCCGAGAAACAATGAGCCGGCAGGTGGGCCCGACATCTATAAGGACTTCAACAATATGTTTTAGGACTGCAGGTAGTTATGAGGATAGGGCAGGCGGGCGACACCACTATCGACCGCTGCACGCGCCACAGCTGGCGCAATATGAGTCAGTAAGCGCCGATCGACAGGCTTGGGGATGATGTAATCGGTTCCGAAGCTTAGAGCCTTCACCCCTGACGCCGCCAGCACCTCCGGCGGCACCGGTTCCCGGGCCAGTGCACTGAGCGCATGAACCGCAGCCACTTTCATCTCATCGTTAATCACCGACGCATGAACATCGAGCGCCCCACGGAAAATAAAGGGAAAACCCAGCACGTTATTGACCTGGTTGGGATAATCCGAGCGGCCTGTAGCGATTACCAGATCGTCGCGGGTCTGCAGTGCCAGCTCCGGCTTAATTTCGGGATTCGGGTTGGAGCAGGCGAACACCACCGGTCGCTCCGCCATTGACTCCAGCATAGCCGGTGTCAGCAGATCCGCACCTGACAAGCCAATAAACACATCGGCTCCTGCAATCGCATCGTTCAGGCTGCGCTTGTCAGTCTCATTGGCAAACTCCTGCTTGTACGCATTTACCCCTTCCCGCCCGCTATATATGACGCCGCGGCGATCCAGCATGAAAATGTTTTCACGACGGGCGCCAAGGTTCAGCAGCAGGCGCATGCAAGCTATCGCAGCGGAGCCGGCACCCAGGCAGGTGATAATCGCTTCTTCCAGCCTCTTGCCCTGTATATCCAGCGCATTAAGGAGACCTGCAGCGGTCACAATCGCTGTGCCATGCTGGTCATCGTGGAATACTGGAATATCGCAACGCTCTATCAGTGCAGCCTCTATCTCAAAGCACTCAGGCGCCCGGATGTCCTCCAGGTTGATGCCGCCAAAGGTACCGGCTATGCGAGCCACTGTGTCGATAAACTCGGCAGAGTCTTCGGTTTCCACCTCTATATCGATCGAGTTGATGTCAGCAAAGCGCTTGAACAGAAGCGCTTTACCTTCCATAACGGGCTTACTCGCCAACCCTCCCAGGTTCCCCAGTCCCAGCACAGCAGTGCCGTTACTGATCACCGCAACCATGTTGCCTTTCCCGGTGTAGCGGTAGGCCAAATCGGGGTCTCGAGCAATTTCAAGGCAGGGCTCTGCGACGCCAGGACTGTATGCCAGGGCGAGATCGGCCAGGGTTTCGGCCGGTTTCGTTAACTCGATTCGTATCTTTCCTGGCACGGGTTCAGCGTGATAGGCGAGCGCTTCTCGTTTCAGGTCTTTGGACATGGACAGGCTCTATTCATCGGATCGCTGACTGTTAACGGAGCCCGAGAATATAGAAAACGTAGATCACTCACAAGCTACAGCGAGCAATGCATTCGCGATCGAACAAGAAATGGGAACGCCAAGTCGAACAGCTGTTCCCGCCCTCACGATTCGATCCCTAGCGCTTTGTTCCGCGATTACCAAACCGCTTGTTAAAGCGATCCACGCGCCCGCCGGTATCGACTATCTTCTGCTTGCCCGTATAAAAGGGGTGGCAATGAGAGCACACATCAATGTGGAAATCTTCGCAACGGGTGGAGCGTGTCTGTATGGTATTGCCACAACTGCAGGTCGCAGTGACGGTTTCGTACTTGGGATGGATATCCGCTTTCATTGATCTCACTCCTGATCTTGACGCCGCCACCCGACCCATGCCGGGCACCGCGCCGCTCTAGGGGTAAATGAGCCGACCCTGACGGGGGCCGCTCAAAAAATAGGCGGGCATCTTAACAGACGCGGGACGATAAGCAATAGAGGTATCCAATTTGATACACTGGGGTTCTGTTCTTTATTTCCACCTGCTTAAAGGGGCGTAATGTCCATACTCCGCCTGGTCATTCCCTCACCCCTGCGCCGACATTTTGACTACCTCCCACCCGTGGGGGTAGCAGATGCAGCGATTCAGGCCCTCGAACCGGGTACCCGACTGCGGGTGCCATTCGGCCGGCGCGAGGTGACCGGTTACCTGCTGGAGGTCTGCAGCACTAGTGATGTCGCCGCTAGCGCCCTGAAAGCGGCGCTGGAAATACTGGACGAAACGTCGTTGATTGAGCCCCAGTTGCTGTCCTTGTGCCAGTGGGCCACTCGCTATTATCACCATCCTCCGGGCGAGGTATTCAGCGCCCTGTTTCCCAAACGATTGCGCGAGGGCAAAGCCACCCGGGCAGCAGGAGAGGCGGGCTGGCAAATCAGCATTCGGGGTAAGGGACTGCCCGGGGACGCACTGTCCAGAGCGCCACGCCAGGCAGAGGCCTTGCAACTGCTGCAGGATGCCGCCCTACCGGTCACAGTACTCAAAGCGCGCGGTATCAGCAGCGTCACGCTGCGCGCACTGGAGGATAGGGGCCTGGTGGAGCGCCGCACACTAAGTAAGCACTTACAAACCCCTAAGTCTCTTCCAGGCCTGCCATTAACAGAAGAACAGGCGGCCGCGATGCAAGGCATCAGAGCAGCTGGTGACGGCTTTTTTTGTCATCTCCTCGAAGGCGTCACGGGCAGCGGTAAGACTGAGATTTACCTGCAGTTGATCGCGGATCGCCTGGCGCAGGGCAAGCAGACGCTCGTGCTGGTTCCGGAAATCGGCCTGACTCCGCAAACATTGGCCCGCTTCCAGGAACGGTTCGAAGCCGACATCGCGGTACTCCATTCCTCCCTCAGTGATGCCCAGCGTTACACCGCGTGGGAGGCAGCCCGCAGCGGCAGCGCCAGTATTGTTATTGGCACCCGATCTGCGGTGTTCACTCCGCTCGCTAGACCGGGGCTTATCATTGTCGATGAAGAGCACGACGGGTCGTACAAGCAACAGGATGGCTTTCGCTATTCCGCGCGGGATATCGCAATCAAACGGGGCCAAATCCACGGGTGCCCGGTCATTCTGGGGAGCGCGACACCGTCTCTGGAGAGTCTGCACAACGCGCTCACCGGCCGATATCAGCACCACCGGCTTACCCAGCGCGCCGGCAGCAGTAAGATGCCCCAACTGACACCATTGGACGTGCGTCGGCAGCCTCTGCAGGGGGGGTTGTCCGGCACACTGATCGATGCCATTGAGGACACCCTGCAAAAAAGTCAGCAAGTATTATTATTCCTTAACCGCCGCGGTTATGCGCCGACACTGCAATGCCACGACTGCGGCTGGGTCGCTGAGTGCCCTGCCTGTGATGCGCGCCTGACCATCCATCGCCGCCGCCGGCAGCTCCGCTGCCACCATTGTGGCAGCAGCTCGGCCCTCCCAGCCCGCTGTCCCCAGTGCAACAGCAGCCAGCTGGAGGCACAGGGTCTGGGCACAGAGCAGGCAGAGGATTTTCTGCGACAGCGTTTCAGCGGACACTCCATACGACGCGTGGACAGTGATTCCATGCAGGGCAGAGATGCAATGCTGGAGCTTGTCGCCGAGATCAACAGGGGAGAGCCCTGTATACTGCTGGGCACCCAGATGCTGGCCAAAGGCCACCACTTCCCCGCGGTCAGCCTTGTTGCGATCATCGACGCGGATGCACTGCTGTTTAGTGCTGACTTTCGAGGCGAGGAACGCATGGCTCAACTGCTTACCCAGGTCGCTGGGCGCGCAGGGCGTGCAGATATTCCGGGACGAGTTCTTCTTCAGACCCACTATCCGGACCACCCGGCGGTCATCGCACTGACAAGCAGCAGTTATTCTGAACAGGCAGCAGCGCTGCTCGACGCGCGGCGCAGCCTCGGGCTTCCGCCGGCGGGGTTCCTGGCCGTGATGCGGACCGACTGCCCCGATGCACAGCTTGGGGAGCAGTTCCTGCGTCAGGTGAAGCAGCAGGTCGCACCGCAACTACCCCAGGGCGCCGCACTCATCGGGCCCCTCCCGTCCCCCATGCAGCGACGCCCGGGGAAAGCTCGC
>Ga0213861_10004039_pt1 | contig 12056 bp, 8 predicted proteins | sample PICome_4_FD_160110 | JGI IMG/M metagenome (GOLD analysis project Ga0213861, IMG submission 160110) | Coastal seawater microbial communities near Pivers Island, North Carolina, United States - PICO131 | ecosystem: Environmental > Aquatic > Marine > Coastal | place: USA: North Carolina | collected...
GCACCGCCGCCAATCGTGCCCGACTGCCCCCCTTGCCAAACCAGCATCGCCGCGCCGACCTCTCTGGGGGCAGAGCCTACGACGGCGGCCACGACCACGCGCATCACCTCACCCTGCGCGGCGACGGCGCGAGTCAGCCCCTCAAGGTCAAAGCTCATACGCGGCTGACCCGGTTGATCGCCGCCAGCAACCGCTCTGGCGTGGCGGGGGCGTCTAGTGCGGGATAGTCCTTGCCACAGGACGCGACCGCATCCGACAAGGCCATCAAGGCGGAAATGCCGTGCATGAACGGTGGTTCTCCGACCGCTTTAGAGCGGTAAATCGTGTCTTCGCGGTTTTCATTCTCCCACAGATCGACGTTGAAAATAGCGGGCCGATCCGAACAGGCGGGGATCTTATAGGTCGAAGGTGCATGGGTGCGCAGGCGCCCCTTCGGGTCCCAAACCAATTCCTCTGTCGTCAACCAGCCCGCGCCCTGCACATAGGCCCCCTCAACCTGCCCAATATCCAAAGCGGGGTTCAACGAGGCCCCGGCGTCATGAAAAATGTCACAGCGCAGGATACGGTTTTCGCCCGTCAAGGTGTCCAGAACCACCTCAGTCACCGCCGCGCCATAGGCAAAGTAGAAAAACGGCCGCCCTTCGCCCTTGATCCGATCCCACGTTATGCGCGGTGTCTTGTAAAACCCGGTGGCCGACAGGCTGATCCGCGCCGAATAACAGGCCATCGCGGCCTCGGCAAAGCAATACTCCGCCCCGCCAACACTCACTCTGCCATCGGCAAAACGCACCTCGTCGGGCTCGCATTGATGCTCATGCGCCAGATGGGCCGTCATACGTTCGCGGATCTCATCGCAGGCGGCCTTGACGGCCATCCCGTTCAGATCCGACCCAGAGGAGGCCGCAGTGGCAGAAGTATTTGGCACCTTGCCCGTATCCGTCGCGGTGATCTTGACCTTGCTCACATCGACGCCAAAGCGCGCGGCGGCGACCTGTGCCACCTTCTGGAACAGACCCTGTCCCATCTCGGTCCCGCCGTGGTTCATATGAATAGAGCCATCCTGATAGACATGCACCAGCGCGCCCGCCTGATTGAGATGGGTCAGCGTAAAGGAAATCCCAAATTTCACTGGCGTCAGGGCGATGCCCTTTTTCAAAATCGGATTGGCCGCGTTCCATTCCGCCACGGCCGAACGCCGCTCTGTATACCGCGAGGTCGCCAGTAATTCGTCCACCATCTCGCCCAGAATGAAATCCGTCACCTCCATGCCATAGGGTGTGGTCTGCGGCTTCATCTGGCCAGAAATACCTTCGGGGGGGCTCGCCTTTGGCGAGTGGGGGGCAGACGGCCCCCCTCCACCCTGGCCAACTGCCTCTGCATAGAAATTCGCGCGCCGCACCGCCATCGGGTCGCGACCCAGAACATGCGCCACATGATCCATTACCCGCTCGATCCCGACCATGCCTTGCGGTCCGCCAAATCCGCGATAGGCGGTGGCGGATTGGGTATGCGTCTTGAGCCGGTGCGAGGTGATCCGCGCGGCGGGCAAAAGATACGCGTTATCGGCGTGCAGCATGGCGCGATCCGCCACAGGCAGCGACAGATCCTGCGCCCAACCGCAGCGGCAATAGTGGGTGAAATCGACACCCGCCAGACGCCCGCCCTCATCAAAGCCCGCGCGATAGGTGATCCGGAAATCATGTCGCTTGCCCGTGATCATCATATCGTCGTCACGGTCATAGCGCATCTTGCAGGGCCGCCCTGTCATCGAGGAGGCCACGGCACAGGCCACCGCCAAAGCATTGCCCTGACTTTCCTTGCCGCCGAACCCGCCTCCCATGCGGCGCACTTCGACCCGCACCGCGTTCATTGGCAGACCCAAAGCCTCGGCCACCTTATGCTGGATCTCGGTCGGATGCTGGGTCGAGCTATGCACGACCATATCCCCGCCCTCTTGCGGCAGAGCCAGCGCGGCCTGACCTTCGAGGTAGAAATGTTCCTGCCCGCCAAGTTCCATCGTGCCCTCGATCACATGAACCGCCTTGGCAAGCGCGTCCTCAATATCGCCCTTGTTGTAAATGCGCGGCCCTTCCTCGAACCGGCTATCGGCGGCGATGGCGTCGTCAATCGTAAGGATCGCGGGCAGTTCTTCGTAGGATACAACCGCATGGCGCGCCGCTTTGCGCGCGGCCAGATGGGTTTGCGCCACGACGGCAAACAGCGGCTGGCCAAGGTAAAACACCTCATCGACCGCCAACAAAGGCTCGTCATGGGCGGAAGGAGAGACGTCATTGGCAAAGGGCAGATCGTCGGCGGTCAGAACTATGACCACTCCGGGGGACCCCCGAACAGCCGTCAGATCCATCGCGGCGATACGACCCCGCGCGATCTCGCTGGTGCCAAAGGCCAGCGACAGGCAACCGGCGGGCACGGGGATGTCATCGACATAACGCGCGGCGCCCGTCACATGCAGGCGCGCGGCGTCGTGGGGCAGGGGTTTGGCGACACTCATTCGTTCGCCTCCGGCAAGATGTTCATTTGTTCGCCTCCGGCAAAACCATCATGGCGCAACCTCCAACACCCGCGTGGCCGCGCCCAGATCCTCGAGGAAATAACGGGTCAGCATGTTGCGAGCGGCTTCCAGCCGATAGGCGGCAGAGGCGCGCATGTCTGACATAGGCGCTAAATCCTGCGCCCATGCGTCATAGGCGGCGCTTATTGTGTCCTCGTGCCATGGCTTGCCGATTAACGCAGCCTCGACATGAGCGGCCCGCTTGGGTATGCCCGCCATGCCACCAAAAGCAATCCGCGCATCCGTCACGGTGTCGCCCGTCACTGTGATATTGAAACACCCGCAAACCGCAGAAATATCCTGATCGAACCGCTTGCTGAGCTTGTAACAGCGCAAACGATCCGCTTGACGCGGGAAACTGACCGCCTCGACGAACTCGCCCTTGGCGCGGTCCTGCTTGCCGTAGTCGACAAAAAAATCCTCTAACGCGATCTCGCGCCGGGTCTCGCCGTGCCGCAGATGCAACCGCGCCCCAAGCGCGATCAAGGCAGGCGGGCTGTCCCCGATGGGCGATCCATTGGCGATGTTGCCGCCGATTGTGGCCGCGTTGCGCACCTGCACCGATCCATAGCGGCGCAGCATTTCCGCGAAATCCGGGTGCAGATCCTGCATCGCCTCCCAGACATCGCTCATCGAGGTGACAGCCCCGATGCGCACCTGATCCTCGGTGATCTGGATGCCCTTCAGATCTTCGCAGGCCGTCAGAAACGCGAGCGACCTAAAATCTCGTAGAGATTTTGTGACCCAAAGCCCTACATCGGTCGCGCCACCAATCAGCATGGCGTCCGGGTTCTGCGCATACCACGTCGCCAATTCATCACCCGATTGCGGCATCGCGTAGAGAGTATGATCTGCACGCACCGTCCCCTCTAACACAGACAGATCCTCTGTCATCCACTCCGGCACAGGCTGATCCGCCGCAGCCTCTGCCGCGCGAATGATCGGGGCGTAGCCGGTACAACGGCACAGGTTCCCGGCCAATTGATCATTGAAATCCCGCCGCCCGTTCTTGTGCGCCACCGCCATCGAGGCAATGAAGCCCGGCGTGCAGAACCCGCATTGAGAGCCATGGTGATCGACCATCGCCTGCTGAACGGGGTGCAGCGCGCCATCGGGGCCGCTGATCCCCTCGATCGTGCGCACCGCTTTCCCCTCTAACTGGGGCAGGAACAGGATGCAGGCGTTAAGGGCGCGCGCGCCACTTTGGTCGGTGACCATCACCGTGCAGGCGCCGCAGTCGCCCTCGTTGCAGCCCTCTTTGGTACCGCACAGCCCGAGCGTCTCACGCAGCCAATCCAGTAGAGTGGTCGTCGGGGTCGCGCCCCCGGTTTCAAATCTGACGCGGGTGGGTTTGCCGTTCAGCAAAAACGCGATGTCGCGCATCACATGTCCGATGCCGCTTTCTGTTTGCGCAAGGTTCCCCTTGCAATGCCCTTGATCCGATGCGGCGGAAAACCAAAAGCCCCCTGTTCCGCATCAGCAAAGCCGCGAAATCGGCGTTTGGCAAGGCTTTGGCTGAAATTTCTGGCACGCGACGCCTGTTTTTCGGGCAGGCATAGGGGAAACGGCACATCGGCAGGCTTCGGTAAAATTAACCACGCGGCAGCAAAGCCTGTGCTAAGCTGGACCATGCCGGGTCCTGTGAAAGGTGTTCTGCCTGATGCTGCAACGAGAATCCTATCCGATTTCCAAGATTTATGTGCCCGCAAAACGGGCCAAGACGCTGGATCCTGCAAAGGTGCAGGAATTGGCAGAAGCGATATTGGAAGAGGGTCAAACCACCCCGATCCGGATCCGCGCGGATGGGGATCGTTATGTTCTGATCGAGGGTCTGCACCGGCTTGAGGCGCTTAAGGCGCTGGGCGAAGAGACGATTGACGGGTATCTGACACAGGCACGCCTGCACTAGCTTTTTGACATTGCTTTTGCTGTTGGACAGATTGGGGGTTCTACCCCCAAAGCCCCGAAGTATTTTTGCCAAGATGAAGAGGGCGGTCGTGATCCCCATTTTCCGAGCGTGGCTTTTCCAGCGGGTCCAGAGACCGCCGAGTCCATATCGCCTGACGGGGGAAAGTCCTGGATCCGAAAGGGGCGAAAAAATCCCCGCACGAAGGCGTTGGCGCATCCTGGCGCTTTCCCTTGCGCAGGGCTTGCGATAGCTTTGCCCCATGACCAACGCACCCAGCTTTATCCACCTTCGTCTTCACACTGAATATTCGCTGCTGGAAGGCGCGATGCCGGTCAAGAAACTGCCCGGTCTTTGCGCCGCCAACGGGATGCCTGCGGTTGCGGTGACCGATACGAACAACATGTTCGCCGCGCTGGAGTTTTCCGAAGGTGCGTCAGGTGCCGGGATCCAGCCGATTGTCGGCTTGCAGATGGATCTGACCTTTGACCCTGCCGCACCGGGAGAAAAGTCGCGCGCGCCGGCACCACTGGTGCTTTTGGCGCAGAATGAGGTGGGCTACGGCCACCTGATGAAGCTGAACTCTTGCCTTTACCTCGAAACCGGGGGCGAGGTGCCGCAGGTAAAGATGGACGAGTTATCCGCGCTTTCGGACGGTCTGATTTGTCTGACAGGTGGGTCGGGCGGCCCGCTGGGCAAGCTGGTGCAAGAGGGGCAGATCGCCAAGGCAGAGGCGCTTTTGGCGCGTCTTATGGATGCTTTTGGCGACCGCGTGTATGTCGAATTGCAGCGCCATCCGCAGGACGACAAGACCCCGCCAGAGGCTGAGCGGCTGACAGAGCAGTGGTTCGTCGAGACCGCCTATGCCAAGGACCTGCCGCTGGTCGCCACCAATGACGTCTATTTCCCCAAGACGACCATGTACGAGGCCCATGACGCGCTGATCTGCATCGCAGAGGGCGCTTATGTGGATCAACAGGAACCCCGTCGCCGCCTGACCCCACAGCATTATTTCAAGACACCTGCTGAAATGGTCGCGCTATTCGCGGATCTGCCGGAAGCGATTGAAAACACCGTCGAAATCGCCCGGCGCTGTGCGGTGAAATCCGAAAAACGCGCGCCGATCCTGCCGAAATTCGCTGATGACGAGGTCGAGGAATTGCGCCGTCAGGCCAAGGAAGGTCTGGTGGAGCGGCTCAAGGTCATTCCCCATGCGACCACGGTGGAGGAATACGAAGCGCGGCTCGAATTCGAACTTAGCATCATCGAGGGGATGGGCTTTCCCGGCTATTTTCTGATCGTGGCCGACTTTATCAAATGGGCCAAGGACAATGACATTCCCGTCGGCCCCGGTCGTGGCTCTGGTGCTGGCTCTCTGGTGGCCTATGCGCTGACCATCACCGACCTTGACCCGCTGCGCTACTCGCTTCTGTTCGAACGCTTCCTGAACCCGGAACGCGTCTCGATGCCCGACTTTGACATCGACTTTTGCATGGATCGCCGTGAAGAGGTCATCCGCTATGTGCAGCAAAAATACGGCCGCGATATGGTCGGGCAGATCATCACCTTTGGTGCTTTGCTGTCCAAGGCGGCGGTGCGGGACGTGGGGCGCGTGCTGCAAATGCCCTATGGTCAGGTGGACCGCCTGTCCAAGATGATCCCGGTCGAGGGCGTCAAACCCGTCAGCATCGAAAAGGCGCTGGCGGATGAACCCCGGCTGCGCGAAGAGGCGAAGAACGAAGAGGTCGTCGCGCGTCTGCTGGACTATGGCCAGCAACTCGAAGGACTGCTGCGCAATGCCTCGACCCACGCCGCCGGTGTGGTGATCGGCGACCGTCCCTTGGATGAATTGGTGCCGTTGTACCAAGATCCGCGGTCCGACATGCCCGCCACCCAGTTCAACATGAAATGGGTCGAACAGGCGGGGCTGGTAAAATACGACTTCCTTGGCCTCAAAACGCTGACGGTGATCCAGAACGCGCTCAACCTGTTGAAACTACGCGATATCCACATCGACATCGGCGCAATCCCTCTGGATGACAAGCCGACCTACGACCTCTACGCTTCCGCCAAAACCGTCGCCGTGTTTCAGGTGGAATCCAGCGGCATGATGGACGCGCTGCGGCGCATGAAGCCAGACTGCATCGAGGATATCATCGCGCTTGTGGCGCTCTACCGTCCCGGCCCGATGGAGAATATCCCGAAGTTCTGCGAGGTGAAAAACGGCCTGTCCGAACGCGACAACCTGCACCCCTCGATCGACCACCTGCTTGATGAAACCCAAGGCATCATCGTCTATCAGGAACAGGTGATGCAGATCGCGCAGGAAATGGCGGGCTATAGCCTTGGCGGGGCTGACCTTTTGCGCCGCGCCATGGGTAAAAAGATCCAGGCCGCGATGGATGCGGAAAAGCCGAAATTCCTCGCCGGGGCAGCAGAGAACGGTGTGGACAAGAAGAAGGCGACAGAAGTCTGGGATCTCTTGGATAAATTCGCCAACTACGGTTTCAACAAATCCCACGCCGCTGCCTATGCAGTGGTCAGCTATCAGACCGCCTATCTCAAGGCAAACCACCCGGTCGAATTCATGGCCGGTGTGATGAACTGCGACCTTCACCTGACCGACAAACTGGCCGTCTATGCCGAAGAGGTCCGTCGCCAGCTTCAGATCGAGATCATCCCGCCCTGTGTCAACCGCTCTGACGCCACCTTCAGCGTGCATGAGGGCAAGGTCGTCTATGCGCTGGGTGCGCTGAAAAACGTTGGCGTCGAGGCGATGAAACTCATCACCGAAGCGAGGACGCCCAATCGGGCGGAAGAGCGGCCATTCGTCAATCTCTTCGATTTCGCCCGCCGCGTCGATCTCAAACGCGTCGGCAAACGCCCGATGGAAATGCTCGCCCGCGCCGGGGCCTTCGACCAACTCGATCCTAATCGCAACCGGGTCTTTCGTTCGCTGGATGCGCTGGTGAATTATTCCGCCGCCATCCACGATCAGCGTAACTCTAAACAGGTCTCTCTGTTCGGTGAGGCTGGCGATGATCTGCCCGAACCGCGCCTCTCTCCCGTGGACGACTGGCTGCCCAACGAACGCCTTGCAGAGGAACATAAGGCCATCGGGTTTTACCTCTCTGGCCATCCGCTTGACGACTATATGGTCCCGCTGAAACGCAAAGGTGTGCTCACCCTTGCTGAACTCTCGGCGCAGGCCGAACGCGGGCCGACCATTGCGAAAATCGCAGGCTCTATCTCTGGCCGTCAGGAACGCAAATCTGCGCGTGGCAACCGCTTTGCCTTCGTGCAACTCTCCGATCCCAGCGGCCTTTACGAGGTCACGATCTTTTCGGACACGCTGGAGGCTTCGCGTGACATGCTGGAAACCGGTAACAACGTGGTCCTGACGGTCGAGGCGAATATGGAGGCTGACCAGCTGAAACTCCTCGCCCGCGCCGTCAGCCCTGTCGATACCGTGGCGGCAGACGCAGGCTCTATGGGGATCCGCGTTTTTGTGGATCAGGCCTCTGCCGTCACCTCTGTCGCTGCCCTGCTGGAAAAAGCCACAGCCGAGGCCAAGACCCACGCGCGCGGCCCAGTGCAGCTTTGCCTTATGGCCCCCGACCTGCCCGGCGAGGTCGAAATTTCACTCGGAGAGCGATTCCACGTGAACCCACAGATCAAAGGCGCAATCAAGTCTCTGGGCGGCGTTGTTACCGTTGAGGATGTGTAAGCCAGCGTTACTCACCCGCCATAGGTGAGATATCCACAGAATATCCCCCAATCGGCCGCGTTCCTCTGGTTGCCCCCCATACATGGTTAAAGCTATCAATGGTGGGGGGAGTATCCGGTGATACAGATCAAAGCAGAGTCAGAGACCTCGCAGCGAGAGCAAATCAAGACAGGCTCTGTCTTTTTGGGCATAATGCTAAGCGCCGCTATGGGACTGTCCGCTTGCGGTGGCGCTCCTCTTCCTTCGCGCCCCGCGCCGGGGCCGGATGTGATGACACCCCTTGATGCCACAGCCGATGAAGACACCGCTTTGGGCACAATCGACGGCGCGATCAAAGCGGCCGCCACCGCAGCCGAGACCGACGCGCCTCTGCTGCTTCCGGTCCCCGCGCCAGAGGCAAAACCACCTACCCGTGGCCTCTTTGGCTTCTTGCGCCGCAATGAAGTGCAGGCCGGTTTGGCACCGTCCCGACCAGACCCGGACCCCGCGCAAACAGTGCTGGCGAGCCTTGGGCCAGCTGATCCCGGCCGATCATCTGCGACCCAAAATGCGGATCCGGGCAACCTCCCTCTGGCGACGGCCCCGGTCGAGGTGATCGCAGAAGCCATTCCAGACCAAAACCTAAAACAAACCTTGTCCAACGAAGAGATCACGGCGCTGGCCTTGGTCGAACCGGAAAAAGCCGACACCGTCAAGCGCGCCGGGCTGTTTGGCTTTCTCAGGAACCGAGAGCCCGCGCCAAATCTGGCATCAGGGCCCCTTGCCGCTGATCCCTATCCGGAAGAAGATACCGAGTCGCTTGTTCTCGCCGCAGCCGCCCCCCCAACAGAAACCCCGCGCGGGGGACTGGCAGAGATGTTCAGTATGCGGGCAGAGGCGGCCGCGCCGCCCAATCCGGGATTTGACCCGAATGCCACCAACAGTGGCCTGATCCCCTTTGGCGAAGTGATCAAGGTCTGTGGGCTTCCCAAGCGAGAGTTCGGAACCGAAGTCGCCCGCTCTGGCAACGACGGCACCTTTCGCCTTTACGACACCGATCCCATCGGCACGCTACAGCGCGCACAATTCCTGACCGGCTTCAAAGACGGCTGCGCGCGGCGCTTTACCGGGGCGCTGGCCATGTTTGGCAGTTTTGACGTGCACGAGGCGAAACGCTATTCCAAATCCAACAAGACGCCGTATTCCAACGTGGATCTGGCCTATGAAAAGGTGAAATCCCGTATCTGTGGGGTTGGCCGCGGTAAGCCTTGCACAGAGAGCAAGGCAGAGCGTCTTTATCGCGAGGTCACCTTTGTGACCGTTTATCGGGCCTTTGGCGGGGCGGACGAGTGGATGGAACTGATGCTGCACAAGGGCGATCTGGTCAGCTATGCGACGCTGGATCCCTAAGGGAAAACCGACAAAAGGCGATCAACACAAGCCTACCAATGCGGTGGGCGCTGGTCCGCCAGAGGCACGCTGCCGCCGCTGTCGAACTCGCGTTCCGCCTCGCGGCCCATCAGCATTTCGACCCGACGGGACAGCAGGGCAATCGTGGTTTCCTGCTTGGCGACCACATCTGACAGGTCATCGACCACCCGTTGCAGGTGGGCGTTCTGCTCTTCGAGCGCGTGCAGTCTTTGATCCATCTCTGTCATGCCTTTGCTCTACCGCGTTGGGTTGCGCTTTGTACAGCCTCTACGCCCGTCTTGCTCAAATCCCACCCATCCGCTAGACCGCGCCACGAAGCGAGACAACCACCCCTGAAATCTACCTCAGACATCCACCGCAAAAGCAGCGAAAGCAGGTCATGGCCAAGCTCAAGAAACAACCTCGTCCCAAGGCGGAAACGCCCAAGGGGTTCCGCGATTACTTTGGCGCCGAAGTGGCGCAGCGCAACGATATGCTTGCCAAGATCGCAGAGGTCTATCATCGCTACGGCTTTGACGCGCTGGAATCTTCTGCCGTGGAAACGGTCGAGGCGCTGGGCAAGTTCCTGCCTGATGTGGACCGCCCGAACGAGGGTGTCTTTGCGTGGCAGGACGACGACGAAAAATGGATGGCGCTGCGCTATGACCTGACCGCCCCGCTGGCGCGGGTCTATGCGCAACACCGCAACGATCTGCCCACGCCTTATCGGCGCTACGCTATGGGCCCCGTCTGGCGCAACGAAAAGCCCGGACCGGGCCGGTTTCGCCAGTTCTATCAATGCGATGCGGATACGGTTGGCACGCCCACCGTGGCCGCGGACGCCGAGATTTGCGCGATGCTGGCCGATACGCTGGAGGCCGTGGGCATCCCGCGCGGGGATTACATCGTGCGGGTGAACAATCGCAAAGTGCTGAACGGTGTAATGGAGGTCGCGGGCATTCTGGATCTTTCTGATCCAGAGAAATTCGCATCCGAGCGCGGCATCGTTTTGCGCGCCATCGACAAGCTGGATCGGCTTGGCCCGGACGGCGTGCGTGCCTTGCTGGGCGAGGGGCGCAAGGACGAAAGTGGCGATTTCACCAAGGGCGCGGGATTGGGTCATGCACAGGCCGAGACCGTCATGGGTTTTATGTCTGCAAAAGGCGAGGACGGCGTTGCAACGGCGGCCAATCTGCGCGCTTTGGTGCAAGGGTCCGAGACCGGCCTGCAAGGTGTAGAAGAGCTTGAAACGATTGCCACTTTGCTGGCTGCGCAGGGGTATGAGCGGGACCGGATAGAGATTGATCCCTCTGTTGTGCGCGGTCTCGGCTACTACACCGGACCTGTGTTTGAGGCCGAACTCACATTTGAAATCATGGACGAAAAGGGTCGTCCTCGTCAGTTCGGCTCTGTCGCCGGGGGCGGGCGTTATGACGATCTGGTCAAGCGCTTTACCGGGCAAGAGGTGCCTGCGACGGGCGTGTCTATTGGGGTGGACCGTCTGCTTGCGGCCCTTCAGGCCAAGGGGCGGACCGGCGAGGCCAAGCTGGCGCCTGTGCTGATCACCGTGATGGATCGCGACCGGATGGCGGATTATCAGACGATGGCGTCGGAATTGCGCAACGCTGGCATCCGGGCCGAGGTGTATCTGGGCAACCCCAAGAACTTTGGCAACCAGTTGAAATATGCCGATACGCGCGATTGCCCGCTGGCGGTGATCGAGGGTTCTGACGAGAACGCGCGCGGCGTGGTGGTGGTCAAGGATCTGGCACTGGGTAAAAGGCTGGCGGCGGAGATCACCTCGAACGAGGAATGGAAGGCGCAGCCCGCGCAGCAGGAAATCCCGCGCGGGGATCTGGTGGCATTCGTGCGGAACTCCTTGGGTGGATCGGCGGCATGACCACGCCTAACGGGCGCGCGCTAGAGGCTGAACTGGCCCGGATCGCAGCGCATTTCACGGGGGCGGGGGCTGTGATGGTGGACCCGCCTGTGCTGCAACCGGCAGAGACCCTGCTGGATCTCTACGGCGAGGACATCCGCGCGCGCGCCTATACGACACGTGATCCGCTGGCGGGCGAGTTGATGCTGCGCCCCGATTTCACCGTGCCCGTGGTGCAGATGCATATGGCCAGTGGGGCTGCGACGGCGCGCTATGTCTATATGGGCAAGGTGTTTCGCACGCAGGAAATGAATGACAAGCGGCCCAGCGAGTTCGATCAGGCGGGGTTCGAGATTTTCGATGGCAGCGATCCGGCGGCGTCGGATGCAGAGGTGTTTGCGCTGCATTCCGAGGTGCTGGCCGGACTGCCTGTGCGTGCGGCGACCGGCGATATTGGCGTGCTGATGGCCGCAGTGCGCGGTCTGTCGACCAGTGAACCTCGCAAGGCGGCCCTGCTGCGCCATGTCTGGCGACCTCGGCGGTTTCGCGCTTTGCTGGATCGGTTTGGGGGGCGCTCTAAGGT
>Ga0213861_10004041_pt1 | contig 12052 bp, 9 predicted proteins | sample PICome_4_FD_160110 | JGI IMG/M metagenome (GOLD analysis project Ga0213861, IMG submission 160110) | Coastal seawater microbial communities near Pivers Island, North Carolina, United States - PICO131 | ecosystem: Environmental > Aquatic > Marine > Coastal | place: USA: North Carolina | collected...
ACCGTTGTAACCTATATACCAACTCTGACTTATAAGAATAACAAAAGCTGTAATTGTACATACTAGAAGAGTATCAATTAACGGCTCCAACATAGAGATAGATCCTTGATGTTTAGGGTCATTTGTTTTTGCTGCCGCATGTGCAATTGGTGAACTCCCTAGGCCAGCTTCATTAGAAAATACACCCCTTGATACTCCATACCTTATAGCAGCCCATACAGTTGCCCCCGCAAAACCACCCGATGCAGCCGTAGTGTTGAATGCTGAATCTATGATCAGCCAAAAAATAGTAGGGACCAACTCAAAATTAGACACGATTATGTATAATCCACCCAAAATATATATTAGAGACATCGCGGGCACTAATTTTGCAGCTGTTCTACCAATGCTTTGAATACCTCCTATAATTACCAGCATGACCAATATAGCAATTATAAATCCAACCATAGCTCTGGAAATATCTAGTTCCATTGATATAACTTGTGCAACCGAATTAGATTGGACGCCATTACCAATTCCAAAGGCAGCTATCATTCCAAAAAAGGCAAACGCATAAGCAAGTAGATTATATTTTTGCCCTAGTCCGTTTTTTATGTAATACATCGGTCCACCAACATGATTACCTTTTGTATTTTTCTCTCTATAAACAATAGCTAAGAATGCTTCTGCATATTTAGTTGCCATACCGACAAGCGCGGTCAACCACATCCAGAATATTGCGCCAGGACCTCCTAAAAATATTGCTGTAGCAACGCCAGCAATATTACCAGTACCAACAGTTGCAGATAATGCGGTCATCAATGATTCAAAAGATGATATATCTCCACCTGTCCTTCTTTTTCGTTTATTACTGAGTGTAGATTTTTTAAATAAATATTCTAGGCCTTTATTTAAATTTCTAAGAGGATAAGCCTTTAAACCTATCATCAGATAAAGGCCAACTAAAAATAATAGTGATAGCGTGAATGGACCCCAAATGAAACTACTCAAAGAGTTTAAGAATGCTTCAATATTCATTTTTTCTGTAAGATATTAAAAGTATCATTTCTTTTTTCATTTTCTGATTGAAGTTCTGAGAATATAATATCTGAGTAATGAGCAATATTAGTATTCTTATTATGCTTTGTTGCTACAATCGATGAGTACTGACCATGATCAACGCCATCTAACTCTGATTTAATTTTGTTTATAAATTCTTCATCATTAAAAATAGTATCTTTGATTACCAGACACCCTTCTTTGTTAAGCTTGCTAAATGCCGATTTTATAAATTCTAATTTTTTACTGTCATCCTCATTTTCAAAAATATTGATCATACAAATCACATCAAAACTGGTATTAAGATGTAAGAATTCTTCGCTATGAGATATTACTTTAAGTTTTGAATCAAAACCTTGTGCTAAATATTTATTAAAGTCTTTAATATTTTGATCATCATTAACTACCTGAGTTGCTTGTTGAATATTAATATAATCACTCATTAGTAGTTCAGAGGACAATAGAGAGTCGCCATGTATATTGCATAGCGATATCGGTTTTTTTCTTCCATATGTATTTATAATAACTTGTTCGATAATTGCACTATTAATACCGTTGTCATGTTGTTCTGATAGATTTTTATAATGATTATCTGGTGACTCATCAATTTGATTCTTATTCATGTTTTCTAGAAAATAATTTAAAGTACTATTTTTTTTAGGCGGTTGTTTTTTACCAATTCTCATAGACATCACACCATCATTTTCAGCCCAAATATTACTCATGCCCCACCATTTTTGTCTGCTTTGGAAAATTACCTCAAGAGAACTTCGTGACCAGTAGTTTTTTTCAACGCCTTGTCGCTCAGCATAAACCGGGAGGATTACTCCTCCATCTGGCTCTATTAGATACATTAGATGTCTGAGAAATGCAGCACCCCAATTATTAGCAAATAAAGGAAAGCTAATGCCTAGGTATATCCTATGAAATGACTCTTTTTCAAATGGATAATATATCGAGCAGATCTCCTGATTTGTGGGGTTTGATTTAAATATTTTAGAATCACATGTAACGCTTACCATGTCATCGCTTGGCTGTATCATTCCATGCTTGTCTCTTGTATCAGAGTAGTAATAATCTCTATCTTCCTCGATATAGTTAGCTGATTTATGGATTAAAATTTCATTCATAATTTATGTTATTCTATGATTAGAGATCATAACATGGCATTATTTAGTCAACAACTTATCGGTTATAAATATGTTTAAACTTTTTGTTGTAATCACTGTCCCAACAGTCGTATTAATCAGCCAAGCTGGATATTCTTTATTTGGTATATCATCTCTAGTTATTTTTTATATCCTAAGTTTTTATATTTATGAGAGATCACGAGACAATCAAGAGATAATTATCAGAGAAAAAAATTCATCAAAGTCTGTAAAATCAAACCAACAATCTATAATTAGGGAATCCTCTTTTTTCAAAAATAACAAAGAGCCATTAATATTACTCGATAGCTCTTTTTATGTTTTATCATCCAACAGATCATTTCATGATTTTCTAGGAAAATCTCCTGATGGAAAGAACATATCTTTGGTATTAAGGTCAGCTGAGTTTGATAATGCAATCGAGAAGCTTAGTTCTGTAAATAACTATATCTCAGTGGATCTGACAGTTTTTAGTGTTGTTCAAAAGCACCTCACTGCTCAGTTATTTTACATTAATGACCCAGATAACTCTTCAATATTGGTAATGTTAATGGATAAGACAAATCAATATATTGCAGAGAGATTAAAAACAGACTTTGTCTCAAACGTTAGTCATGAACTTAGAACACCTTTAGCTTCTATATTAGGTTTTTTGGAAACAATCGAAGGTCCTGCCAAAGATGATGAAGAAAAGAAGAAGGAGTTTTATCAAATTATTAGAAGTGAAGCTGAAAGAATGCAAAGGCTAGTTAACGACTTATTATCTTTAACGAGGGTAGAGGAATCTGAATTTCAAGCGCCAAGCGATGAAGTTGATTTATTGCAGTGCCTAGACGCAGCTATAGATGTGGTTGAAGTCATTGCAAAAAAGAAAAATATCACTATTAACTCTGATTATAATAATAAGAATAAATCGATTGTACGAGGTAATCATGACCAGTTGCTTGAAGTTTTTGAAAACCTCCTTGATAATGCCATCACTTATACGGATGATGATAAAAATGTCTCTGTTTCAGTTAAACAGGATGCCAACTATCAAATCGTTGAGATAACTGATCAAGGAGTTGGTATTGATGCACAAGATCTCGTTAGGATTACTGAAAGATTTTTTAGGTGCACAAGTAGTCTTGGTTATAAGCGTCATAGTTCTGGATTAGGTTTGTCAATTGTTAAACATATTTTGAATAGACATGAGGGAAAACTAGAGGTAACAAGTGAATTGGGCAAAGGTAGTACCTTTAGAGCATATATCCCCATATATAATTGATAACAATATTCATAAATTTGTAATAAAAAAGTCATCATGTCTTAATGCCAAAGTATTTTAATAAGCATAGGAAATATTATTTAAGGAGTAAGAAATGAAAAAGTATCAGTTGTTATTGATGATCATGATTATGGTATCAATGCCTGTTCATTCTAGAGATACAATTCGTGTTGTTGGTTCCTCAACTGTTTATCCATTTGCAACAGTCGTTGCAGAAACTTTTGGTAGACAAGATAATGGATTCAAGACACCTATTATAGAGTCAACTGGCTCTGGAGGAGGCTTGAAGTTATTTTGTTCTGGTAGAGGTCCATCTACCCCTGATGTTACAAATGCATCGCGTCGTATAAAAAAGTCTGAAGTTGAACTTTGTGCAAAAAATGGAGTTAATGAAATCATTGAACATAAAATTGGATATGATGGTATTGTTATTGCCAACGCAAAAAATGGACATAATTATACAATATCAAGAAAAGACCTATATATGGCCTTGGCTGCAAAAGTCCCATGCGGAGTTCAAGATGGAGTAACTTGCGATAACGAGGCCAAGACTTGGAAAGATGTGAATCCATCTCTACCTGATATAAGAATAGAGGTTTATGGTCCACCACCAACGTCTGGAACTCGTGATGCATTTGCAGAATTAGGTCTAGGTGGCGGATGTAAAATGATCCCATGGATTAAAAAATTTAAAAAAGAAGATAAAAGTGCATGGAAAAAGCTATGTTATACAGTTAGAGAAGATGGAGCTTACATAGAGACTGGAGAGAATGATAATTTAATCATTCAGAAACTCATCAATAACCCAGATGCACTAGGAGTTTTTGGGTTTAGTTTTCTAGATCAAAATACAGATTCTGTTAAAGGAGCAATAGTTGATGGAATAGAACCAACTTTTGAATCTATAGCATCTGGCGATTACAAGGTGTCTCGCTCATTATTCTTCTATGTGAAAAAAGCACATATTGGCTCTATTCCAGGTATTGAAGAATATATGGCGGAATTCATGAATGACAATGCTATTGGAGATGAAGGTTATTTATTAGATAAAGGCTTAATTCCTCTACCACAAGATGCAAGATCAAAATATCAAAGTGATAGTAAGAATCTAGCTAATCTAAAATTTTAATTAATTCAATTATATATGGATATCACTCAAATCAACTTGGGTGATATCATCGAAATTTCTCATAGAAAAACACAAAATAAGCACTTATGTAACATAACCTTAACATTCAATAGCTATGATAAGTCATGAGATTAATATGAACATAGAATTTATAATATTATCGCTTATTGGGTTAACAGCTTATAGTTTTCTTATTGGAAGAAAAAAGGCTCTAGCATTGAGCTCTTTGAAAAATGTAATCATACATTCACAACCTTACTATCACGGTCTGCATTCAGCTCTCATAACAATTTTTCCTGCTTCGATTCTGCTTGTCTTATGGTCATGGATAGAGTCCAGTATATTTTCTATTAATCTAAGAGAGTATTTTAAAGATATAACAGATCCAGCTCTAGCAGATTTCTATATCTCAGGAGTCATTAACTATGTTGGGGGTGTCGATCAAAAAATCATGGATCATGTGAATTTCATGTCAGCAGTAAATTATTATGAAACTACCATGCAAATGAATTTAGTATTGAAAGGTATCATAATAATATTTTTGACTCTCATAGTATCTAGGTATTCTTTAAAATTGATAGCTGCAGATTTTAAAGCACGTGATCTAGTAGAAAATATAGTAATTAGGGTGATGAGATATGCTTCCATATTTGCAATTGTTATTACAGTTGGAATAGTATTGTCGCTATTGTTTGAAACTTTGAAATTTTTTGAATCTGTAGCTGTATCTGAATTCTTGTTTGGCACCCATTGGAGTCCTCAAATGTCAATAAGAGAAGATCAGGTTGGGTCTTCAGGAAGTTTTGGAGCAGTGCCTGTGTTTACAGGAACTTTACTAATATCATTCATTGCCATGTTAGTTGCTGGACCAATAGGATTATTTTCTGCAATTTATTTATCTCAATATGCTTCAACAAAAGTTCGTTCAATAGCTAAACCTATAATTGAAGTTTTAGCGGGAATTCCAACCGTGGTTTATGGATTTTTTGCAGTAATAACAGTAGGACCTTTTTTTCGAGAAATGGGTATATTTTTTGATATAGATAATTTTAGCTCAGAAAGCGCCTTAATAGCAGGGTCTGTATTAGGCATTATGATAATACCGTTTGTAGCATCATTAACTGATGATGCTCTTTCTGCTGTCCCACAGTCATTAAAAGAGGGTTCTTTAGCGATGGGAGCAACTTTGTCAGAAACAACTAGTAAAGTTATTATCCCGGCATCTTTTCATGGTATCGCAGGTAGTTTCTTATTAGCTTTTTCAAGAGCGATTGGGGAAACTATGATAGTTGTAATGGCTGCCGGTTTCGCTGCTAATTTAACAGCGAATCCATTTAATGCTGTAACAACTGTGACTGTCCAGATAGTGGGCCTACTAACAGGTGATCAAGAATTTAATAGCGCCAAAACACTATCTGCTTTTGCATTAGCTTTTGTTTTATTTTTTTTAACATTAATTTTAAATATTATTTCTTTAACAATAGTTAATAAATATAGAGAGCAATATGAATAGTATTATTAAAAGAAATCAAAGTGAAAAAAGATTTAAGTTCTATGGAATTTTAGCTGTAGCCACTGCAATAATTTTATTGATGATTCTTCTTTTTAAAATTTTCTCAACTGGTATTAGTGCATTCAACCAAACATATATAGGAGTAAAGATTCAAATTGAAGCTAACTCAGATGTTTCTAATTTAGACCCGAGGAGAGAACTTAAAAGAAACTTACGAGCAATGTTTCCTGATGTGAAAACTAGATCAGAAAAGAAGAATCTCTATTCTATATTTAGTAATGGTGCTTATTATGAGTTTCAGGAAATGCTTGATAATTATGATGGAAAAAAAATCGATGGATATTATTATTTTCTAGCGTCTGATGATGTAGATATGTATGTTAAAGGCACGGTTAAACGAAAAGGAAATAGTGCTGGCAGAATCCAATCTTCTCAAATGATCTACATTGATATGTTCAAAAATATGAACCTTATCGAATTAAAGTATAACAAATATTTACTAGGTGCATCTGATAGTAGAGATCCAGAACTAGCTGGTATTTTAGGTGCAATTTATGGTTCTCTTTATGCAATATTGATAGCTTTTATCACCTCTTTTCCTCTTGGAATACTTACTGCTGTATATCTTGAAAAACTGGCATCTAGAAATAGGTTTTCAGATCTTATAGAAACCAATATCAATAATCTAGCAGCGGTACCCTCCATCGTTTTTGGTTTACTTGGTTTAGCAATATTTCTAAATTTTTTTGATTTACCAAGATCAGCTTCTCTTGTAGGAGGTTTAACGCTTGGTCTAATGACTCTGCCAACCATTGTTATAGCTTCGCGCTCAGCTATTAAATCTGTTCCTCCATCTATAGAGGAAGCATCAATTGGCCTTGGTTCTAGTAAAATTCAAACGATCTTTAATTTTACACTTCCCCTTGCTATGCCTGGTATTTTGACTGGGACTATTATTGGAATGGCTAGAGCGATAGGAGAAACTGCGCCATTATTAATGATTGGAATGGTTGCGTTCATTGTTGATATACCTAGAAGTCCTATGGACGCTGCAACGGCTTTACCTGTTCAAATATTTCTCTGGCAAGATAGCCCCGAAAGAGCATTTGTTGAGAGAACATCAGCAGCTATTATGGTATTACTTTTATTTTTATTTGTTTTAAATATTACGGCGGTTTATCTCAGAAAAAAACTTGAGAAGAAATGGTAACAAGGAGCTCATATGACACAAGAACTTAAAATATCAGCAAAGAATTTAAATGTTTTTTATGGAAAAAAACAAGCTTTATTCGATATAAATTTAAACATTTATGCTAATGAAGTTACATCACTAATTGGACCATCCGGTTGTGGAAAGTCTACATTAATTAAATGTTTTAATCGTATGAATGATCTTGTTGATATTTGCAAATATTCAGGACAAATCATGATAGATGGACAGGATATAAATCACCCATCGACTGACCCCGTTAGCCTGAGAACAAGAATTGGTATGGTATTTCAAAAACCAAATCCTTTTCCTAAATCTCTATATGATAATATTGCCTATGGGCCACGCTTGCATGGAATGTTTAATACAAAAGAAGATTTAGATGAAATTGTAGTATCTAGTCTACAAAAAGCAGGTTTATTTAATGAAGTTAAGGATAGATTATTTGAGCCAGGAACTGGGCTTTCTGGTGGACAGCAACAAAGATTATGTATTGCTAGAGCATTAGCAGTGAACCCAGAAATAATTTTAATGGATGAACCATGTTCTGCTCTAGATCCCATCGCAACAGCAAAGATTGAAGAATTAATTGAAGAATTAAAAGAAAAGTATACGATCGTAATAGTCACTCATTCAATGCAACAAGCAGCAAGAGTATCAAATAGGACCGCCTATATGCATATGGGTGAATTAATAGAAACAGGTCTGACAAAAAATATTTTTTCTAATCCGGAACATGCGAAAACACAAGATTACATTACAGGGAGGATTGGTTAAAAATGATGATATTTGATATACTTTACAGACATGGGAGCAAAAGATGAAAGAATACAATGATCATATAGTGTCTTCTTTCGATGATGATATCGCATCAATTAGAAGATCAATAATTAAAATGGCCACTTTAGTTGAAGAGCAATATAAGTTGCTTCATCACATTGTCGATACAGGCTCAGCTTCTACAGTCGAAGATGTTTTGGATAATGAACCTAAGCTAGATGCGTTTGATGGAAAAATTAGAGATCAGGTAATTACATTTATCACCCTGAGATCTCCAATGGCTATTGATTTAAGAGAAGGTTTGGCTGCTCTTAAAATCTCAACAGACCTAGAAAGGCTTGGAGATTATTGCAAAAATGTCTCTTTGAGAATACAGGCACTAGAAGACATACCTCCAGCAGAGATCAAAAATGAAATCCTAAGGATGATAGTTATGGTTCAAGGACAGTTAAAAAAAGTGATAGATGCATATGTTTCAAAAAACAAAGATAAAGCAGTTGAAGTTAGAAATGCTGATGCAATAATAGATAAACATTATACGGTTACTTATAATCATATTATCGAGGATATACGTAATAAACCTAACAAGATTAAAACTCTCATGGATACAAAATTACTATTCACAATAAAAACTATTGAGAGGGCCGGAGATCATATAACCAACATTGCTGAAGAAGTATATTATGCAATTGTTGGCGAGACTCTATCAACACCGCGTCCAAAAGGTGAACCAGATTAGTGAAAACTATTTTTTCAATTGAAGACGAAGAGTCTTTAGTATCTTTACTAGAATATAATATTACATCCGCAGGATATAAATTCGAATATTCCATGAATGGATATGAGGGTATGATGAATATTCAGAAGGTCAAACCTGATTTAATTTTATTAGATTGGATGTTACCAGATATTTCAGGTATTGAGATTTGCAAATTCATCAGATCAAATAAAGAGCTTCAGAGGATTCCAGTTATAATGCTAACAGCAAAAGGTGAAGAAGATGATTTGATATCTGGTTTTGATACTGGGGCAGATGACTACTTAGTTAAACCTTTTAGTCCTAAAGAATTAATTGCGAGAATAAAAGCACTATTACGAAGAACTTCTGAGCGTACAACTAGCTCCAAATTATCTTATGCAAACATTGTCATGGATACGGATATCCATCGAGTCTATTGTTGCGATAAAGAAACTAAACTTGGACCAAGAGAGTATAGAATACTTGAGTTTTTTATGCAGAATCCAGGAAGAGTTTATACCAGACAGCAAATTTTAGATGCTGTATGGGGAACAAATGTTTATATTACAGATCGTACTATTGACGTTCATATAAGAAGACTTCGTAAAGCATTGAGCACAACAGAAGAATGCAAGGTAATAAGAACAATACGTTCTTCAGGTTACTCACTTGATAGCGAGAAATAGCTTTACTAAATAGTTGTAATAAATCTGCAATATTTCTTACCAAAATTTTTAATATAACTTTAAGATATATATGACTATAGCTGAGATACAATATCTCTAAAGTTCAGGGAAGACTGAATTTTAAAAACGTTAATTATTAATGAGGAAGTATGAAAAAATTATATACATATTTTTTATTAGGTTTGGTAGCTTTACCAATTGCTGGTTTTACTGGCGGACTAATCACTTCAGATAAAGCACATGCTGCAACTAAATCTGATAAGAAAGGGTCAAGCGCTACTTTTTATGGAAGATTATGGGTCCAATACGATAACTCAGATAACTCCACGTCTAATAATAATAAAATCTCATCATTGCGAGATGATGAGGGAATGGGTAGATTTGGTGTAAAGGGTAAATCATTAATTGGAAATGGATATGCGCTGAATTATAAAGTTGAATATGCCATGGATTTAGGTGATGGTCTAGCTACTGGTGACAGCAAAGATTGTTCCAGCTCTACAGATTGTCGTACATTTAATCTTAAACAAGGTTGGCTGGGATTCTTGACACCTATGGGGCAATTTAAATTTGGCTCTGTGGAGTCTCCGTACAAATCTTTTGCAAAACATGACATTTTACACGATACAATTGCCCAAGCTCGTGATACTAGAATGATTTCTCAAGGCTCAATGTCTCATAGCTCATATTGGAGAGAATCTATTTACTATGAACTTAAATCTGGTGATTTTAGATTTGCTGCGGTTTATGGATTAGGTGAAGGCACTAGCAACTCTGTTACAAATAAAGACACTGGTATCGGAATAGAATATAAAAACTTTATTATGCCTGGTTTCGATATCGTCTATGCAAGAAACACCGATGATAGTGTAACTGGTGCAGGCAACCAAGACTATAATGAAAAAGTTACATTAACTAAAACTTTCAAAATGGAAGGTAAACGTAAACTCAAAGTGTGGTACATGTATGAAGACGTAGGTCTAGACAGTAAAATGTTTACCGGTGGAAATAATGATGGTGAAGTTGACTGGTATGGTATTACTTATAAATCTGGTCCAATGACACTTCAATATTCTTATGCTGAGACTGATGCATCTCAAGGCCCAACCTATGATAGAGATGGTTACAATATTGGTATGCAATATAAACTATCAAAAACATCAAGAGTCTATATAGGTCATTCATCTAGTGATGCCGGTTCGGGTGATGGTGTAGCTAAAGATATCGAATCTACAATGATTGGTCTAAGACACGACTTCTAGTTTCATTAGTCTAGAAAGTGAAATGTTTGAGTAATAATAGATATGTGTATTAATCTCCCCGTTACTCAAACTTTTCTGCTATCTAAATCCTCGGATCAAAATGCTTTATTGACTTCATAGTTCAAATAAAAATTGGCATGGCATATTTTTAGGTAGATAATGTATGCATGGATATAGAAAAAAACATAACAAAGAGTCTTACGTTAGATGAACTGTCTGAGGTCTTGGATAGTGGCGCGATCATCAAAGCTAGAAATCTATTGAATGCACTGTATCCCTCTGAGATTGCAGATGTCATTGAAGGTTCTCCAAGAAATAGAAGAGATCTTATTTGGAGTCTAGTGTCTAATGAAAACAAAGGAGAAACTCTCGCTGAACTAACTGAAGAGGTCAGAGGTAATTTGTTGGATGAGTTGATAGATGAAGATGGACCTGAAGGTTTAGCGGTCATAGCTAAAAATCTGGATACAGATGATCTTGCAGATATCATTCAATCCCTACCAAAAAACTTAGTTAAAAAAACTGTAAAAAGTTTAGACAAGCAAAATCAAGATAGGTTGTCTAAAGTATTATCATTTCCAGATGATACAGCTGGTGGTCTAATGAATATTGATACTATCAATGTTAGAGCAAATGTGACTGTAGAGGTTTTATTAAAGTATTTAAGAAGTTTAAAAAAATTACCTGAACAAACAGATATTGTGTTTGTTACTGATATTATGAATAAGTACTATGGGTTTGTTTCTATTCAAGACTTATTAGTCACTAATACAGGAACTTTAATATCAGATATTATGACTAAAGATAATAATATCATCGAGCCGGATACCACTCAGCACGAAGTTGCAAGAATATTTGAAAACGCTGATTTGGTGTCAGCTGCAGTAGTTGATAGAGATGGAATATTACTTGGAAGAATAACAGTCGATGATGTGGTGGATGTCATCCGAGAAGAAGCTGATGATTCAGTTCTTAATATGGCAGGTCTAAATAAAGATGATGATATTTTTGCACCTATAATCCAAAGTACTAAAAGAAGGTCTCTCTGGTTAGGCGCCAACCTTTTAACAGCCATAATGGCTGCTGCAGCAATTGGTATTTTTGAGGCTACCATTGAAAAAGTAGTCGCTCTAGCAATACTGATGCCTATAGTTGCCAGCATGGGTGGTATTGCAGGCATGCAGAGTTTAGCTCTTGTAATTAGATCGCAAGCTCTAGATCAAATTGGATCATCAAACTCAAGATTATTGATTCTCAAAGAGGCATCCATTGGTGTATTG
>Ga0213861_10004043_pt1 | contig 12052 bp, 11 predicted proteins | sample PICome_4_FD_160110 | JGI IMG/M metagenome (GOLD analysis project Ga0213861, IMG submission 160110) | Coastal seawater microbial communities near Pivers Island, North Carolina, United States - PICO131 | ecosystem: Environmental > Aquatic > Marine > Coastal | place: USA: North Carolina...
TGCGTCGCATTACGGGTCGATCTCCATCGTGACCTTCGTTGCCGCGACATCTGTGCTCGAAGGTCGCGCCATTTCTTCCGAAGGCTATCTGGTGGCCGTTGCCGCCGCGATGGAGGCGCCCGCCATCCTTTCCGCGCTCTGGCTCGTGGCGCGCAGTGGGACCAATGCCAAGATGGATGACGGGCTGATCCGTGAAATCATGCTCAACGGGTCTATCGTGTTGCTGGTCGGTGCCTTTGCGATCGGGGTGATCACCGGAGAGAAGGGGCTCGCCGAGATCGCGCCCTTCATCGTGAGCCCGTTCAAAGGGGTGCTCTGCTTGTTCCTGCTCGATATGGGGCTGATTGCGGGACGCGGATTGCGCGCGGCCAAGGGCATCGTGACCTTGCCCATCGTGGCATTTGGCGTTCTGATGCCGCTGATCGGGGCGACGTTTGGTCTTACTGCGGCACTGCTCGTGGGGCTTTCGACGGGTGGCATGGTTTTGCTGATGGTTCTATCTGCCTCTGCCAGTTACATTGCTGTGCCTGCGGCAATGCGCGTCGCCCTGCCCCAAGCCAACCCAGCGATTTATCTGACGCTCTCACTCGGGATCACGTTCCCCTTCAACTTGACGCTTGGAATACCGCTCTATCTGACAGTCGCGCAGATGGTCACAGGAGGCTAAAATGGACATGCACCCCGCAAAACGCGTTTCAATCGTGATTGAAGCCCCGCTCGAAAGTCGCTTGACAGATGCACTGACCAAGGCTGGCGTGACGGGCTACACGATCATGCCAGTGATCGGAGGATCTGGCCGCTCGGGCCAATGGACCCGCGACGGGCAAGTCGGACGCTCGGGGATGGTGAATGTGGTCTGCCTGATCAAGCCCGAGCGGCTTGATGCGCTGCTGACAGCCGCCTTCGCGGTGGTCGAACCGCACATCGGGGTCGTCAGCGTGACGGACGCACAGGTCTTGCGCGCAGAGCGGTTCTAGCTTTCGGCGTCGGCGGCAGGTTTTAACGGCATTTTCACCAATCTACGGCTTCTTTTCGTCATGACAAAAGAAACCTGTGAAATTCATCTTGGGAAATCTTTGCGAGAGGCGGCCATCGATTTGGCCGTGCAGCAGGATATTTCCCTCGGGCAACTCGTGCGGATGGCACTCACGAAAGAAATTGCTCGCGCCAACAACGCGAAGCCGCCTGTCAGGGCGGATGAGCAGCTCCTCGCGCCCTTACGTGCGCGCCTCGCACATGATCTCGCACGTGCAACAAATTGGGCTAATCTGGAGAACCGCTTGAAAAACAAAGGCTATATTTTGCGCGTCGCGGGTGGCGGCCTCGCGCATCACGATTGGCCAAATGACCGGCGCATCTGCAAAGCCTCAGAACTGGGGTTCAGTTATAGCAAACTTATGCGCCGCTTTCGCACGCCCTTCCCCAGCCACCCACATCGCTGGCTCGAACACCGGATGTTGGAACTGCCCGAAGACGCCGGTGAGGACGTCTTCGAGCCTTTTGAGTAGTTAACCCTTTTTAAGACATTCGCGGCCCAAAAGCTCTGCGATCTGCACCGCATTCAGCGCTGCACCTTTGCGCAGGTTATCGGAGACACACCACAGGTTCAGGCCGTTTTCAACGGTTACATCCTGACGGATGCGGCTAATGAATGTCGCAAAGTCGCCGACGCATTCGATTGGCGTGACATAGCCGCCCGGTTCGCGCTTATCGATCACCATGATGCCGGGAGCCTCGCGCAGGATGTCGCGCGCTTCATCTTCATCAAGGAACTCTTCAAACTCGATATTAATCGATTCCGAGTGACCCACAAATACAGGCACGCGCACACAAGTGGCCGTCACTTTGATCTTGGGATCGACGATCTTCTTGGTTTCGGCGACCATTTTCCACTCTTCTTTCGTATCGCCGCTATCCATGAAAACATCGATGTGCGGGATCACGTTGAAAGCAATCTGCTTGGAAAACGTGCCGTATTGCTTGTTGTCGGTCGGGTTGTAAATTGCCTTGGTCTGATCCCAAAGCTCGTCCATGCCTGCCTTGCCCGCACCGGACACCGACTGATAGGTGGATACGACAACGCGCTTGATCGTCGCGCGGTCGTGCAATGGCTTCAACGCCACAACCATCTGCGCTGTCGAACAGTTCGGATTCGCGATGATGTTCTTGTTCTTATACATGTGAATCGCCTGAGGGTTTACCTCTGGGACGATCAACGGAATGTCCGCATCATAGCGATACAGCGACGAGTTATCGATTACGACGCAACCAGCCTTGGCCGCAATCGGCGCATATTTCTTGGTCGCGTCAGAGCCAACGGCGAACAACGCCATATCCCAACCCGTGAAGTCAAAGGTATCAAGGTCTTGGGTTTTCAGGGTTTTATCACCAAAGCTGACTTCCGTCCCCAGCGAGCTACGGCTGGCGAGGGCCGCGATTTTATCGACCGGAAAGGTGCGCTCGGCGAGGATATTTAGCATTTCGTGGCCCACGTTACCGGTGGCACCAACAACGACAATATTATAACCCATGAGTTGTTCCCTTGATTAGAGTGCCGCCTCTTACCGCGCCTGCGCCCTAAGGGAAAGGGGTTTAGTCGACGCTGTCTTTGGCAGACAAGTAGACGATAAGCCCCACGGCCGTCATGACGGTAAAGACCGCGAAAATGGCCACATAGGCATCGCTTGGCACATCGGTCAGCGCACCACGATAAATCGGCGCTGTGGCGAACTGCATAATGCCGGCCCCGCCGATCCCGAAAAGGTTTAATAAGGTGACACCGCGCCCCGTCAAATGGGCGGGAAAGAACGATTTACCGTGCCCGATGATCACCGCAAACGTCGAGCCGGAAATCCCGACCAAGGCCAGCAGCACCGTCGAAAGCCAAAGGCTATGCGCCGGATACAGCCAGAGCGCGGCGAGTGCGACCGCCCCCATGCTGATCCCGCCAAAGATCACCCATTTGCGGGTGCCAAACAGCCGCTCCAGCGGACCAAAGGCAAAGTTGCCAATAATCATCGCTATCGCCATGATAAAGGTCGCCCGTCCGATCGTGCCGACATCTGCGCCAAACACATCGCCCAGATAGGGGCCTGCCCAAAGGCCGCGCAAGCTTGCTGCTGGCGCGTAATTTACCAGCATCAGCAAGTATATCGGCCAAAGGATCGGCATCTTTAACAAGGTCAGGACAGAGCCCTTTTCCTCGGTTTCGACCCGCTCAGGGTCGCGGATCATGGCCATCAGCGCGAAACCAACTGCCAGCGAAGCAACCGCCAGACCCAGCATTGTGGGCCGCCAGCCAAGGGCCTCAATCGACCACGCCATCGGTGCCGATCCGGCGAGGTTCCCGATGGATCCGAACCCGATCATGCCCCCCGCCAAAGTGCCAAAAGCCGCCGCAGAATAGGTGCGTGCGATGATGTAATAAGCGGCCATCAGCACCGGCGAGCAACCGATCCCGATCAATGCCATCGCGATTGTCACGTGCAGCGGCGATTGCGCGATACCGAAAACCAGCGCGCCCCCTGCGCCGCCAAGAATGAACAACGCCGATGCGGTTCTGCGCGGCCCGATACTGTCGAGGCACATGCCCACAGGGATCTGCATCACCGCAAAAATCAGAAACCAAATGCCAGAGGCGCGCGCCAGATCGTCGGGTGATGCCCCGATTTCCGTGGCCAAGACAGGTGCCAGAACGGGCAGGAATGCGCGATAAAACTGGGAAAGAATATAGGCCAAACTCAGGGCCAAAAGTCCGCGCTTCATAGCATCACCTTCGCAATATGTTACCGCGTGGTTACACGATCTTTCGTCGCCTGCAAACCGCCTTAGGCCCTGACGGGTAACGCAGTGGTCTGGCGCACGGTGCGCAGGGCGAATGACGATTGCATTTGCGCCACGCCTGGCAAAGTTGCCAAGTGGCGTCGATGAATACGGGCGAAATCTTCTGTGTCACCGGCGACGACCTTCAACAGATAATCCGCCGACCCCGCCATGAGGTGACATTCCAGTACATCAGGGACGCGCGCCACCGCCTTTTCGAAGGCATCAAGCACCTCATCCGCTTGCCCTGAAAGGGTAATTTCGACAAAAACCGTCGTCGGGCGGCCCACTTTACGCGGATTGAGCAAGGCCACATAGCCACCGATAAATCCGTCTTTTTCCAAACGCTGCACCCGTCTATGACAGGCGGATGGTGACAGATTTACTGTCTCTGACAGCTCCGCATTCGACATGCGCCCCGTCTTTTGCAGCACCTCCAAGATTCGGCAGTCTATGCTATCAAGTTCCATTTGTCGCAGTTTCCTTCGAATAATTACTGTCTTTGCGACGGTTTCTTGCACATTTAGCCCCAACACCCAAGAGGTTCGACCAAGTAATTGCGCAAGATCCGTCAGATAGTGCGCGCAGAACGTTTCAGGGAGGAAACACGGCATGCACATCGGTTGCCCCAAAGAGATCAAACCACAAGAATTCCGCGTCGGCCTGACGCCCAACGCCGCACGCGAGGCGGTGACTGCGGGCCACACTGTCACGGTCGAGACGCAGTGCGGTACCGGCGCTGGCTTTACGGATGAAGATTACATCGCTGCAGGTGCGAAAATTGCAGGCACCGCTGCGGAAATCTTTGCGGCTGCCGATATGATTGTGAAGGTCAAAGAACCCCAGCCCGTCGAGCGCAAGATGCTGCGCGAGGGGCAAATCCTCTTTACATATCTGCACCTTGCGCCGGACCCCGAGCAAACGCGCGATCTGATGGCCTCGGGTGCGACTTGCATCGCCTATGAGACCGTCACCGACCGCAACGGTGGCTTGCCGCTGCTTGCGCCGATGTCCGAAGTGGCAGGCCGTTTGGCCCCGCAAGTCGGCGCGTGGACCCTGCAAAAGGCCAATGGCGGCCGCGGTGTTCTCTTGGGTGGCGTTCCCGGTGTTGGTCCTGCAAAGGTGCTGGTCATTGGCGGCGGTGTTGTTGGCACCCATGCGGCGAAAATTGCCGCAGGCATGGGCGCGGATGTGACCGTATTGGACCGCTCACTGCCACGCTTGCGCTATCTCGACGATGTTTTCGGCGGCACCTTCAAGACCTCCTACGCCTCTGAGGGGAATACCATCGAATTGGCCCAGCAGGCCGATATGATCATTGGTGCGGTCCGGATCCCCGGTGCAGCCGCGCCAAAGCTGATCAGTCGCGCGCAACTCTCCGAGCTGAAGCCGGGTGCCGCGCTTGTTGACGTGGCCATCGACCAAGGCGGTTGTTTCGAGACATCGCGGGCGACCACCCACCAAGACCCGATCTACGAGGTCGACGGCATCATGCACTACTGCGTGGCCAACATGCCCGGAGCCGTTGCCCGCACCTCCACGATCGCCCTTGGGAACGCGACCATGCCGTTCATGCTGGCACTCGCCAACAAGGGCTGGCGGCAGGCTTGCGAAGACGATCCGCATTTGCTTGCGGGTCTGAACGTGCATGCAGGTGAGTTGACCTACTACGCTGTGGGGAAAGCGCTAGGGATCGACGTGATCGCACCTGCTCTTGCCCTCAAGAAGTAATTCAAAAGGACAAATAACGCAAAAAGGCCCGCCGTTCTGGCGGGCCTTTTCCATTTCACAGAACCGAAAATTACTTCTTCAGTGCTGCCAAGATGTCTGCAAGCAGCTCTTCTTGTGTGGGGCCTTTTGGCGCCTCTGGTGCGGCGACAGGCGCGGGGCCTTTCGCCTTGTTCACAGCTTTTACCAGCATGAACACTACAAATGCGATGATCAGGAAGTTGATGATCGCCATGATGAAACGGCCATATGCGAAGACGGCGGCGCCTGCCTCGTCTGCGGCTGCGATTGTGGCGTAGTTTTCGCCGCTCAAGTTCACGAACAGGTTCGAGAAATCAACGCCGCCTGTGAACAGGCTGATGATTGGGTTGATCAGGTCGCCAACTAGCGATGTGACGATTGCAGTAAATGCAGCGCCGATGATGATACCAACTGCCATGTCCATGACATTTCCCTTGGCGATAAAGTCTTTGAATTCGTTAATCATGCGTAGTCCCCTAAGTCTGAAAGCACATTTTCGATCTGTCGCCGATTGTGCGTGGTAAGGACTTATAGCAAGGCGACTAAGACAATGAACGGGTTTTTATCGGCATTTATTCCCCTCAGACACGGGCTATCTTGGTAACTGTCCGTTAAGGATATAAGCGAGAATTTCGACGACTTGCTTTGGCTCCTGAACGACGGCAAGGGCTGCCGCATCAACCTCTTTGAGAGCATGTTGGTGATCGGCCCCATGCATCACAATCAAGGATTTCCCCAAGGCCGCCGCATAGCCCGCATCAAACGCAGCGTTCCATTGTTTGTACTTCTCGCCGAAACGGACCACAACGATATCCGCCGCCGCGATACCGTGACGGGTGCGGATTGCATTGAGCTTTGCACCCTTATTGTCGTGCCAGAACTTATCAGGCTCTGCGCCCATAATCGCGACGCCGCAATCATCAGACGCCGCGTGATCCGTGACAGGGCCGGCAAACACCACATCAAGCCCCTCGGCCCCTGCAATAATCTCGTCACGCCAGTCGGTGTGGATTTCGCCAGAAAGATAGATGTGCAGCGTCATTATTTCGCCCCTTCGCAATATTGGATCATGTATAGGCAATCATTCATGGTCAGGTGAACAATTGCGTCGTCATAAACACCTTGTCGCGCTCTCGCCCTGTCACAACCCAACCCAGCTTTTCGTAAAACCCGATGGTCGCAGTCATTTCGGGGTGGGTTGTGAGCGACATCTCGGTGCAGCCGCGCGCCATCGCTTCGGATTGCGCCGTGTCGATCAATTCGCGCCCAAGCCCCTTGCCTGCGAAATCTGGATGCACAGCGACATTGGCCAGATGGGCATGCCCATCCGAGATCACCAGAACGATCCCGCCAAGGATAATCCCCCGATCATCGGCGACCCAGACGAGGTGGTCACGGATATCCGCATCCAGCCCTTCGGCCACAGGCGGCAGGCCGATCCCTTGGTCGGCAAAGGGCGCATAGGCCGCAATTACAGCGGCCCTGAGCCCCTTTACATCGTCGAGGGTGGCGCGACGGATCATCCGCGCAGCACGCCGCCCGTGGCTTTGGTGACTTTAGCGACGATATTGGCCGCAACGGCCTCAATGTCCTTGTCTTTCAAAGTGGCATCAGTGGGCTGCAAACGCACCGTAATTGCGAGCGATTTCTTACCCTCACCAAGGCTACCACCGATGAACTCGTCAAAGACCCGCACATCGGCAATCAACGCCTTGTCAGCCCCCGCTGCGGCATTGACCAAGGTCAGCGCCTCAACATCGGCATCGACCACAAAGGCAAAGTCGCGCTCAACGGCTTGCAAGTCGGTCGCAACCAGTGCGAGGCGTGCGGTGACCTTGTTCTTAGGCTCGGGGATTTCCTGCGGATAGAGAACAAAGGCGACCGCTGGCCCCTTGATATCCATGTCGCGCAAAATCTTCGGGTGCAATTCCCCAAAGACGCCCATGACCTTTTTCGGGCCAAGGCAAATCTTGCCATGACGACCTGGATGCCACCAACCCTCTGCACCACGCAGAATCTGCACTTTTGCAGGCGCGCCAATAGCGGCAAGAACAGCCTCGGCGTCGGCCTTGGCGTCAAAGACATCCACAGCGCGGGAGGTGCCATGCACATCCTTTGGCCCTGTCCGTCCGATCAGGATACCCGCGATCTGCACATGCTGTTCACCCGGCTCGCCGCCTTGGAACGCATGACCGACCTCAAAGAGCGCCATATCGGCAAAACCGCGCGCCTGATTGCGGGCCGCAGCCCGCAGCAGACCGGGCAAAAGGCCGGGACGCATATGGGACAGATCAGCCGAAATCGGGTTCTGCAACATCGTGGCGTCATCGCCGCCGCCAAACATCGCCGCCGCTTCACGGTCGATGAAGCTATAGGTCACACATTCGTTGTAACCCAAAGCCGCTGTCGTGCGCTTGGCCATTTGCTGGCGCGATTGCAGGGTCGTCAGGATCGGCTTTGGCACACCAGCCACGCGCGGCAAAGGCTTGCCCACCAGCTTTGTCAGGGACGCAATCCGCGCCACTTCCTCGACCAGATCAGCCTCGCCCAGCACATCAGGGCGCCAGCTTGGCACATGGGCCATGTCGCCTTCCAGACGGAAGCCAAGGGCGGTCAGGGTCTGGCGCTGTGTGCTCTCGGGAATATCCATTCCCACAAGAGAAATCACGCGTTTCGCGTCCAGTTTATAGGCACGCGACACGTCAGGCACCTTGCCCGCAACAACAACACTTGAGGCCTCGCCACCTGCGTTATCGACGATCATGCGCACGGCATGCTCAAGGCCCTCAGGCGTGAATGCAGGATCAATGCCACGCTCGAAACGGTAACGGGCGTCAGAGTTGATCTTGAGCGCGCGGCCCGTGTAAGCGATCTGGACCGGATCCCAATAGGCGCTTTCGACAAACACATTCACAGTGTCCTCGGTGCAGCCAGTGTCAGCACCGCCCATGATCCCTGCAATGGATTGCACGCCATTGTCGTCGGAAATCACCATCTGACCGGGCTGCAGCGTGTAGGTCTTATCGTCCAAGGCCACAATCTGTTCGCCACCCTTGGCACGGTGAACGCGCAGATTGCCCGCAACCTTATCGGCGTCAAAAACGTGCAGCGGGCGGTTCCGGTCGTAGGTGAAAAAGTTGGTCACATCGACAAGGAACGAAATCGGGCGCAAGCCAATCGCGCGCAGCAGGTCTTGCAACCACTCAGGGGACGGCCCGTTTTTGACGCCTTTGATCAGGCGGGCCATGAAAACAGGGGCACCGTCCAGCGTATCATCGTCAATGCTGACCGTGAGGTCGGATTGAAACGAGGCCTCCACGGGGGTCACTTCACGCGGCTTGAGTTTGCCCAACCCGCGAGCGGCCAAATCACGCGCAATGCCGCGCACGCCCAGAGCATCGGGGCGGTTTGGCGTAATCGCAATCTCGATTGTGGTGTCAACTTTGGACGGGTCATTCTTGGCCAGCCAGTCGATAAAGCGCTCACCCACTTCGCCGCTTGGCAGCTCGATAATGCCGTCATGCTCCTCAGAGAGTTCCAGCTCGCGCTCTGAGGCCATCATGCCGTAACTGTCGATGCCACGGATTTTGCCGACACCAATCGTCGTATCAATACCCGGCACGTAAACACCCGGCTTGGCGACAACGACGGTAATCCCCTCGCGGGCATTGGGCGCACCGCAAATGATCTGCAACTCACCCTCATCCGTGTCGACCTTACAGACCCGCAGCTTGTCCGCGTCGGGGTGCTTTTCCGCGTGTTTGACGTAGCCAAGGGTGAACGCCTTGAGCTTTTCAGACGGGTTTTCAACGCCTTCGACCTCAAGACCCAGATCAGTCAGAGCCTCGCAGATTTCATCGACAGTCGCTGTGGTATCGAGGTGGGCTTTCAGCCAAGAGAGTGTGAATTTCATTTAGAAAGCCCCCCGTGCAGCGTTGGCACATCGAGTGATCGGAAACCGTAGTGGCGCAGCCAGCGCAGGTCGCTGTCGAAGAATGCGCGCAGGTCCGGGATGCCGTATTTCAGCATGGCGATGCGGTCGATGCCCACGCCGAACGCAAAGCCTTGGTAAACAGATGGATCAACACCTGCGGCTTGCAACACTTTGGGGTGGACCATGCCGCTGCCCAAGATCTCGAGCCAATCGTCGCCCTCGCCCACCTTGAGCGTGCCGCCTTCCCATGAACAGCGGATATCGACCTCTGCGGAAGGCTCTGTGAACGGGAAGTGCGAGGCGCGGAAGCGCAGGTCGACGGCATCCACTTCGAAGAAGGCTTTGACGAACTCCTCCAAGCACCATTTCAGATTGGCCATCGAGATGTCTTTGTCGATGGCGAGGCCTTCGACTTGGTGGAACATGGGCGTGTGGGTCTGGTCGTAATCGGCACGGTACACCCGACCCGGACAGATGATGCGGATCGGTGCGCCATTGGCCTCAAGGCTGCGGATTTGAACAGGCGAGGTATGCGTGCGCAACACATGCGGCGGGCGGTCGTCGCCCTCGGCGCGGTGCGTGTAAAATGTGTCCATCTCGGCGCGGGCGGGGTGGTGGCCAGGAATATTGAGCGCGTCGAAGTTATACCAGTCAGATTCGATCTGCGGGCCTTCGGCCACCGAAAAACCCATATCGGCGAAAATGGCAGTGACCTCTTCGGAAACTTGGGAAATCGGGTGGATAGACCCGACCGGACGGTCGCGCGACGGCAGCGTCACATCGAGCCATTCGCCACGCAGACGCTCGTCCAATGCGGCATCGCCAAGGGCGGCTTTCTTGGCCACGAGCGCGGCGTTAATCTCGTCTTTCAGCGCATTGAGTGCGGGGCCAGCGGTCTGGCGCTCCTCAGGGCTCATCTTGCCCAACTCGCGCATTTGCAGGCTGATCTCGCCCTTTTTCCCAAGGGCCGCGATGCGCAAATCCTCCAGGCCGGATTCACAGTCGGCCTTGCCGATCAAATCGAGATATTTTGCTTTCAGATCGTCCATGTCGCGCCTCACACTTGGGTTAGTGCGGAGTTAGCGAAATGGCGGCTTGGTTGCAAGGTTTGCGAGGGTTTCGGCTGCGTGATTTGCAGGCGCAATGCGTGCATCACGGCGTTCCCGATTGCGCTGGCCCGTCAAAGTCGGCGGACCAGCGCGCTTTATGCCCCCCGTTTAGTTCAGGAGCCGCGAAATATTACGCACAACAGCGCGCCGATTGGCCCGCTCGTTGGTCAAGACAGGCACCTTCAGATCGGCCTCGCCGTAACCTTGCGTAATCAGGTTTTGCGGCGGCACGGCAAAGTATTCGGTCAGCGCAAGTGCCACTGTTTCCGCGCGCCTGTCGGACAGCGCCAAGTTATAGCTGGCCGCGCCGACCGCATCCGTGTGCCCTTCAATCAGGAATACCGCTGAGGGATCAGCCTCAATGATATCGCGCATTATGAGACCAAGTTCCGCAAGTGCTTCCGCTTGGCCCGGATCGATGGCGGCAGAGCCGGATGCAAAGGTCACTGCCTCAATCTCGACCTGTGGGGCCAGTGCGCGCACCCGCTTGTAGTCGCGGATTTGCTGGAGCGAGAAGGTGCGCCCGACATCGACCAGAAGCGCCTGTTCAAGCGCCGCGACAAGGGACGCGTTATCGCCGTCTTGCTGCGCTTCAAGGCTTTCCAAAGTGGGCAGGGACGCAAAATCAACCGCGTCGGTTTTGCCCGTATCATCAAACAAGACGACCTCGGCCCCGTCACTCGCGCGGATCAGGGTGCGGCGTAAAACACTCCCATCGGTGGCGCGAATTGTGATGACTTGGCTGCCATCTTCGTAGGAGACAACGCTACGAGTTGAGCCGTCGTTGAAGGTCTGGGTCGCAACCTGCGCACCCGGGCGTCCGAGCAATTGGTCGTCGTTTTTCAGCACGCGCAATTCACCGTCGCGCTCCACGATCACGCGGTCGCCGGTGTTCTCGACGACTTGGTCGCCGTTATTGAGCACCGAGCCGACAACGACAGCGCCGAGGCCCAAAAGAAGCGCCTTTTCAAAGTTGGAAAGACCTCCCTCGCCCGTTTTTACGGCGGCTGGCGCGGCGTCACCGATAGCGGTTGCGAAATCCTGATCGCTGGTGCGCACATCATTTTCGGTGATGGTTTCCGTTAAGACCTCAGCCGCAGGCGCATCCGCCTCAGCCGTGGCCGCAGCGGATGGCGCGGCCTGCGCTGCCGCATTGGCCTCTGCAATCACTTGGCGTTCTTCGTCAGTGACGACGTCGCCACCTGCCTCTCCAGCTTCCGGGACAAGGATTTCCGCGACCTCCGGGGCAGTGTCGGCAACGGGATCAGCGACTGGCGCTTCGGCTGCAACTTCAGGTGCGGGTTCGGCGCTGACTTCAGGCTCAGCTTCTGGCGCGGCTTCCCCAACAGGTGCGGCCTCCTCAACAGGTGCGGCGTCCCCAGCAGGTGCGGCGTCCCCAGCAGGCGCGGCCTCCTCAGCAGGTGCGGCCTCCTCAGCA
>Ga0213861_10004055_pt1 | contig 12030 bp, 13 predicted proteins | sample PICome_4_FD_160110 | JGI IMG/M metagenome (GOLD analysis project Ga0213861, IMG submission 160110) | Coastal seawater microbial communities near Pivers Island, North Carolina, United States - PICO131 | ecosystem: Environmental > Aquatic > Marine > Coastal | place: USA: North Carolina...
ATCTTAATAAACATATAATAAATTCATTATCAAAAAGTAATAAAGCAATACATACTTTAAATAAAGATTTAAATGTTGATAAAATAGAAGAATTAATGGATGACATACAAGAAGAACAAGATAATTATAATACAATACAATCTATTATGGAACAACCATTACAACAAATTTATGAAGACGATGACTTAAATAAAGAATTAGAAGAATTAGAAGAATTAGAAGAATTAGAAGAAGTTAAACAAATAGAACAATTTACAAAAATAGAAAATAGTGAAGACTTAGAAAAATTAAATGTATTAAAAGAATTAAAAGAATTAGAAGAATTAGAACAAATAGATAAAAAAGAAAAAATAAAGAAAACTAATTCTAATTTATTAATACCATTATAAAAAATAAAAATAAAATAAAAAATTGATTTTTTAAATTATATATTTATATAATTAATAAAAAAGAGTATTACTATATAACTATATAACTATATACTATAAAAATGGGTTCAGTATCTAATGATTATATTAACAACCAATATCAACAAAATATATTAAATAATTTTCTTGATTTTTTCAATAAAAATGAAAATAATGATTTAAAACAATGGGTTAAAAATTTTAATGAACCAAATGGATTTATGTTTACAGAAGCAGATGAAATTATTACAATTTGTGAAGCTCTTGATTCAGAAAAACAACTTGATAATAGTATTGTTTGGTTTTTACGTGAATGTCAACATATTTTTAAAAATGAATAAATATTAATTAAAATAATAAAAAATTGATTATAATTTTTAATTTTTTTATTAATAATATAATTTATAAAACGTAAAAAAAATAAAATGAGTAAAATTAATAAAAAAGTTAATAAAATAAACAAAATAAATATTAAACCTGAAAGAGATAGTAATTCAAAAAATCAAAAGAAAAAAAAAGCCAAACAATTAAATAGACAATTAAATAAACAATTTGAGAAAATGATTAAAAATTTTAGTAAATTATAAAAAATTGTTTTTATTAATATATATATATTATACTATACTTTTTACTATACAATAAATTATTACTTATATAATTTAACTTACAACTTTGTAAAAAATGGCTGACAATCAAATCCTTCACCCGTATAATGTTCCTATATTCCCTCCTTCTATTAAATTAGAAAGAAAAAAGAAACTGCAAGAATATAAAGAAAATGAAAATATGATAAAACAACAAAAAATTCAAGCAGGTATTTATCAAGCTCCTAAATCTGCAAAAACTTTAAATTTTGATAATTAAGTATAATTAATTATAATTAAGTATAATTCAAATAAGGCATATCAGGACTAACTTGCCATATCATATATGCACAGCGTTCTGGTGTTTGTGCTTTTGAACCTGGTGTATCTACTTCTATAATTCGTGTTGGATTAAATTGTTTATAATAATTAACAATATCAAGATTTTGTGTTGTTAATGATAAATATGTAATTTTTAATTTTTCATAATTTTTTTTAGCATCATTTAAAATAATAGTCATTAGACGTTGTCCTTGTCCTGTTCCAGCTTTAGAGCATAATTTATGAATAAACATAAACCCTCCATTTTTAGAATATAATTTAGTAGATATATAGGCTATTATTTCTTTATTATTATGTATGTATAAAATACGATAATGATTATCTTTTTTTAATGATTTCATATCTTTAAGTATTGATTTTCTAATTTTATATTTTTTTCCATCTTGTGTTTGACCTTTACATAAATTTTTAGATTTTTTTATTAGAGATTTAAAATGTGTATAAGTTTCATCATCACTTACTTCAGATAAAGTATAATTATTTATATTAAAAGTTGTATTTTTTTTATTTTTATTTTTTTTTGTATTTTTAGTATTTTTATTTATAGCTCTGGATACTCTTTTATTTTTAGTAATCATATTATATCTTTATATTTATATAATAACTATTAATATATTTAATAATTTATTAATCTATTAATTTATAATAATTTATTAATCTAATAATTTATAATAAAATTATTTATATATAAATAATTATTATTTAAAATATTTACTATTATTAATAAACATTTTAAATAATAATTTATAAATAAAACAAAGGTATCCAGAGCTATTTAATAAAATTAAAATGAAACAAAATCATTTATATATAATGTTAGTTGTATGTATTTTAATAATATTTACTTTAATTACACTATTAATAACACGTAATAAAAGAATACATAAAAATACAAAACACGATAATAACAATAGAAACAATAATAACAATAGAAACAATAGAAACAATAGAAACAATAGAAACAATAGAAACGAAGTTCAACAAATTATTATTAATGACCCATATTACTATGATGACTATTATTATGAAGATGACTATTATTGGTTCAATCCAATGTATTGGTGGGGCAATACACACAATAGACATCATAAGAGACCACACAATAGACCCGCACCAACACAAGCAGCCCCCTCACCAACACAAGGATCCACCGCCCCAACACAAGCCCCAACACAAGCACAAGCACCAGCACAAGAACAAGCACCAGCACAAGAACAAGCACCAGCACCAACACAATCACCGTTTATAGAATATGAACCTGAAATAGAACAAACATTACAAGAACCAGTTACTGAATTAGAATCACAACCTATTATCACAATGAATCTTTCACCACCTGAACCAGAAATGATTTCACCTTTACCAACATTAGTTTCACAAGAACCAATAATGCCTGAAAATATAGTAATGCCTACTTTATCTTTATAAAAAATTGATTAAAATTAAGTAAATTAGTAAAAGTATAAATGTGATTAATACATTTTTTAATAATAATAAAGTGTATTTAATTATAAAGTAAAATATTAAACTATAATGCCTGAAAATTGTAATAAGTTAGATATGTATTATAATATTAATGAAAACAATAATGAAAATAATATTAATAATGAATTATATGGAATTAATTTAATGTTAGTTTATTGTGTCTATCACGGCGAATGTTATCTTAGAAAATGCTCTATTGAAGATTGTGAAAAATATGAAGTTCCATTAAACTATAAAGCTCCTCACGCAAAACATTTAGGTGTATGTGATGAAACTGATTTATATAATATGGGTATTTTAAATTTTTATGAAGATAAAGAAACTAATACAGTAACTATTAATATAATTCAAGATATAAAATTATATTATGAAAAATTTGTTAATGGAACAGATTTTAGTGATTTTTATAATGAACATACAGAGTTTATTACTGATGAATATGGAAATGAAATAGTGTATAAAAATAAGAATCTTGTTGAATGGTTTGAATATATTCAATCTAACATAAGAGATTTTGGTAATTTTTTAAATAAAGGTGAAACATATTTTAAGTAAACTATAAAACATATACTTATTTTTAATTTTCATATAATCATTTTTAAATTTTTAATTTTTTTATTTTAGTTTTTAATAATTTATATTTAATATAAAAAATAGTAATATAAATATAATTTTTTTTAATATAAAAAAATAATAATAAGTTTAATTAAAAAATTGATTTAAATAAATAATAAGTTTTATATCAAAATTATAATTAACATAAAATTAACATAAACTAAAAATTATAAACTAAAAATGTCTTATTTAATATCATCTTTAAGAAAAACAATGCCCTATATTAAATTTTTTGATGTATCTATGCGAGATGGATTACAAACATTACCAGCTACATATACATTAAAACATAAAAAAATAATGTTAGATAGAATAATAGATACATATAAACCCGATTCTTTAGAAATTGGATCATTGGTATCACCAAAAGTATTACCACAAATGAAAGATTCACACGAATTATATAAACACGCAAATAAACATTACATAAAAAAAAATAATGTATATAATCCTAATTTTTACTTATTAGTTCCACCAACTGAAAAACATTTAGAAATGGCAGAAAATTTAAATGTTAAAAATATTTCAATTATGTCATCAGTTTCTAATAAATTTCAAGAAAAAAATGTTAGATTATCACTTTATGAAACACGGAATAATATTACAAAAGCAGTAAATACATCTCATAATTTAAAAAATCAAAATAAGTTTAATAATGTAAAAGTATATATGTCTTGTATATCATATTGTCCTATTTCAGGTAAAATAGATAATGATGTCATAGTTAATGAATTATATGAATATTTAAATATTGATGCTATTGATGAAGTATGTATATCTGATACGTGTGGTAAAATGAGTTTTGGTGATTTTAAACATATTATTGATTATTTAAATATTGATATGAAACATAATTTAAGTAAAGTGAGCCTACATTTACATTGTAATGATTATTTAAATTATTATACTATTAATAGTATTATAAAATATGCACTACAGAATAAAATATATAAATATGATGTTTCATGTTTAGATGCTGGTGGGTGTAGCGTTACATTAAATAATGATGAACTAAATAATAATTTATCATATGAACGGTTTTATAAAATATTGTATTAACATTATTAAATAAAATTATAAAAATTAATAAAATTATTTAAAAAAGAAAAAAAATTATATATTTCAATAATTTTTTTCTATTTACTTACTCGTAAATAGTAGGTGTAGAAGAACGCTTCCAGCCAGGGCCGTATTGCTCCTTGATACGCCGGTCACGTTGCTCTGTCGTAAGAGAAGTGCGAGTTTGTCGGCGACTCTTTTCACGAGAGCGTTGGCGTTGGCCTGAAAAATCAGCGTAGCAGTCGATGAGCGCAAAACCTGACATAGTAGCTTGTGGAGCTTGTAGAGCTTGTGTGGCTTGTGTGGCTTGTGTGGCTTGTCAGGTGTTATACTTTATTATTATCTAAATTTAAAAATCAATTTTTATTTATTTTTTTCATTTTGTAAGTATTTTATCTATTTTTTTATTTTAAATAGGTTTTATACATTTTTAAATTTTTCTCTTTTTCAATTGTATAATCCACAATTGGTTTAATATAATTAATTGTAATTTTATTATCTTTTTTATCATTATCTTTTTTATCAGTTAAATTATAATGAGTATGATAGTCATACCATTTATGTAAATGAGATGATTTAACATTTTTTAATTCAGGTATCCATTGTTTTATATATTTACCATCATTATCGTGTTTAGCACTTTGTATCCAAGGATTCATAATTGTTTGTGAAAGTGGTCTTGATGTTGTTCCACTTGAATTAGAACCACTAACTTGCCATCCAAAATTATTTTGAGTTGGGTCATAATCATATAATTGAGAAGCAAAATAACGTTCTCCTAATTTCCAATCAATATGTAACAATCTACATAAAAAATTAGATACTACTAAACGTCCTCTATTATGCATATATCCATTAGTATTTAATTCTCTCATAGCAGCATCAACAATTGGATATCCTGTTTTTCCTTCACACCATTTTTTAAAATTGTCTTTGCTTTCTTTATCTTCTTTCCATTTTATATTTCTATAACTTGGATTTAAAGCTTTTTCAGTATATATTTCAGGATGATAATGTGATAAATTATAAAAAAAATCACGCCAAAATAATTGTCTAATTAATCCCTCATCACCTTCTTTACCCAATTTTTTAAAAGTCCAATACACTTCTCTTATACTAAGACAACCAAATTTATTAAATGGTGATAAATGTGTTGTTTGATAGATAAGATTATCACGTTCATCATTATAGTTACTCCATTCTTTAATATTTTTTAATATCTTTAAACCACAAGCCCTACCACCACATTCTGGTAAGTTTTCATTATAATTTCCCATAATTAACCCATTTGGTTTTATAATATCATCTATAGTTAATAATAAACGATTCTTACCACTTAATTTATCTAATTTTATTAATAGTTCAGTAATTAATTTATTATTAGAATTAGATTTATTATTTTTGTTATAATAGTTTGTATGTTTATTGTGAGTTATTTTTTTGATATCTTTTTGTGACGATGCTCTCCAAAAAGGAGTAAATTTAGTATAAGGTGTTCCAGAACCTGTTAATACTGTTCCAATAGGATTTAAACATATATCATCTAATGATAAACAATTTATTTTATTTTTTTCACATAGTTTTTTTATTTTATTATCTCTTTCTTGGCTATAATTAGTATAATCCATATTAAATGATATCGTTTTTACATTATTTAGTTGTTTTATTAATGTATCCAGAATGCTATATTCATCATATTTATCATTTTCATAAAATATCGTTAAATTACTATGTTTAGTTTTTAATTGTTTATCTAAATCTTGTAAAGAATAACATAAGAATTGTAAGCAATTATCACTTCTATAAGGATTTTTATTTTTATCAATTTGTTTTTGAGTAAAAATAAAAATAGGTAATACAATATCGTGTGTATTACAAGCTTCTATAAGAGTTGTATTATCTTCTAAACGATAATCTCTACGAAAAATATGAATACATATTGATTTTTCTGTCATAATTAAAACTATATCTATTAAAAAAATAAATACTTATTTATTATTTATTATTATTATAGGTAATTTTTTATAATTTTAAATTTATAAAAATAATAATTAATATAAATTAATAATTAATATAAATTAATAATTAATATAAATTAATAATTAATATAAATTAATAATTAATATAAATTAATAATTAATATAAATTAATAAAAATAATAATTAATTATTAATTTATATTAATTATTATGTTTTTATAAATAATTTAATTACTATTAGGTTCAATATTTTCTTCAATAGTGTCTTCGTAAGTGTTATAGTTAGCCATACCCCAGCAATTACATTGAGCACAACCATCCCAAATATTACCACAATTTGAACATTTAACATAATCATCAAAATAATGTTTATTATAGTCAGAATCATTATCCAATTCTTCCTCAGTATTTTCTTCTTCAGTAGTGTCTTCTAAAGAATCGCAATCGCAACGTTTATAACCATGCCAACAATTACTACATTTATAACATTTTACAAGATTTAAAGATAATCGCGAGTGTGGATTATTATCCATATATTCTTTTGCTTTATCATTATTGCAATCACACATTAATCGTTTATATGAAATAGTATTACATTCTCTACACTTAAAAACTTCATCGTTTGAGTCTTCATTAGTAAAGTTTTCATTATCTACTTGATTCATAAAAGTTTTAGATTGAATCTCACACATAATGAACTTAATAATTTAATAATTTAATTTATCAAGAAATAATAAATAAAAATAATTAAAAAATAAAAAAAATCAATTTTATAAAAAATAAAATAAGTTATTCTGGTGGTTTAAATGTTAAAGTTGAAAGTTCTATACTACTAAATAATTTTTTTTTTTCATTATTTTCAAAATTATTTAATTTATTATTATTTTTATATACTTTAAAATTATCTTTAGATTTTAGTTTAATAAGGTCACATACTTTTGTATAACATTTATTTGTTTCACAAAAAGCAATAATATCAAATTGACTATCATTTATAACATCAAACATTGTAATATTTTTATTAATTGTTTTACTAATTAAATTATTACTTTTCATATAATCTTCAATAACACAAATAAATATAGTAAAGTTCAATAAAAATTTATTTATAATAAGATTGTTATTTCTAAATATATCTAATAAAATATTCATAATTAATGAAGTTCCCATATGATTATTATTATCAATTATATTCCTAAAAATATATGTAACTTCTTCATCAAATTTTTTTAAAGTAAAATAGGGTATATTTAAATTATTATTAATTTTTAAAAATTCTTTTAATACTATTATTAAATTATCGATATCATAATTAATTAAAGCAAACCAAAAATCAGTTGATAATTTTATATTACTATTTTGAAAACATATACCACAATCATATATTATCATTTGAGTAATTTTTGTATCTTTATTATACTTTACTTTCCAATTTTTACAATGTAAATCACCATGAATAAAATTATCAATAAATAACATTTGTTTAAAAAAACATATAAAATTTAATGATGTTTTAAATTTAGCCATATCACTTAAACTCTCTATACTTTCTCCTTCTATATATTCACTTATAAGTAAATCATTTGATTGAAATAATATTTTTGGAAAAATAATATATTTTTCACTATCTTTAAAATTTTCAATAAATTGTTTAACATTATTTGCTTCGTTATTAAAGTCGCATTGTAAATTTATATCTTCTAAAAAATCATCTATATTAAAAATTAAATTATATTTAACTTTAAAATAATGAATAGATTGTATATATCTTAATACTGTTAATAACTCATATTGATTTTCTAAATCAGTATCAATTGTTGGATGTTTTACTTTAATAGCAACTTCAACGCCATCTCGTTTGCGTTTACCGTAATAAACTTGTCCTATACTCCCTGAAGCAATTGCTTTAAATGTAGAAATATCTATATAATCTTCAAGTTCAATACCATACATAACTTCTTTAAAAATAGTTTTAGTATGTTCTAAACTATGATAAGGACATTGTTCAAATATATCCTCAAAATAATTTATAAATTTAATAGTTATAATTGTATCTGGATTATTATTATTTATTATATTTGCTTTTAATTTACTTATATACCATTGTAAAAATTTGATATATAAACTTCCTGATTTAAAAATAATATCTTTCAATGATTTAAATAATTTATTGTTTTTTTCTTCATTATTTATATCTTTTATTGTGTAAATACAATCAATATGTTTTTTAATATTATATAAATTTTTAAATTGATTGTAAATTTTTATCACATATGTAAACATAATTATATTTATTTATATGTATAATTTTATATTTATATTTATATTTATAATTATAATTATAATTATAATATTTAAAAAATTATAATTTATAACTAATAAAAAAAACTAAAATATATATAAAACTAAAACGTATTCGTTTTTATTTATTAAATAAATTTATTAAAATATAAAAGAATACTAATTAAATATAATTATATTAATTTAAATATATAATAATATAAAATTATATAATAAAATAAATAGTGTAATTAATAGTGTAATTAATAGCGTAATTAATATTATAATTCAATATGAGTAATTTGGCTGATATGGTAAAAGATGTTACTTATTTTTATATTAAGTACTATTATGAAAAAGAATTAACAGATACAAAACAAGACAAATTAAATGAAAATGAATTAAAAAATATGATAAATAAATTATATGTTGAAAAATCAAGTGAACTGAAAAAATATATTAGAGATACATTAAAAGAAAATTTAAAAGACAATTATAGTTCATTTTCAACAGAAAATATTTTACTTGAAATGTTTAGTGATCCAGAATATTCAAAACATAGAGTTTTTTTAGAAATAATGAATTTTCAAAATAATTAATGAAAATTATTTATTTTTTTAATTATTTATTTTTTTAATTATTTATTTTTTAATTATTTATTTTTTAATTTCTTTTATAAATTTAATAGATAATAAATTAAAAGTTTAAAAAATGAAAAAAAATTATAAAAAAGCATATCAACGTAAAAATAAGAAAACAAATTCTAAAAAAACAAATTCTAAAAAAACAAATTCTAAAAAAACAAATTCTAAAAAAACAAATTCTAAAAAAACAAAAGTGAATAAAAAGTGTGCTCCATTTATTGAACCAATTGATATATCTAATTTATCAAAACAAAAAAAAATAACAAAAACAAATGTAAAAATAATAAAATCAGTAACAAGTGAAAGTTGTTTTACAATTGATGCTCTTCGTAAAATAGCAACAAAATGGAATGAAACACATCCTCAAATGAAAATAGATTTTACTACTATAACAACAGGTAAAACATTATGGAATGCTATTAACAATGTTATGAAATATAAATGTAATGATGAATTATGTTGGTTAAAACAAGAATTTATTAAAGATAGTTATTTACAAAAAGAATTATTAAAAAATTTTAAACCATTTATGCCTAAAACTTGGACTGAAAATCCACGTGAATGGTTAAATACGATTGATATTAGAGATGTAATGAATCAATATGAAATAAAATATCCTGATTTTGAATTTATTGGTCCAGTACCTATGGATTTTGATACTAAAGTAGGGTTTGGTGAATGTGTTGTTGATGAATTATGTAAAATAAATTTAGATGAATTAATGAAAAAAGGTAAAACTAAAATAGGTGTTATTTTTAATTTAGATAAACATACACAATCTGGCAGTCATTGGGTAGCAATGAATTGTGATATTAATAGAGGTGAAATATGTTATTGGGATAGTTATGGAATAAAACCTAATCCAGAGGTTGTAGTATTAATGAATAGATTAAAAGAACAAGCATATAAATTAAATAAAAAACTTGAAATAAAAATTAATAAAGTTAGACATCAATATAAAAACAGTGAATGTGGTATGTATTGTATTTATTTTATAACAAGCTTATTAGATGGTAAAACATTTGAAACAGTTGTAAAAAATATTGTAGATGATGATACTATGAATAATAAAAGAAATGATTTTTTTAATAAACAAAAATAATATAGTATATAGTATAGTATAGTATAGTATTTTTTATTTTACACCCTTGAAGATTTAAAATGGGACAACATTTAAGTTGAAATATGTTAAAAAACTTCAAGGTTTGACTATTTCAAGTCGTGTAAATTATGGGTATGATACTTCTTCAAAAGTATCTGAAGATTTTTTGGCATCTACACTACACTCACAAATAATGTTTTTAGAACAACGTAGCTATAGTGTCATTGATGGAAGATAATAAAATCAGTAACATATATTGAATAAATAAAATAGGATATTTTTAAATTTAAAAATTGTAATTTAATTATTTTTTGTCCCATTTTAAATCTTCAAGAGTGTAAACTATTTATTTATATTTTATTTTTTTTTATTTTTTAATATATTATAGTAATTTTTTTATAAAAATTGATATTTTAAATAATATTTAATAATTATTATAAATTATTATCAATTATTATCAATTTGTTAATAGTTAATTTTTAAGACAAAATGGAAAATAATAATAATCAAACTGTTATAGAAGTAGTAGAAGATTATATTTCATATTTTGAAAGAATACTAAGTTGTATTTGTGAAACTTGTGATAAACAAAAACCAGAAGATTTTAATTATTTAAATGAATTTTTAAATTATATTAAAAAAAATAAAAAACATATTAATACTAATAAATTATTATGTAATAAACTTGTAAATATTTTATCAATGACTTTTTATTTAAGTGAAGGTACAAATACTAATTTGTTAGAAAATTATATTATACTTCGTAATCAATGTTTAGGTATTTGTTATAAAAATGAAAATGATTAAAACAATAGTATAATTAAAATACAATAAATAATAAAAATTATAAAAATAATAAAAATTATAAAAAAGAATAATATAAAAAATATAAAAGTATAATATAGAATTAAAATATATTAATAAAATATAATAGTATTATATTATTTTTTTTTTATAAATATAATTACAAATATAGAAATGAATAATAACAATAATAATGATGTTAAAAATTTATATTATTCTCAAAATAATTTAGATAATACATTTAAACAAGTATCTGAAGAAATATCAAAACGCACTAACAAAGATATTTCAAAAAATTCAGCTTATCGTACTACTTTTAATAAAATGGCTTCAATAGCATATGATAAATGTCCTTCATTAGAAAGAAATTTAACAACAATAAACTCACAACTTGTTGATAAATCAGTAGGCTATTTTCATACTAAAATTATTGAGAAAGAAACTAATAAAAATAATAAAACTAATAATAATATAAATTTTACAAATAATAATGTTTCTTCTTTAAATAATATTGATACATCAAATGGTTTTACTATGTTAAAAGAAAATGAAAATATTGATAATAAATACAATGAATTATTAGAACAACGTAACAATAACAATGGAGGAGGAAATCCAAATACTTATTTGCCACAAAATTCTATACCATCATCAAATTATGTTAATAATAATGATGAATTTAAAAAAGGCTCTAATACAAATAATAATACTATGTTAGAAAGTCAATATA
>Ga0213861_10004056_pt1 | contig 12028 bp, 12 predicted proteins | sample PICome_4_FD_160110 | JGI IMG/M metagenome (GOLD analysis project Ga0213861, IMG submission 160110) | Coastal seawater microbial communities near Pivers Island, North Carolina, United States - PICO131 | ecosystem: Environmental > Aquatic > Marine > Coastal | place: USA: North Carolina...
CAAATGGGTGAGCACTGCGGCTTTCTTGTTGCCTGTGCGCAAGACATTCGTCGCGCCGATATTGCCCGATCCGATTTCGCGCAGATTGCCCAAGCCCATAAGCCGGGCGACGATCATGCCAAACGGGATTGAGCCGAGCAGATATCCGGCTAGGGCCCAAATAACGAGCAGGCCCGCAGAGGTTTCGATCAAGGGCATCAGTTGGCTCCACTTACAAGGTTGCCGCCGACCCACGTCCCCAGCACGACACCTTCGAGGCGCGCGCCGTCAAACGGCGTGTTCTTTGATTTCGACAGCAGGTTGGTGCGATCCAACACGAACGGCGCGTCGGGGTCAAACCAAACCAGATCGGCGGGCGAACCAGCGCGAAGACGCCCTGTCGGTAATCCAAGCAGCCGTGACGGGTTTAGCGACAGTGCCGCGAAGAGACGCGGCAGGCTGATCATCTCCGCGTGGTAGAGGCGCAGGGCCGCGGGTAAGAGCGTCTCAAGTCCGACCGCCCCTGATGCGGCTTCCTCAAATGGCAACCGCTTGCTTTCCTCGTCTTGTGGGGTGTGCATGGAACAGATGATGTCAATCAACCCCTCTGCCACGGCGCGCACAACAGCGATGCGGTCATCCTCGGAACGCAATGGCGGCTTGAGTTTGTAAAAGGTGCGGTAATCGGCGACGTCCAACTCGTTCAGCGTCAGATGATGCACGCCCACACCTGCGGTGATCTTGAGCCCGTTCCGCTTGGCCCGTTCCAACGCAGGCAGCGCACGGGCGGTGGTGATCTGATCAGCGTGATAACGCGCGCCTGTCATTTCCAGCAGGGCAATGTCACGATCCAGTGCCATGCGCTCGGCCATGGGTGACACACCCGCAAGTCCGCGCAGGGATGCGAATTTGCCCGACGTCACAGCGGCCCCGTCCGACAGGCCGGGATCCTGCACATGGGCAATCACCAAAGCGTCGAGCGATTTTGCATAAGTGAGCGCGCGGCTGAACACCTTTGTGTTGGTGACAACACGGTCGCAATCGGAAAAGGCAACGGCGCCCGCGTCCTTGAGAAACCCGATCTCGGTCATTTCACGGCCTTCACGACCTTTGGTCAACGCGGCAATCGGCAAGACGCGCACAGGGGCATCAAGCGTCGCGCGGCGGGCGACAAACTCCAGAATTTCAGGCGTATCAATCGCGGGGAGCGTGTCGGGGCGTGTCACGATCGTGGTCACACCACCTGCGGCCGCCGCGCGCCCGGCCGAGCGGAAACTTTCCTTGTGGCGTTCACCCGGCTCCGAGACTTTGACCCCGATATCGACAATTCCGGGCGCGAGGCAGTTTCCCGCGCAATTCACGATGACCGCACCCGCGACCTTGGGTTCGGCCTCCTCATAGACCTCTGCGATCAACCCGTCCTTGACCAAAAGCGCGCCGAGGCTATCGGTCTGCGCCGCAGGATCAATCAGACGGGCGTTGATAAAGAGGGTCTGTGTCATGCGTCACCTTGTGGGTTCAAAGAGGGGGCTTGGGCGGTCATCCTGCGATCCAGATCATAATCGCGACCAACAAAAACAGGCCGAGCAAAACAATCGTGGCAATCCGCCCCGACATGGCCGCGTCAGAGACAGGCTTTTTGCCCGTCTGGCCGACAATGCCCTTGGCGCTCTCAGACATGATCGGTTGCGGCGCGTGCATATGGGGCGTGTCGCGCAGCGTGGTCACGAGGCGCACATCGGCGGGCAGATCAATCGTCATCGCGTTGCCGCCAAAAGCCGCAGACATCACCAGAACAACAGACCCCAGCAAACCGCGCATTTTTTCGGCGTCGATCTCCGAGACAGGCATATCATAGCCGTTACGGATCAGATCGGGCAGGGTCATATCGGTCAACATGCCCGGCGTGATCGCGTCGACGTAATCGGTATTGACCACAACCTTGCCCAAAACGGCCATCATCCCCGCGTCGGTTTTCTCTTCCAGGCCCTCGGGCGCGGGGCGCACCAGTTCGAGCACATAAATCGCGCCGTGGTCATTTGCGGGGACCTTGATCATGCGGTGATCTCCCGCTCGGCCCGCCGCGCCCGCAGGTTTTGCGCAAGCAGATCCATCGCGGCCATACGCACGGCGACACCCATCTCGACTTGGGTCTGAATAACCGAGCGGTTGATGTCATCAGCGATGTTCCCGTCGATTTCAACGCCACGGTTCATCGGGCCGGGGTGCATGACAATCGCGTCGGGCTTGGCATAGGCCAGCTTCGTGGCGTCCAGCCCGTAACGGTGGAAATACTCGCGCTCGGAGGGGATAAACCCGCCGTCCATCCGTTCCTTTTGCAGGCGTAGCATCATGACGACGTCGACGTCCTTGAGCCCCTCTTCCATGTTGTCGAACACTTCACAGCCAAATTCATTCATACCTGTGGGCATTAACGTCGGCGGGGCGATCAGGCGGATGCGGTTCTCCATCTTGCCCAAGAGCATGATGTTGGAGCGGGCGACGCGGGAGTGCGCGATATCACCGCAAATCGCGATGGACAGGCGATGCAAGCGACCCTTGGCGCGGCGGATCGTCAAAGCGTCTAGCAAAGCCTGCGTCGGATGTTCGTGCCGCCCATCACCAGCGTTCAAGACCGCGCCGTTGACCTTTTGCGCCAGCAAATCCACCGCGCCAGAATGCGGGTGACGCACCACCAGCAAATCGGGGTGCATCGCGTTGAGCGTCAGCGCCGTATCAATCAGCGTCTCGCCTTTTTTGATCGAACTGGCCTGCATGGACATATTCATCACGTCCGCGCCAAGCCGCATGCCCGCAAGCTCGAAACTCGCCTGCGTGCGGGTCGAGTTTTCAAAGAACATGTTGATCTGCGTCAGCCCCGCGAGCACGTCTTTATGACGAATCCCGCGCTTGTTTTCCTCGGCGTATTTATCGGCCAAATCCAACACTGTCGTGATCTCAACAGGGTGTAGATGCTCTATCCCTAAAAGGTGTTGCGCGCGAAAGGTCATCGCTTCTCCTGCTGTTGTTTGGGCGGTTATAGAAACTGCGCGGCAGTGGGGCAAGCGCCACCTTACACGTGGGGCAAAACGGCGCTAAGGTATGGGCATGGATTCTATGGATACATATTGGGCAGATCGGGCGGCACTTGAGTGGCTGGTGGAGCTTGGCGCGACAGAGGCGATGCTGGATGCGCCGCTGAACCGCTATGAGGTTCCTGAAAAGATTGCAAAACCTGAGCCTGCTGCGCAAAAGGGCGGCCCGCCGCCCGTGCCTGTTCAGATCGAGGTGGATGGCGCCGTCGAGGCCAGGATTGCTGCGGCAGCTGCAGTCGATCTTGACGGGCTACGCGCCGCGCTGATGGCGTTTGAGCATTGCGACTTGAAGCGCGGTGCGCGGAACTTGGTCTTTGCCGAGGGCGATCCCGCCGCGCGTGTGATGATCATTGGCGAAGTGCCCGAGCGTGACGAGGACCGTGCGGGCAAACCTTTTGTCGGCGATGTGCGCGTATTGCTCGACAGGATGTTTGCCGCGATTGATCTGGAAACGGCCAGCAAGGTGTATATGACGCCGGCCTTTCCGTGGCCCGCCGGACTAGAGCCGCCAACCGCCAAAGACATCGCGATGATCAAACCGTTTCTGGAGCGCCATATTGCGCTGGCAAACCCCGATGTGGTTGTTTTGATGGGAAATACCGCCTGTCAGATGCTGTTGGGGCAAGGTGGGCTTACGCGGCTGCGCGGCACATGGGCCGAGGTTATGGGTCGGCCTGCGATTGTGGTGAACCATCCGATGCAATTGCTTCGCAACCCAAGCTTGAAACGCGACGCTTGGGCAGATTTGTTGGCACTGAAGGCAAAGTTAGAGGGCTGAAATGAGTAAAGAATTTATTCCTGTCCGCATCGCGGTTTTGACCGTGAGCGATACGCGCGAACGGGCAGATGACCGCTCTGGTCAGGTGCTGGTGGACCGGATTGCCGCCGCCGGACATGTGCTTGCGGATCGCAATATTATCCGCGACGAGCGCGCCGAGATTGCGGATCAGTTGCGCCGCTGGTGTGCGGATGATGCGATTGACGTGGTGATCTCGACAGGGGGCACAGGCCTGACAGGGCGTGACGTGACCGTCGAGGCGCACCGCGACGTTTACGAGAAAGAAATTGATGCCTTTGGCACAGTCTTCACCATTGTGAGCATGCAGAAAATCGGCACCTCAGCCGTGCAGAGCCGCGCGACGGGGGGCGTGGCGAATGGCACCTATTTGTTCGCACTGCCCGGCAGCCCGGGCGCCTGCAAGGATGCTTGGGACGAGATCCTCGTCAAGCAATTGGATTATCGCCACAAGCCCTGCAATTTCGTGGAAATCATGCCGCGCCTCGACGAGCATTTGCGCCGTAAGTAACGCTTAAGGCGCTGAACAGCCTTGAATATCGACAGCGCGACCTCGGCTGAGCACAGTCATCCGTATCCCCGAGCGATCAACCGCGAAAGCATTGCCGTTGGCATGGATCAGATCCGAGGTGGCTGTGATCTGGGAGGGGGTGCGGCTGACGACCGGTTCTGAAACCCACACATAGGGATCGGCGGTCTCGATGACGATCGCTTCGGTGTCCGGCGTTGCAGTGAGTTCGGACACCACGGTCACTTGCATACCATCACTGATGGGTTCGAGCGTACAGGTGACAGCGCCGACCCCTGCCTCCGCTGCCGTCAATGGCTGGTTCAGCAGGGCGGCAGTGATCGCAGCATCGCGCTTGCCGTTTTTCGGAATGACAGTGTCGAAATGGAAAGTTGCAGGAATGCAGATCTCTTCGCAGATGCCGATATCAAGCTCGCCTTTCAGCCTGATTTCACCCGCGCCACTGGGGAAAATCTCCAACGGCACGGTCACGCTGTCGTGGTAGCCGATCGAGCGCATCCCGCTTTGGTCAAACACCTCCGGGACGGGCCAATGAAAGGCGATTGAGCCGATATTTTCAGACCCGCCCCAAGTGATCTGCGGCGGAATCCCTGCGTCACCCGGTGCGCGCCAATATGTTTTCCAACCCGTCGCCATGTCGATCCGCAGCCCTGCCATGATGCTGCCCGACTTGGTCTGATGACCCGTCAAGACGGTGAGTGTGGTGTTGTGATCGGTCGGGCTCGCGCTGGCCGCGCTCCAAAGACCGATCAAAATGGTGGCAAGGCAAAACTGTTTCATGCGGTCTTTCATATGCGGATTGGCACGGAATGGAAATCACATGGTTGCGATACGCTTGACATATCCGGCCTTGCGAAACGGGGCCACTGCGCACATCATCAGACCATGGAACCCACAGACTCGAACCTCTTGGGCAAGCTGCTTATTGCCATGCCCGACATGGGCGACCCGCGCTTTGACAAAAGCGTGATCTATATCTGTGCGCATTCATGCGAGGGCGCAATGGGCCTGATCGTCAACAAGCCGCAGCCGAATTTGCGGTTCGCCAAGCTGCTGGAGCAGCTCGATATCTCTGTAACAGGCGATATTGCCGATGTCCGCGTGCATTACGGAGGCCCCGTCGAAAGCGTCCGCGGTTTTGTGTTGCACACCAGCGACTACCGCTCTGAAATGGGCACGCAGGATGTGGATGGGCATATCTGTATGACGGCGACATTGGATGTGCTTGAACAGATTGCACGGGGCGAGGGGCCAAAGACCTCTATGCTTGCGCTTGGCTATGCCGGATGGGGCGCGGGGCAGTTGGAAAGCGAGATCATGCGCAACGGCTGGCTGACCTGCGACCCGACCGATGCCATCGTCTTTGGCCGCGCCAACGAACATAAATGGACAGCCGCGTTGAAGATTTTGGGCATTGATCCACTGCTGTTGTCATCAACGGCGGGACATGCCTGAGGGAGGCAGACTGCGGGCGCCGGTTATTCGGTATCCGCAATCGCCGTCAGCAGGGCAATCGCGCTTTCCGAGGCCCAATCCGCATCTCCTTGCAGCCGCCCAATCTCTAACCCGTCGGGGCCGATGATGACGGTGACAGGCAGGCCGAGCACGCCCATGGAGCGGGCCAGCGATTGGCGGGCGTCAGTGTTGAGCGGCAGGTTATCCACACCGATCTCTTTGAAGAAGGCTTCCATTGCGGGGCGGGGGTTGCGGCCTGTGGCAATGGTGACGACTTCGAAATTCTCGCCGCCGAGTTGGGTTTGAAGGTCGGAAAGTTGCGGCATTTCCTTGCGGCAGGGTGCGCACCATGTCGCCCAGAAATTCACGAGAATCGTTTTGCCCTCGTAATCGGCAAGGGTCAGTTCCTCTCCAGCCGGCGACAGAAAGGCCACGTCGCTGGTCGCCACTGGCTCCGTGTGCAACGTCAATTTGCGCATGTCACCTTCCAGCAAAGCGCCAAGATCCGCCGTTTCGGCGTGTCCGACGTTTGCAAGCAGCCCAAGGGCCGTATAAAGCAGAACTGATTTTAACTTGCGCATGAAAGCACCCTTTGACCATGACCAAGACCGCGAACACAATGTGGGGTGGCCGTTTCGCCGCCGGACCTGACGCCATCATGGAAGCGATTAACGCCTCCATCGGCTTTGACCGTCGTATGGCTGCCCAAGACATTGCAGGGTCTCGCGCACATGCCGCCATGTTGGCCGCCTGTGGTATCATCACTGATAAGGATGCCGAGGCAATAGGGGAAGGCCTGCTCACGGTATTGTCAGAGATTGAAGCAGGGGATTTCCCGTTCTCGACGGCGCTGGAAGATATCCACATGAACGTCGAGGCCCGTTTGAAGGATCTGATCGGCGAGCCTGCGGGGCGGTTGCACACGGCGCGGTCGCGCAACGATCAGGTGGCTGTCGATTTCCGTCTTTGGGTCCGTGATCAATGTGATGCAGTTGACGGCGCGTTAGAGGTCTTGATGAAGGCGCTGATCGGTCAGGCCGAGGCGGGTGCCGATTGGGTGATGCCCGGTTTCACGCATTTGCAGGTCGCACAGCCCGTCACATGGGGTCATCATATGATGGCCTATGTCGAGATGTTTGCCCGCGACCGCTCGCGGTTTGCCGATGCGCGCAGCCGTATGAATACCTCGCCTTTGGGGGCTGCGGCGCTGGCTGGCACCTCGTTCCCGATTGACCGGCATATGACGGCCAAGGCGCTGGGCTTTGACCGTCCGATGTCGAACAGCTTGGATGCCGTGGCGGACCGCGATTTTGCGCTGGAGTTTTTGGCCAGTGCCAGCATTTGCGCGATGCACCTGTCACGCTTGGCCGAAGAGCTGGTGATCTGGTCGTCGGCGCAGTTCCGCTTTGTGAAGATGTCGGACAAGTGGTCGACTGGTTCCAGCATCATGCCGCAAAAGCGTAACCCTGACGCGGCCGAGTTGATTCGTGCCAAGATCGGGCGGATTTTCGGAGCGAATGTTGCGCTTATGACCGTGATGAAGGGCTTGCCGCTGACCTATTCCAAGGACATGCAGGAAGATAAAGAACAGACCTTTGATGCCGCCGATAGCCTGATGCTGGCGCTGGCCGCAATGTCGGGGATGGTGTCGGATATGGCCGCGAATGTGCCTTCGCTTGAGGCGGCAGCGGCGACTGGATTCTCGACGGCCACCGATCTGGCCGATTGGTTGGTGCGCGAATTGGGTCTGCCGTTCCGCGATGCCCATCACGTCACCGGGACGCTGGTCGCGATGGCCGAGGCCAAGGGCGCGGACCTGCCGGACTTGACACTCAGTGAGATGACATCAGTTCATGCAGGGATCACGCAGGATGTGTTCGGCGTGCTGGGCGTGCAAAATTCGGTGGCGTCCCGCGTCAGTTTTGGCGGCACGGCCCCTGCCCAAGTGCGGCTGCGGATCGCGGAATGGAAAGAGATTTTGGGATGAACAAGGTTCTTACGTTCGGGGTAATCGGTTTTCTGGCCGCTTGTGGCGCAGAAGGTGACCCGCTGCGCCCTACGGCAAATCTGGGCGTCAATATCGGCTCCAATGGCGTGTCGCAATCGGTGGGCATCGGCGCGAGCAATTCCAACGTGAACTTTTCAGTCGGGCTTGGCGGATGATCCGCACGGTCTATCTGCTGCTCGCGATTTGGGGCGCGATCCACCCGATGTATTACTTTCTGCAATGGTTCGCGGCCGAAGGCTTTGATCTGGGCCGCATGGTGGACGCATGGCACGCTAATGCGGCCTCGTCAGGGCTTGTTTGGGATCTGACGATTGCGGCGATTGCGCTGACGGTGTTCATCCTGTCCGAGACAGTCGCCCGCAAAAACTGGATCGGGTTGATCGCTATTCCTGCGACCTTTGGGATCGGGGTCAGCTGCGGTTTGCCGCTTTATCTCTATTTACGCGCCAAGCCCGCGCAATAGGACGATTTGCGTGCAATCAGGGTTGGGCTTTTTGCCCAATCTGATATGTCCGCTTGAGACATTGTTTATGAGGGCAACGCCTTGGATCATTTTCTGTATCGCGACGGTCACCTGTTTGCCGAGGACGTGCCTGTAGCCGAGATTGCCGCCTCGGTCGGCACCCCGTTTTATGTGTATTCCACGGCGACCCTGACACGGCATTTCACGCTGTTTGACGAGGCCTTGGAGGGCATGCCGCATCTGGTGTGTTTTGCGATGAAATCGCTCTCCAATCAGGCGGTGCTCAAGACGCTTGCTGCGGCTGGCGCGGGCATGGATGTTGTCTCGGGTGGCGAGTATTTTCGCGCGAAAGCGGCGGGCGTTGCAGGCGACAAGATCGTGTTCTCGGGCGTTGGCAAAACGGCTGACGAGATGCGCATGGCGCTGATCGGCGGCATCCGGCAGTTCAACGTCGAAAGCGAACCCGAGATGGAAATGCTCTCGGCGGTCGCGGTCGCGCTGGGCGTCGAGGCGCCGATCACGATCCGCGTGAACCCTGACGTTGATGCCAAGACCCACGCCAAAATCGCAACGGGCAAATCCGAAAACAAGTTCGGGATTCCGATTAGTCGGGCGCGGGCGGTTTATAAACTGGCCGCCGCCCTGCCGAACCTCAAAATTGTCGGCATTGACGTGCATATCGGCAGCCAATTGACGGATCTTGCGCCTTTCGAGGCGGCCTATCTGAAGGTGGCCGATCTGGTGGAAACGCTGCGCGCGGACGGCCATGAGATTATACGGCTCGATTTGGGCGGTGGTCTGGGGATTCCTTATACCCGCTCGAATGCGGCACCGCCGTTGCCGCTGGATTACGGCAAGATGATCAAGCGCACGCTGGGTCATCTGGGCTGCGAGATCGAGATTGAACCGGGTCGACTGATTTCGGGCAATGCGGGTCTGATGGTGTCCAAGGTGATTTACGTCAAAGAAGGCGAAGACCGTGAATTCCTCATCATTGACGGGGCGATGAACGATTTGATCCGCCCTGCGATGTATGACGCGCACCACGATATTGTGCCTGTGGTTGAGCCAGCCGTGGGTCATGAGCCCGCGAAATATGACATTGTTGGCCCTGTGTGCGAAAGCGGCGATACCTTTGCCAAAGGTCGCGACCTGCCCGCATTGGCGGCGGGCGATCTGGTCGCATTCCGCTCTGCGGGGGCCTACGGCGCGGTGATGAGTTCGGAATATAACTCGCGCCCGTTGATCCCGGAGGTGCTTGTGCACGGCGATCAATTTGCAGTTATCCGCGCGCGCCCTACCTATGAAGAGATGATCGCACGCGATACGATACCTGAGTGGCTGTAACGCCATAACATAGGGAGAGGCCTTCTGACGACCCCGACCGACCAGCTCCGCCATTTGCAATGGCCTGTGCGCGCCACCCGTATCGGGATGTTGGCGGAAGCTGTTTTGCGTGCCTTATGGCCGCTTGGAACGGTTATTTTTGCTGTCATCGCTCCCTTGATGTTCGGCTGGCAGGACTGGCTGCCGCTGGAGGCGTTCTGGACCTATGTGGTTGTCTCCGGCCTCGCGCTCTTCACGACCCTGCTTTGGGGGGTGCGGCGGTTTCGACTGCCGACCCGCGCGCAGGCATTGGCCCGCGTTGATGCGGCGATGCCGGGCCGTCCGATTGCCGCGATGGCCGATGCGCAAGCGATTGGCCGCGGTGATCCTGCCTCAGAGGCGGTCTGGCAGGCCCATATCGCCCGTATGGAGGCCCGCAGCCGTGATGCAAAACCGGTTGAACCGGACCTGCGGATTGCGGATCGCGACCCCTACGGTTTGCGGTTCATGGCGCTGTTGTTCTTTGTGACGGCGCTGCTGTTCGGATCGATCTGGCGCGTGGGCACTGTGGGGGATGCCGTGTCCGGCACACAGACCTTGGCGACGGGTCCTATGTGGGAGGGCTGGATTGAACCGCCTGCCTATACCGGCAAACCCGCGCTTTATCTCAACGACATTCCGGCTGGAAAGCTGTCTGTCCCTGCTGGCTCCAAGGTGACGCTGCGCCTTTATGGCGAGGTCGGCGCCTTGACCGTCGCCGAGACGGTGTCCGGGCGCACGGAAGATTTGGGTGCGGCATCTGCGGCCCAGCAAAGCTTTATCGCGGCTTCCTCGGGGCGGCTGGCGATTGACGGTCAGAACGGGGCCGCTTGGGATCTGATCGTGATCGAGGACATGCCCCCCTATGTCGACCTGACGGGTCCGATTGAGGCGGATGCAGAGGGCGAGTTGTCACAGCCCTTTATGGCGCAAGACGACTACGGCGTCGAAAGTGGCACCGCCACGATTGCACTTGATCTCGCGGCGGTGGATCGCAGGCATGGCCTTGCGGTTGATCCTGATCCGATCGAGCCGCTGGTTCTGGATTTGCCGATGCCGTTCAACGGGGACCGCGCGGATTTCGAGGCGTTCTTGGTCGAGAATCTGTCGCAGCATCCGCTGGCAAACCTGCCTGTCACCTTGAGTTTGCAGGTCGTGGACGCCGCCGGGCAAACGGCAGAGAGCACGCCCGAGCCGCTCGTCTTGCCTGGCCGTCGGTTTTTTCAACCTTTCGCCAAGGCGATCATCGAGCAGCGCCGCGACATCATGTGGTCGCGCGCCAACGCCACGCGTGCGGCCCAGATTATGCGGGCGATTTCGCACCGCCCTGAGGGGCTTTTCTCCAATGAGGTCACTTACCTGCGGATGCGCGCGATTATTCGCAGGCTGGAGAGCTTTGAGGCGGGTGCTGATGGCTTGTCGCAGGACGGTCAGGCCGAGATCGTGCAGGCACTCTGGGACTTGGCGATCCAGTTGGAAGACGGCACGCTGGCGGATGCCCGCGAGCGTCTGCGCCGCGCGCAAGAGCGTCTGGCCGAGGCGATGCGCGATGGTGCAACAGAGGCCGAAATCGCGGAGTTGATGCAGGAACTCCGCGAAGCGACCAATGATTACATGCAGATGCTCGCAGATCAGATGGAGCCCTCGGACGGCACCGATCAGGCGGATAACTCGGAAAACACCCAACAGATCGGCCAAGACGAAATTCAGGCCTTGATGGACCGTATTCAGGAATTGATGGAAGAGGGCCGTATGGCCGAGGCCGCCGAACTGATGGATCAGTTGAATGCGCTGATGGAGAATTTGCGGATCACGCAAGGTGAAGGCGGCGAAGGTGGCCCGCGCACGCCGGGTCAGCAGTCGATGCAGGATTTGGCCGACACTTTGCAGGACCAAGAGGCGCTGTCGGATGATGCTTTCCGCGAATTGCAGGACCGCGCCAATGGCCAGTCGGGCCAAGATCAAGGTGGCGACCCCTCTGGCAACCAAGAGGGCGGCGACCAGCAAGCCCAGCAGGGTCCAGATGGCCAGCAAGGCCAAGGCCAAGGCGTTGGCGATGACAACACATCGGGCCAGCAAGGCGATGGCGGCGCTGGCGGCGAGGGGACACTGGCCGAACGCCAGCAAGCCTTGCGCGACGAGCTACAACGCCAGCGCGAGGGTTTGCCCGCCTTGGATGGCGAAGCGGGCGAGGCTGCGGGTCAGGCGCTTGAGCGGGCCGAAGGGGCCATGGACGGCGCCGAGCAGGCCCTGCGTGAGGGCGATCTGGCCGAAGCCATCGACCGTCAGGCCGAAGCAATGGACGCCCTGCGCGGCGGGATGCGCGCGCTCAACGAGG
>Ga0213861_10004057_pt1 | contig 12026 bp, 13 predicted proteins | sample PICome_4_FD_160110 | JGI IMG/M metagenome (GOLD analysis project Ga0213861, IMG submission 160110) | Coastal seawater microbial communities near Pivers Island, North Carolina, United States - PICO131 | ecosystem: Environmental > Aquatic > Marine > Coastal | place: USA: North Carolina...
ACTTCCTTGGAGACCTTTTTGATTATTTTCTCTCCCTTTTCAACCTCATTATCTCCACTTCCACCCATTGCTTCCATAATAATGTTATTGTATTGGTCCGAGAAGCGAGAAGCACTTTTGATACAGTCTGGATGAACTTCTCTGAATTTGGGTAACATTCTAGCGTTCTTAACTGACACTTTTCTAATCATATTGTGCATTTTCTTCTGTTTTTCATCTTTTTCCCATTTATCTTCATCTTTAACATACATTGTTTCTCTCTTCTTATCAGTACAATGAACAGGTCTTTGAGTAACATCAAGGTCTTTGAGATTCTTTACGATTATATTAGAGATGCCTTCTATATAACCAAGTTCGCCAACTCCCTCTAGATCGGACAAACACAACTTAATAGATTCAACAAAATCAGTAATATTCATTGCGTCTTTGCATGTTTCATTCAAGAAAAAATTAAGATTAAATGTCTTGTTATGCGAATTGGTATTGTTATTTGTTGTATTGTTATTTGTATGAGTACCGTTCTCTATAACCTTCATAATTTTATTAGACTGTTCCACCATCATAGTTTTTAAGTCGCTATTTTCTTTTATTAATTCTGTATTTTGTTTGATAACCATCATAATGAGTTCCTTGTTGTTTAGTTCATCTTCTTTTTTGGTATCATATTCTTCTGCCGCATAAGAGACATCATTATGGCATTTTTTTTTATGAACATGTAATCCTTGACGGAATTTAAATATTTTACCACATTCGCAAATATTTGATTTTTTTGTGGTGACAACATCTGTCATCATTGCGTCATCATTTGTCATCATTTTATGTTTATGGGTTAGTATATGTTTATTATAACTACTTTTACGTGACGTTGTATAGTCACAACTTGAACAATATAATACATTCGCAACTTTTTCGCAAATTTTTGTCATCATTTGTTTCTATACATTGATGACATTAAAAGTTGCTAAATAGTTTTTATAAAATTTAATATTTTTTTTATGGTAACAAAAAAATAAAAATAAAAAAACGGGGAGAGCGTAAAAATTTTTTATGGTCACAACGTTATTTTTTTTGGGAAAGTTTTTTGGCCATATCGATTTTGGACATTTATAAATGTCCATTTTTCAAATTTACAAAAAACTTTCCCGAAAAAAACAAGAGTACGAAGTTTTCAGGATTATTCAATATTATTTATTTATGCTAACAAAATAAAATAAAAATATTATCACTACATTGTGTATCCTAACAAATTATGTTACAATTCGTGTTTATTGACTTTTTACGAAGACCTGAATAATATTTGTTATCATAAAATGATATAAACCAATAACACGTAATAATATAACACCCATTATGGTAAAAGAATGTTCTGTAATAAATTATCCAAGTGAGAACGAAGACAAATACAAGGAACATTTTGAAAAATTCAAGTATCCTCTACACATATTTCAAAAATGGGCGATCGAGGCAATCGTGGAAGGTCAACACGTGCTTGCTTGTTGTCCTACCGGAAGCGGGAAAAGTTTGCCGGCCGAATTTGCGTTGGACTATTTTCACTCCATCGGTAAAAAAACGATATACTGCTCCCCCATTAAAAGTTTGAGCAATCAAAAATTTAGCGATTTTTCTCAAAAATATCCGCACATCAGCGTCGGAATCATCACTGGAGACATTCGCAACAACCCAGACGCAGATGTGATTGTAATGACCACCGAGATACTTTTAAATAAATTATACCAAATTAAAAGTAAAGACAAAATTAGTTCCTCTGTTTCGTTTGAAATGGATATTGAGACGGAACTCGGGTGTGTAATTTTTGACGAAATACATTACATCAACGACGAATCCAGAGGGTCTGTATGGGAGAACAGCATTATGCTTTTGCCGAGACATATTCAAATGATTGGACTGTCGGCAACCCTCGACGACCCAGTTAAATTCGCATCCTGGCTCGAAAATAGAGACAACACATCGACCGACGAGACAAAAATAGTTTATTTAACTACCAAAAAAACAAGGGCAGTCCCACTGATTCATTACTCGTTCATTACTACCACCCAAGGAATATTTAAAAGTGTCAAGGACAAGAGCATCCAGGCAGAAATTAACGGAATCATCAATAAACCACACATAATTCAAGATGCTTCAGGTAAATTCAACGACGAAAACTTTTTTAATATGAAGAAAATGCTAAAATTGTTTGATTCTAACAAGGTTCACGCAAAAAGACCACACGTGTTAAACCAAGTATCCAAATATTTGACAGAACACGAGATGACGCCTGCTATTTGTTATATATTTTCCATAAAACAAATAGAAACGAGCTGCCGGGAAGTTAGCACCAATCTTCTGGAGTTTGATTCCAAAGTTCCATACATTGCCCGACGAGAATGCGAGCAAATTTTAAGAAGCAAGTTGTCTAATTTTGAAGAATACATTCATTTGCCCGAATATTTGAACTTGGTTGCCCTTTTAGAAAAGGGAATCGCAACCCATCACTCAAAAATGCTTCCCATATTGAGAGAAATAGTAGAGATATTCTTTTCAAAGGGATATATTAAACTTCTTTTCGCCACAGAATCTGTTGCGATTGGTCTCAATTTGCCGGTTAAAACGTGTATTTTTACCGATGTCAATAAGCACGACGGGATATGCAAACGAACATTGTATAGTCACGAATATACCCAATCAGCCGGCCGGGCCGGAAGACTTGGTCTGGATAAAATAGGACACGTTATTCATTTAAACAATTTGTTCCGGGATGTGGATTCCGTTAGTTATAAACAGATGATGAACGGAAAAGCACAAACGCTAACATCTAAATTTAAAATCTCGTATAATTTGGTTTTAAATATGATTGATATTGGGAACAACGATTTGCATCATTTTGCTAGCGGGAGCATGATAAAAGGCAATTTGGATAATCAGGTCGACGATTTAAACAATCAGATTTTTAAGGTGTCTCAAGAATTGAACGTCATTCAAACGTCTGTTGACAACTTGAGAACGCCGAATGATGTGCTAGACCAGTTGATAGACCTTCAACTAAAACAAAAAACGGCAGTTAATAAGAAAAGAAAAGAAATTGACCGACAACTTCAGCATATTAGCGATAATTATAAATTTGCGGAGAAGGATAAATTAACATACCAAAAAAAAACCGCAAAGGAAACCGAAATATCCAAATTGAAACTACATATAGACGATATTAATAGATACATTAAGACCGGCATCGATAACATGATTTCCCTTTTAACCGACGAAAAATGTGTTGAATGTGAATTAGGTGACATTCCCACGTATAATCTTACCACAAAGGGCAAGATTTCATCTCAATTAAGAGAAACACATTGTCTTTCGGTTTCCAAAATATTGGAAGACAACTTGTTGGATAATCTATCTTCGAAGCAACTGGTTGCTATTTTCAGCATTTTTACAAATATTAAGGTTCATGAAGACGCCAAAGACCATTTCCCAAATACAGACGATGTTGAAGTAAAAAAAATAGTAAATTTGCTAACAAACCTCTACGAAGAATATTGTGACAAGGAAACGACGTACCACATTAATACTGGTTTTGATTACACCATAAATTACGATTTGCTAACATATTTGGACACGTGGTGTGATTGTGACAACGTAGAAATGTGCAAGATAATCATCCAGCGGATGTCCGAGGAAAAGGAAATTTGTTTGGGCGAATTTGTAAAGGCAGTATTAAAAATTTCCAACATCGCCAACGAAATGGAGAAAATTGCGGAAATGACTGGAAATATGACATTTTTAAGTAATTTGAAAGAAATCCCAAATATGATATTAAAATTTGTGGTAACTAACCAATCATTGTATATATAAATTAAATGATACTAAATTAGTTTAGACAAGTAACGTAGTAACTTATTATGACAGATGAAATAATAAATAAGAAATATAACATATTAAATAAAATAGGAAACGGAACGTTTGGCACCATTTACAATGGATTCAACATAAGAACCAACGAAGGTGTTGCTATTAAAAAGGACAACATAAATAATGAATTGTCATTATTGAAAAATGAAACCATTATATACAACCATTTGAAAAACATTCAACATATTCCTAGTTTAAAATGGTTTGGAAAGGACAACCTTAATTATTACCTAGTGATAGAGTTGCTTGGGCGATCGTTGGAAAATGTTATAACAGAATATAACACATTTTCATTAAATGTTGTCTTGAAAATTGGAATTAAAATTTTGCGAATATTAAAAGACGTTCATTCGGCAGGGATTATACATAGAGACATTAAACCGGAAAATTTTTTGTTTGGATTAAATAAGGAAAGCAGAGAACTTTATATTATCGATTTTGGGTTAAGTCGTCATTATATTTTAAACGATACTCATTGTGGGATAAAAAAAACAAATGGTTTAATTGGAAGTTTAACGTATGCGAGCATTAATGCTCATAAACACATTTCGTTGAGTAGAAGAGATGATTTGGAATCTCTTTCGTATATGCTGGTCTATTTTTATTTTGGCAATTTGCCGTGGAGAAATACACACGACGACGAATGCGTTGAAATTAAAAATAACAAAATAATGAAAATGAAAGAACAAATTTTGGAAACACCACAGTTGCCAAATATATTGGCAAACTTTATAAAAATTATTAAAAAAATAGAATTTAACGAAATTCCCAAGTATGATTTATATATAAATTATTTTATGACACACCTTTCTAAAAATTATTTATAATAATAATAATATAAATAATGGTTATTATATTATAATATAATGGAAAATCAATCCGCAAAATACGAGATAATGCGTGAATATTTAAATTCCATATATGGGATTTCTCTCGTTGCTTCTGGAAATGCTGATAGACAACAAAACAAAAAATTAAAGATGATATCTATGTTAATTTGTAATTACGCCAAAAAAATGGCGAAAACAAACAACATTTCGTTATTGATTAATCACGACAAACCTGTTATTGATATGACGTGTGTATTTGAATACATTACTTTTAATTCCATCGAATTACTTGATTTTTCAACGGTAGATGAAAGTGATATTGATGTAAATAAAGAAAGCGACTTGGAGAGATTTATATTGTCACACGTTTATTACTTAACACAAAAGACATAAAACTATATCAAATATCTAAATAATGGAAGAATTTATAAAAATAATCGACACATATTATGAAAAATACTCCACCTATGCCGACGGAAAGGTCGTTTTTGAATGTGATTTCGGGGAGTTGATTTTTTATAAAAAGGACACGCGATACATCACCATTTTTAGCATTTGTGTTGTACCCGAATATAGACAACAAGGAATATGTTATAATATATTTAAATACATAATTGACAAAAATGACAGACAATTTAAATATTTTATGGTGGAATCGGTATTGTCTAAAATATTATATGAATATTTACTCCGTTTTAAATATAACGACAAAAAATTCAGGTTAGAAACAAGCGGATTTATATATAATTTGTAATATATTTGTTAAACCATATTAAAGATAATTAACCAATTATAATTATAACAATATGTCAGCAGAACAAGACACCAACACCGAGACACTAACCGGACAAGTAAAATGGTTTAACTCACAAAACGGGTATGGATTTATTACCAGTCTTGATGGTTCCAACCAAGGAACCGATTTGTTTGTCCATCATAGCGGAATTTTTGTTGACAATCAACAATATAAGCAATTGGTGCAGGGTGAATACGTTGAGTTCAACTTGTCGGTTGTAAACAACAAGACTTATGCGGTAAACGTAAAGGGGATCAAGGGTGGTGCGTTGATGTGCGAATCGAACCCCAAGTTTCGGTTTTCCAAAAAGGAATTTGTAAAGAAGGAGTAGTTAGAATATTTAGAATAGGTCATCTCATTTTGTTTCGTTTTTTGATATTTTATATTTTGAAATACTTATTCTATGGATATATTATATAATGACCGATTATTTAGGTGGCGCGAAAAGGAAAAACGGACATCGCACGAAATGTGATTGTCATATATGCGAAAACATAAAAAAGAAACACGAACGAGGAGGATACGAGGAAGACAGGCAAAAAAAAATGTTGAAATTAAAAGGCGGACCAAAAAAGAAAAACGGGCATAAACCAGATTGTGATTGTCCTATTTGTAAAAATATGAAAAATAAACACGGTAGAAAAACACAAAAACACGGTGGTGGTGAGGACGAGGATAACGAAGAAAAGGAAGAAAAGAAAAAGATGGTTGTGGGAGGGAAACAAAAAACACGCCGAATTAGAAAAGGAAACGGACACAAATCGAGTTGCGGTTGTCCTATTTGTAAAAATATGAGGAAAATCACAAAAACACGACGACATAAGAAAAGTCGAAAGGTGTAAATTATAATATTTATTTCGGAAATAAAGTTAAACATAATTGTTGTATAATAATTATGTTTTCAGGAAACAAGCGATTTAAGTCGGAACACTCCTTTAGAGATAGACGGGATGAATCAAAACGAGTTCTAGCCAATTATCCAGACAGAATACCCGTTATTTGCGAACAGGCGAATGTGTTTATTGATGAGGTCCCCTATTTAGATAAAAAGAAGTTTTTGGTCCCGAAAGACCTCACCATGGGGCAACTCGTGTTCGTTATAAGAAAAAGAATGAAATTGCCGTGCGAAAAGGCGATATTTATATTTACCAATAAAACCATCCCATCGTCTTATAAATTGGTCGGGGATATATACGCACTAAATAAGGACATAGACGGGTTTCTTTATGTGACTTATTCGTTCGAAAACGTGTTTGGATAATTGATTATGGTGTGTCAAGAGAAATTCTGTACTTAAATATTGGTTCCAACAACGCCATCGTATCGGTTTTATTCGGGTAATTAGAGACCAGTTTTACGGACGGATATTCGGTGACATCGTATTTTTCAATAAGGCACGCTAGGTGGTCGTTTGGAACGGTGCATTCGTATTCTAAGCAGCGGACAATATTTCCCTCGATGGTTTTTCCGTCAATCGCATTCTTGAATGAGTCCCATTTAGGTCTGTATGCGTTGCTTTCACGACACTCGTCGGTATAGAAAAAAATGAATTTTACGTTTAACCCATTCTTAATAGATCGGGTGGTTGAATCTGTGTTAATGTCATCGTATGACCACTCTCCAGACCATTCGCAATATTTAAACCCATTATTTGTATAATACGCATGCGTATTTTTGTCTGTAGGGGTTTCGGTGGTACTCATACTTGGGTGTTGTTATATTAAATATATAACAACATTTATATTGTTTCGGATAAAGATATTTTGAATTATTTTTGTTAAAATATATTTTTAAAAATGTCTAGATTTTCATATAGTCTTCTAGTTACACCCTTGAAGATTTAAAACGCCGTTTTTGACGGCAAAAAAATAAATCAACAAGGTTGTAATGGCGAATCACACGCCTTTGGACGCTTATCGCTCTTACGAGGTATAACGCCAATTTTTGCTGGTTTGAAACATAATGGTCTTTCTTCTCCTCTATACTGGTTGAGGAGCAATCCCAATATGTTCTTTGAAGCGTTTATGTCCCTATCCAGACAGCATAATTTACACTCGTTGGTTTTACAACGGATTACACTATGGATATTAGACATTCTTGCTATGGGTTCTAAAACACCCTTCTTTTTCCTACGAATACGGTTTCTGTATTACAAGTTGCGTTTGGTTTGAAAGGTGATAAACAACTAACCGCAAAATACTTTTGTATTTCATTTTTCATATCCAATATTTTTGTTTGCTTATCAGTATCATTTTCCAAGACATTAAGTAAAATAGAATGGTTTTCATCTAATTCTAAAATGTTAATTAATCTATTACATATGTCTTCGCGTTCTGTATGATATTTCGTTTCTAATTTTTCTCGCATTCGTTCAGTTATAATATATTATGATTTTGTTTTTATGTTATTATACCTTCTTATATTTCTTCAAAGTTCTCCTTCTGGTTGAGCGTTTAGATGGAGGTTTGAATTGTTCCTTATCATACGCGTAGTTGAAATAGTTCTTATAGTTTTCAGGTTTTACTTTTGCGATTGCGTTCTCTACCGATTTATTCAATTCATTATAACGTAATACGCTCTTATTCTGTTTGAGGTAATGTTTTACTTGGTTAAAGAACGCTTCTATGGGATTGGTGATTGGGGTATATGGGACGGAATGTAAATATTGATTACCACTTTCGGTAATAGCATTCCATACATAATTGTTTCTGTGTCCTCCAGCATTATCCATTATGATTAATTATATTTTGTCTTTCATCATATGAACCTCTTTTCCCATATAATAATCACAATATTGATTTTCTATATCAGGCGTTTCTTCTCCACCCCATAATCTTCTAAGGGCAGACATTATGTCTTGTAAAATGATTCCAACTGGTGATTTATAAAAAAAATTGTGTATTTCAATCAATCTCAATAACACCGCCTGAATTTTCTTTACCAATAGTTTCGGTAGAATTAAATGGTGGTAAATTTTTATAACAACCGGGACAGTGAGGTATTCTTTTGCGAAATGGGTCTTTTGTCAAAGGAATATTTTTGGTTAAATTTGTTTCTTTATTCCTTTCTCCTTTTGTTGGGGCATCCAGATCCCAATTAGTATCAAGTTCAGGACCAAACCAACAAGACTTGCAACTTCTATGCTTATAACAAATAACCCCGCCAAATCCTCCACCAAGCGGTTTTTCATCAGATTCAAACAGCGTTTCACACCGAGCACAACCTTTAAATACGTCTCCGCCACCGTATTTTCGTAATGTTTTTCTACTCTTTCTCTTTTTTAACTTTTTTCTACTCTTTGCTTTTTTTTCTGTCCTTCTTCTAACGGACATTATTTTTTTACTTGGCATCTAATATAGTAATATAATAAAAATTTTGGTGTTAAAAAATTTTAATTATATTTCAATCGGTTGCAATTATAACATAAAATTGAAAACATTTTACACATATGTTGTAATTTATCTATAACCATCAACGTTAATAATAACGAAATAACACAATGATGTCTACCGATGCTTATTACTACGGTCCGTGTGTCAAGCTGGTTGACACCGACAACGAGAAAGCAGATATTAATATAATACGTCTACTGTTGTATGACGAGATGGATGAATATACCATTATGATGTTGTTGTCCAATACTCGCGGTGTTTCGTTGGTTTTAAATTTAGTAAAAGATGACCCGCTGTGTCGCACCGATTTGATAAGAAACAAACGCCCTAATTTGTCGGCTACCCCGTCGCCTGACGCGGTTACGTTTTTGAGAAACAACCTTTCCGCGATTGACTGGGGTATGTTGTCTAGAAACACCTGTCCTGAAGCAGTAGAATTGCTGGAGGAATATTTCCTACTTATCGATTGGAAGGAACTCTCCAAAAACACGTCCAAGGAAGCAATCACGTTGCTTACTAAACATCCTGCTAATATTTTCTGGAGGGAATTCTCGGGAAATTCTTCCGCGGGAGAATTCTTGGTGAAAAATCAAGACATGATTGATTGGGCATTCTTGTCGATGAACCCGTCGCCGTTTGCGATTTATATGTTGAAAAAATATCCAGATAATATTGACTGGGATATGTTGTGTTTAAACACGTCACCCGAGGCGGTGGAGATGTTGATAAATAACCAAGAAATGATAAACTGGAGTATGTTATCTGGAAACTTTGCGGCGATTGAGTTTCTTCTGGAAAATAAAGACAAAATAGTTTGGTCCAAGTTTTCTAGCAACCAACACCCCAATGCGGTGGACTTTCTTGAAGCCAATCCGTTGAATATTAATTGGTGTTCTTTGTCTGGAAACACTTCGGCCTTGCGGCTGTTTAAAAATAAATGCGACGATCATAATACTCTTAGTCGTATTTATATTAAGGAATTGTTGACGAACACTGCGATTTTCGAGTACGACTACGCGGCGATGTGGCGTCGTTGTATGGTATTCAAGGAGGACCTGATGAAGAACCGTTTCCATCCTGACAATGTTCCGAAGTTTGCGGACTGGGGTTTCTTGGGTCACGAGGAAGACGAATACGAGTTGCCGTATTAGAGTAGAGTAGACTAGACTTAGAGTAGTATTTATGTTGTTCGGGGTGTAAAATATAATAAAATCGTTTTTTGTTGGTAATTTATTCATAATAAAGTAATAATTTACGTTATTTAGTTGCGTAAATGTTATTTTTAATAATGTAGTTGTTGTAAAATTGTATAGTTTTTTGTTGTTGTGTGGAAGGTAATATATTTAATAAGTTGTACAATTGTGTGATTCTGTTTTCCGGATGTAATGTTTCGCATATTAAATTATTCACCACCATTTTGTCGTGATTTTCCAACAAAATGTTGTACAATACCTGTCCCTCATATTTAATCTTTTTAACTCCGGTATATTTACCCAAAAGATATTTGGTCTTTACCATTTTTCCGTTATAAAATATTTTGTGGTTGTTGGTAATGATGGTTTGTTGGGATGGAATGTTGTTTCCGAGTGCGTTCTTGTCGAAACACACTAAATATTTATGTGTTGTTTTGGTTTTTGTGACGGTTATTATTTTTTTATCTCGAATGGTATGGATTTTCGGGTCGATTAGGTGAATGCCGATAATTCCTTGGTTTGTATGGATAGGCGTTCCCGCAGGGAAACATACGTTTGATATTGGAAATGAAATAAAAAATACCTTTAAAATATATGGAAACCCGGCACCACTAGAATCATAAGCCCATGTGTCGCCTGGATTAGTTTGGGGTGTGGGATAACCCAATAAAACAGATTCAGCACTAGCGTCACTCCAACTTCCATCCGCACCATAAGTGTTTGTAAATGTCGCGGAACCATTGAGTCCAATCATTCCACCCGATGCTATAGTTGTATCACCACTTGCGTACAAACTATAAGAATTGGTAATGGTTACGGTGCCACCTTCATTCCCAGCACCACCCCCGCAAATTCCGCCCGCATTTGGACCACTAATACCCCCCTCGCTATAAGAATTATTAATGGTTACGTTGCCACCATCATACCCAGCAGATCTCCCGCAAATTCCGCCCGCATTTGGACCAGTAATTTCCCCCAAACTATAAGTATTGGTAATGGTTGCCTTGCCACCAAACGCCCCAGCACCATTCCCGCAAATTCCGCCCGCATTTCGACCACTAATATCCCCCTCGCTATAAGAATTGGTAATGGTTACGGTGCCAATTTGGCCACCAAATGCCCCGCAAATTCCGCCCGCATCTTCACCACCAATATCCCCCTTACTATAACAATTGGTAATGGTTACGGCACCATTAGTCCCAGTAGATCTCCCGCAAATTCCGCCCGCCCTGTAAACAATATCCCCCTCACTATAACAATTGTCTATTGATACATCGGAAACACCTTTTCCAAAACTTCGATGGCATACCCAGCCAGCATTATTAGCCAACGTGGTGGTTCCCGAACTCGCGACATGAATATTTTGTACGGTAATAGAAGATTGTCCGTTTGCACCACTGGTCCCATTTTGTATCAACCCAAGACAATTGGTAAGATTAGTAAAGGTAATTGTAGCTCTGTTTCCGTCATCTTTAAGTCCATCAAATGTAATATACTGACTTCCGCATATAAAATATTGTTCGACATTAGTAAATGACATATCTGTAGTAAATTGGACGGTTAGCACATTATTAATAGAAGGAACAGAATTCACAATATTCGTTGAATTATTACCTATCAAGTTCCAAGTGATTTTGTCGTCTGTTGAATATTCTGGTCCATTTGTTCCTTGTTGAAAATAAATAGTTCCTCCATTTTGCGATAAAGTGGTAACCGCTAAAAATACAGGAAAGTCGTCGATGTTATCATTGAAATAGATTGTTTTAATATCTGTGTTGGTATTTTCCATGACCCAATCTGCTCCGTATTTAATGTTACCGGAGAGGTTGTCAGATGCTCCAACAATCACGGTAGTTGTATCGGTCAATAACTGGTAATATGTTTTCCAATTATCGTAAAGAAGTGA
>Ga0213861_10004058_pt1 | contig 12025 bp, 10 predicted proteins | sample PICome_4_FD_160110 | JGI IMG/M metagenome (GOLD analysis project Ga0213861, IMG submission 160110) | Coastal seawater microbial communities near Pivers Island, North Carolina, United States - PICO131 | ecosystem: Environmental > Aquatic > Marine > Coastal | place: USA: North Carolina...
CCGACACCAAGACCAATTGTTACGCAACCGATTAAGTTTTTCAACGAAGCAAACAGAAGCGGAAGTGGTGTGGAAGATGCTATTCTTGGTCTTATTGCTGAAAAGACGGTTGAATATCGTGGTCGCACATTTACATCTCCTTCGTTCGTTGCTTGGATGGACACAAACCCTCACCAAAAAGGAAACGATTTGGCTTTCGTGGACCGAATTGATATGGAATTATATCTTGGCTCCCTTTCCCTCGGAAGTCGTTTCGCTACACTAAACGAAAGATATGGAAACAATGCAAACGGAACCGCACCTCAATTACAATTGATTGCGAGAATGCTCATGTCTTCCAATTCAAGCGATTATCTCTCACCAATGCGTTTTAAAGACCTTACAAGCCTGTGGAAGACGGTGAATGGAGTTCCATTCAACCCACAAGGAATTGATGATGAAAATGGTGGTGCTTTGCTTGATATTTCGCTTCTTTCTGTTCTCTTTACACAACGATTTATGGTAAAAGAAAGAACCGATGAAGTTTTCGGACAAGAACATACTTATTCTTATGACGACAATATATACGCTTCTCCGCTTGTTGATATTTCCACCACGACAAATCTTCAATACGAATCTCAACACAAGGAAGAATTAGAGAAATTCGGAACGGGTGAAGACGGAACAAAGAGTCAAGCCCCCGTTTTGATTAAGCGTATGCTTGGTTTCCGTTTCACAAACTCTCTTATTAAAATGACCCGTGCTTTGTCATTCCTTCGTGGAAAGGAGTTCGTCACACGACAAGAAGTGGTTGATGCACTTCCTTACACGGTTGGACACCGACTCGGCCCTGCCCGTGAAGGAGAAGACCCCAAAGGCCGTGATATTGGTATTGTCCGAGAAGGAATGCGAATGACAAATGAGCAAGAATTTATCCGTCAATTGATTGTTCATGGCTATTTGTTGCGTGATACGAATTCGCTTCTTGGAGCCGTCACTTCCGATACACCTTCAATGTTTGACATTTGGGATTCTTTCCTTAACACTTGTGTTGATGAAATCAATTCGGGAGAGCCTTATTGGAATTACGAAGATAAAATGCTTCTTCCTCTTAAATCAAGAGTTCGTCAAGGTGGCGACATTACGCCTGTGCATTGGCACATCGGAACAATGGTCGTTGAAAACATTCGTCGTTCAAAATCCCCTCAAAGAGATGGATTAAATTATCAACAAAGATATAACCGATACCTAAACGCTCTTTCTTCACCGAAACTTCTTTCTGCAAAGAGTCGCTTTTCAACGAAGCAACAAGTGGAAGACATGGTTTCCGACCATGCCGCTTCCGAATACTATCGCATTCGTGGAATGATTGCGGATGATGATTTGCTTTTCTCCGACGACAGGGAAACTTTGTTGAAATTGTGTGAAAGCAAGATTGACTCTATTACAGGTAAGGCCATGTTGATTGCACAAGACGCAATTCCGTCTTCTTCAATTGCCGTTGCTAAGTCATTCTCAAATGAACCCCGTGGTGGCCCAACCCCACAACAATTCAAGTGGAGAACCTATGGTGATGCTCTTGGTGTTTGGGGAAGAACGATTTCTAATGGAGCAAATGCAAATATTGGAATTGCTGATTTAGGCGGTGGCGATTTGCTTGATGTAGCAGGTGTTGGTTTGGAATCAAATCAATCGTTTTCAATCAAAGGAACTTTTGAGGTTGGTGTGGGACAACAACATGATTCTGCATTCCTTATCAGTATGGAAAATGTTGTTCGTTTCCTTTCTCCTTACATTCTTGGAAATGGTGTTCTTCTTGGAACCTTGCCTCAACCCGCTAAAGGTGGTTCTCAATTCGGGCCAACAGATTCAATCACATTGTCCGAATACTCGCTTTCAGCGAAGGAAATGATGTTCCGTTGGTTAAACAAAGAAGCAGGATTGCCTCTTGACGACGGATTCATGGCTTGTTTCAAACTAAAACACGCTTTTGAAGGTGCTATCAATGGATTTGAAGGCATTTCGGGCGACGATGATTTACGACTTTGGATGCGTTTGAGAGTTATTCGTGGACGACAATCCGACAAGTTTGCCACCTTTGCACTTTACATAGGAATTACTTCTTCAAGTATGAAACCTGTTCGTCAAGACGCTGATGGAAACAATGTTGAATGGGAAATTTTAGATTTCAACGATGCAGAAACCTACAACGCTGAACGCTATTATTCTCCTGCCATTTGGAGCGAATTAAAGTTTGAAGATGCAGGGAACTTGACAAAAGACGATATTCGTTTCTTTTCGGAAAACCTGTTTATGAACATTCGTGGAAATCAATGAATGGATTTAAATAGATGGGTTATCAAAGATAAGACATGGTTGCCGAAGAATTGGGTGAAGAACACGCTCCCCCAAACATGGTGACGGCGTTTAAGCAATTGCGAGCCTTGTATGGTGAACCTTTGATTCCTCTCAAACTTGGAACGGACTTTCACGGTGGACACACCGACATGACTCAAATTGAAGTCGGTAAAGACCAAATGATGCTAACCATTCTTCCTAATCACCACGAAGTTCCTAAACAGTATCAAGATTCAGCCGCTTTTTTTGTTGTCGGACACGAATTTGGACACATTACTTCTCACCCCGGAAAAGAAGCGAAATATTGGCGACAAGGAATGCGTGAATTACCTGTTGAACATTTCCAACAACCACGATGGTTTAACGCTATTTCCGACATTTTAGTAAATTGGACAGTAATTACGGGTTCAAATATTATTGTTGATGCACAAAGGCCATTTATCCAACCTCAAATGCTTGCAGGATGGAAAGCAGGTCAATTTATTCGTCGTTGTGGAAACATGGTGGGACATGAAACTTTGTTAAAGGCAGGTCGCCTTACTGATAATCGTTATTGTCCACAAGGAGGCGTTATTGGACAATATGATAATCCCGACCCAAACGACCCATTTAAGCCCTCTTCCGATACGCCTTTTTGGGAACGCTATCAAGGACATGGAAGAGGTGAACAATATTACCCTCCCGTTTCCTATGCCGTTGCTAAAACGCTTGATGAGAAATACCGAACTGTGAAAGTTAAAAAAGGTTCGGACGGAATTCGTGCAAATCAAACTTATGTGGTGGAAGCCACAAAAACCTTTGACGACAGAATTAATTCCGAAGAATGGGAGCCGATGAAAGAATACAAAATCAATGGAAAATGGATTGATACCCGTTATTGTGTTGGTGTTTGTCCTCAATGTGGAGAAGACGCTCCGACAATTTGGGAGCGATGGTGGAATTATAAATCAAAACAACAAATTGAGCGCATGGTTGCTTCACAAGGTTCATGGCTACACCTTCTCATTCAAATGTTTGCTTTTGAATGGGCGGCAGTATATTCCACTTATGTTCCGTATGGTGGGAAAACAGGAAAAGAGGCAGGTAAGAAGTTTTTGAGAGATATTGGGCCTACGATGAATGATGCCATGAGAGGGAACTAAAATGCCATATAAAAAGAATCCTTTTGGTTCCTCCGCAGGAAACGAAATCGTTGATAATATTTTTGATTTAATGTTTATCTCCGATGATTCGCAACCAAATGAAATTGAACAAAACAAACTTCAACGACAAGTCCGTTATTATCGTGAAAACATCATAAACATTGTCAATAATATGAGAAAATTCGTTGATGGTTATCAACAAGTCCCTGTCGCAGAATCATCTTCTTCGGGAGTTCATGTTTGTCCTCATTGTCGTCGTCGTGATTTTATTTATCATTGGGAAGCCGTTGATGGAGGTCATTATAGCGACCCTAATTCTTGGAATAAATCGGTTCATCCGAAACAATGGAAAGGTGGAGGTGTTGGAGAAAAGGGAAGATTTAATTTTTCTTTAAGATACCGATGTAATCATGTCACCACTTGTAATAAATGTCATACGACTGTTCAAGGACACGATGTAAATCAATGTCCCAATTGTAAGGATTCGGGAAATCTCGCAAAAGTCGGATGTTTGAAAGAATCATACGGAGTTCATTTTATTCGTGAATATACGATGAAGGATAATTGTCCGACTTCTTACGCAGAAGCGATGGGCGTTATTGAAAGGAATCGGCAGGTTCGTGTAGGTGGAAGAAAGGTTGTTCAAGGAACCTTGTCGGAATATGAATTGGTTCTTCCTTCCCTTCCTTCAAAGGGGCGAGTTATTAGAACATTTCAAGAAATGGAACGACATACGCCCTATGTTAAAATGACTTATGTTGATAAGCAATCGGGACAAACGAAAACTTCAAACTATCCTGTTTCCGAAATGAATTACGCCTTATCAAAACAGAATTTGCGCCGATGCAAAAGAGGAAGGCTTAGAAACGGTGCTTTTCAACACGATGGGGAACCACGGTATTTGAGAGATAGGGGAGGCGACCCGCTTTCAAATTGTCCTGTTTGTGGTGCTTCCGACTCTCCAACGGTTGAAGATATTCCAAACATTTTTTATACACCGAAAGCGATGAGAATTATGAATCCTCAACCGCTTAGTGGAGAAAGCATTACTCCTTACACATACAAAGGACTTCCTGTAAGCAATATTTATTTGGAATCAACGGTTAATTCCGAATACCGAATTCTTCTTCCACTTCCAATGTTGAAAACTTTGAGAAAGATTCCCGATGAACCATCCGTATCGGAAAGAGGGATTGGAGTCACGGCTTGCCCCAATGATGTAGGAATGGGAATAGAAATTGAAAACGCCATCAACAATGCAGATGAAAGATTACAAGAAGCGCAAGCAAATCTTTCTCAACAGTTTCAACAACAATTTGGACTTGGCCCTGCTGATGAGCAAACGAATAAAGGATTTACATTTTTAGTCGCAGAAGGCCGTTCTCGCAAAGCATATTTAGACCAAATTCAAGGAAAGTGGATTGACCAATCTCCCGATTGTGTTTCTTATCGTGGACAAGACGGTTCACTTCTTTCCTCAAAAAGAACCTATGCACGATGGAACAAAATTCCAAGATATGCAGACCCAAACTCCGATTCAAACGAATATCTTGGGCCGAATCCCGATACACACATCATTATGGATTGGATAAGGTCTTCACAAAATATAGCAGTTTTCATTGATTCTCCAACACCATATCACGCTACGACAAGGGTTGCTGAAATGATTGATGAATTTGTTGGAACGAAAACTGAAATTATGGAATGTTTGACTTGTAAAGGAATTGTTGCGAAAGGTGATGTTTTATCATATCGTGTAAGTAAGGGGCAAGCAAATGCAGATGGAACGGCAAAAGGAAATTTTCCACAAGCCGTTTTAGATGCAGAAATCTCTTATGAGAACTCTTTTCCGAAAGAAAATAACAAAGGCGACCCTGTTCCGATTGCATGGGGTGTGACCACGGGCGGTCAAGACGGAAAAGAAATGTTGCGAAATCCTGCACGAAGAATTAGAATTGATTGAGGCGAGTAAGATGGGCGAATTTGGCGGTAATGAAAAGTGGAATGAAAATCCATTTGTTTTCTTTGAAGAAGGTGAATTGATTAATCAAGGAATGGAAAAAATGGCTCCGCCGAGTCCAATTCGTGCGATTTATGAAAAACTTGCTCCACTTATTATTCGTTCACCTCCTGCGAAAAGATACCCTCAAGAACCAAGTGGTGTTGCAGGTTTTAATATTTTAACAGACCCTCTTTCTGCCCTCATGCCGACTTCCGCCGTTCCCGACCCAATTATCGGATTGACAACACAACGAACAATGAGGCCAACAGTTCAAGGAAAAGAAGGAATGGCAACACATCTTAACATCCTTGTTGATACTTCGGGTTCAATGTATGGCCCCGAATCTTACGAAGGAGGCGAATGTTATGGATATTCTCCTAATGGATATGCTCTTGGTGGAGAAGATATTGCTATGATTGTTGTTGCCATGATGGTCGGACAAGCAAGCATAAGTGGCGATTCTTTTGCGATTTATTCTTTTAATCGTGGTGCTAAGGTCGTTTGGGAAGGGCCATCTCAAGATTATTCTGCTTGTATGGATTATCTTCTTGCAGATTATTCACCGGGCGACGACCAACGACCATTTGCACCTTCGGGTGGAACAGATATTGGAGCAGGATTAAATCTTATTGGAGAAACAATGGGTGAATATGACTTTGACCAATCCGTGACGGTTGTAATTACAGACGGCTCTTTTAAAAGTCTTTCACAGGCTCAAAATCAAATTCTAAATAGTGGCTACACCTACAATGACAATTTTATTCGTGCGATGGGGCCAACATTCTATGTAATTATTGGCTCCACAAGTGCTGAACAAGCGGCTTTACCTCAATCACAAAGAGAAGAAACTGTTGCTGATGCGTCTGTTAGGTCTTTTCAAGACGCCTTAAAAATTGAATACAATCGTCCAATGGACGGTTGCGTTTTAGGATTCAATATTTTGTTGGGCGAAGATGGAAACTTTAGCGACTTCGCAGGTTCTTTGGTGGACATGGCAAGAGTAAATTCGGGCGATAGCGACATTACACCTTGTCCAAGAATCTAATCTTAATGATTCTTTAAATAGCAAGAGCCTTAATGATAATCTGTATGTCGGATGAAATCATTCTTGCCGATGTTTCAAGTGGGCAACCTGCTGATTTGAAATTCCCTCTTGATTTTTGTCGTGAGAAAGTTTTCATTTGTGGAGTGACAGGAAGTGGAAAATCGTTCACCGCAGGTTTGCTCATGGAAGAAATAAACAAGGTTGGGCTTCAATTTGTTTGTTTTGATGTATTGGGAGCGCACGGTGGTCTTCAACAGTTAAATCATGTGGAAGCACTTGAACCCAAATCGGGAGAAACCGTGAACATTAAGGGACTTGTTCAAAGATTAGGAAAAGAGGCGACTTCTTTCGTAATTGATATTTCCGACCTTTCTGTTTCAAAGCAACAATCTCTTGTTGCAGAATACTGCGATGAAATGCTAACTCAAAAATTAAACAAAGGAATTATGACTTTTTTTGAAGAATGTCAAGATTTCGTTCCACAAAGAGGACAACCTTTATCATTTGGAAGTATTGTCCGAATGTGCAAATTAGGTCGTCAATACGGATATGGTGTTTGTTTAATTTCGCAACGACCTGCTTCGGTGTCAAAAGAGGCTTTATCTCAATGTTCTGTTTATATGATTCATAACCTCATTAATCATCGTGATTTAAAAGCGATTGAAGACCAAATGGGATTCGGAACAGATAGAGAAAAACTAAAAAAGGTTCTAACTGATATTTCTGCCGCTTCTCAAGGAGAGGTTGTTTGTTATTCTCCGTCGTATTTCCGAAACGAAGACTTTTATCGTGCTACAAAGATTCGTGGAGATAGGAAAGTGAATCACACAGGGAAAAACATTGAAATGAAACCTGCAATACACACAACAACCGCTTCTCCACAATCTGTTTCTCCGATGGTTGAAACGCATGGAGAATTTTACCAAGCAGAACGAAAAGAGGAACGGGAAGAATGGGATGTTCTTCCCCCTGTTCCATCATTTGCTGATTCTGTTAAATCGGATTTCGCTTCTTTTTACGAAGAAAAACCAAAGATTGAAATTGATATGTCAAAATATGAATCCGAATTTGAGTCCGAAGGAACAGGCGTAAAAAGTCCTGTTATGGGAGTCGGAATGATTGCCGCATTAGCGGGCGGATTATTCATTGTCATAAAGGGACTTAAAGAATGAACCACACCGATTGAGGATGATGAATCATCCAAAGGTGATGCGTTCAAAGAAAGTTTTTAGTAGGCACATTTAAATAACTGAAAATTCAAAAATAAAGTATGAACAACGAACCTCTTCGTCGTGATGTGAACACCACCACAGGAAATGCTTTTGGAAATATTACTGATGTTCCAAATCTCGCAAACTTGATGGCTGACCCACTTGGAACAGATGTTGTCGGTGGAATGACGATTACTTCCACCGTAGCAGAATCTCCTTCCAATGTTGAGCAAAATGTTGGACAACCTCCACAAGTGCAATTTCAATCCGAAACAATTGAAGGTTTGATGGAGCGTGTAAAGGCTCTTCCTTCGTGGGCTTGGTTGGTTGGAGCAGGTGCGGTTGGCGCAGGTATTATTGCTCGCCGCCGAATGTGATTGTTTAAATAGCGGAATCAACAAAGAAGGAATAGGTGAATTAAGATGGCAAGAATACTTGGCTCCGATACTGTATTACCCGACCTTCCTCCGCAACCGAAACTTCATCAGTTTCCAACAAAGAAATTGACCCGTGATACCCTTCCTGCGTTCAATGCTATGGGACAAAACATTGTTGCTAACAATGTTCGCCCATCTCCAACAATTGTGAATCAGCCTTCCATGAATCTTTCTCACTTGAGCAGATTCCGTGCAGAAGATATGATTCCAAACATGAGCGTTCATGGTGTGCATGAAAACTTTGGTGGCGACCCACGAAGCGAAACAAATCACGCTTCTATTTCTCGCCCAACCAATCCTCGCACAATGTTCAACGCCCCATCTGTAACTATTGCTCCTTCCGTGAATCGTATGTCGCTTCGTGAAGCCCCTGTTTTGCCCCGTGCAAACCTTCCTAAGCAAGTGAACATTGGAAAACTCATTCCGCCATCAAACGGAATGCGTATGGAAGCAGAATATGTTGCACCTCCTGTTAATCTCGGAGATTTCCGAGGTCTTGCACCTAACCGAAACCGACAATTCGGTGTCAATGCAGGTCGCACATTCGGTGCAGAAGGCCACCTTCTTTGAAGGCGTTTTTAAATAGCAAAACAGATAAGGATTTAATATGAATCCTTGTAAGTCGGGTGTGGCTTCTTTTTTATCGGAGCAACAGTCTTCGCACAGGATGAAATCTCTTTCAAAATCCATCCTTTGTGGAGTCGTCGGCACAGGCATTTTGTTTGGAGCAGATTATGGATTGAATCTTAACTTATCTCCCGTTGAATTGGGAATTCCTTTCGCAGTTTGTTTAGCAAGCGGAATGCTCACTACAAATATAGGAAGCGAAACCCGAAATTCGGAATTTGTAAAGGCGTATGACGCTATGTGCAAAGATAAGTGATTTTAAATAGCGAGAAGGATAATTGATAAGTATGTTCACTGATGATTCATTTCAAAAGAAAGGTTTTGATGCTGAATCATTCGCCGCCGATGAAAATTACACCGTTAGAATGGATGGTTTTGAGGGCCGAATCCCGACATTTATATTATCAACAGGAACGGAAAAGGAATTGAAAGATGAACTTTATGATTTTATGATAGAGGACAGGTTAGAAACCATTGAGGCCGACTCGTATGAAGAGGCGGAACAAAAGGATTTGGAACTATGGAACAAAAGGTCGCTTGAAGCAATTTGTGACGATAATCCCTACCTTTCATTGGTTGATATTGCCAACTATGATGCAGAATCCTCCGAAAATGAATATATGTGGTATATGAAATGTAAAGATGTTCCATACGAACAATCAATTGCTTCGGAAGATTGGGACAGTGAAAAGCCTCTTCACGATTGGTCTAATGTGGGTGAAGATGGATTCAGTTATTGTGCGAATTGTGGGCAGTATTATTCACCCGAAATAGGAATTGTGTCCGATGAAAAATATCAAGATTTGATACATGGTGACGCATGGCGGGCAGAATCATTTTCTGCCGAGAAATTTCCTAATAAATGTTTCATTTGCTTAAAAGATGCAAAAAAACAAAGAGGATTCAAGGAAGTTCAATCGGAACCTTCTCTTACCGATAAAGAGGGCAACATTTGGCTTTGTAATCATCATAATAATATGTTGGACTTCGGCTTATTTGCGAAAGGGAATATTTTGTCTTGGACACACCCTAATGGAACAAAATATAGGCAAGGTCGTTTGTTAAAAGATGCTGAAACCTTCTCCACCGAAAGTGTTGATAAAGAGGCACTAATTAAGAGTGAAGTGGATGTCAAAATGAACGAATTGTTTGAGTTCGTGCAAAATCATGTGGATGCGGAGGATGGTGCAGGTGGCGACCTCTATGACCCAAACGGCCTTGATGAGATTGAAAATGCCGTGTCCGATTATTTTGTTGGATATTGGGACTTTGAATCTCGTCATAATAGCAATAATCCCCGATACCAAAACGCTGAAACCTTTGAATCCTTCAATGCGGAGGACAAGACCCATTGTAAGACTTGCCAACTGCCATACGACCCCGAAATCTTCGGCATTGATTATCAAAAACCCGATGCAAAATACGGTTATTGTGCTTGCATAGTGTGTGATGGTTGCGGGGATTTACTCACTTACGAGGATGGGATAAATGATGATTACGGGTTTTTGTGCAAGGGTTGTTATGAAGGAGAGGGAAATAATGCAGAATCCTTCAATGCTGAAACCTTTGAAGCCAAAGGCGGATTTGATAGGAACTGCAAAGTCTGTAAGGGAACGGGATGGATGCCGAAGAAGGGCGACCCAAAAGATGCTAAAACCGCAAAATTGTTGGGAGTTAGCATAGATGAATTAACCATGCAACCATGCAACGCAGGAGGTAAGGACATGGGTTGTTTTAATGCAGAAACCTTTGATGCTGAAACTTTTGAACTAATAATGATTGATTCATTAGGTAAAAGAGAAACATTGGGAGAATATGAAACTTATGAAGATGCTGAAATTGATTTAGAAGAGTCATTTCCAAGAGAAGATTATGAAATGATGGATTTTGAAATCATCAATAAAAGCACCAATCCACCAAGTAGGAAACATAAATTTGGGGCTGAAACCAAAGCAGTTTTTGATGTTATTAACATTGAATATCAATACGAAAATGATGACGATACCGACTCTTGGCCTTACCCCATGACTGTTTCGGTTGAACATGATGAAAATAAACATTTTTCCTTCACCGAAGATGCAATTAGGGCGGAACTTGAATCATACATCTCCTTCCAACAAGGAGAGCCTGTTAAAGTGGTGGATTTGACCGCTTTTTACACAGGGACAAAAGACCCCTTGAGAGGAAACTACGAGGATTACGAAGCGGAAACCTTTGAAGCGAAGGGAATTGACACCCTTGCGAAACCGTTTGAAGAAATAGGGATTTCAAAACCATACGCACGACTTGGCGTAATTGCCGCAGGAATTACGGCACTTGCATTCGGTGTAAATAAAATTAGGAAGTGAAAAAAATGAATACAGATAAAATTGGTGCAATTGCGGCGGGAATAGGAATGGGAATGGTTGGCGTTTATTTCATTACAGGTGTGAATATGTTTTCCGACATTAAATCTTCGTTGAAACAATCTGCCGAAACAAAGAAGGATTGTGGTTGCGGAAATTCAGCAAAAAGTGAATCTTTTGAAACTCCAAATCTTCCTTCGGGAATCCGTGGTCGGCAACAAATGGCTTCGGAATACTCTCTTGACAGAATTAATCCTGTTGCCGTTGAAGGTGCAGAAGATGTTTATGGTGCGGAAGAAGGTCATTCTTTCTCCCCTAAACCAAGTTTGAAAATGTGGTGAAATAATGGTTGAAAGAATGTCAAACTCCTTTGTTGTCCGTGATACCAATCATTCGGTTTCATGGAATAGTGAATCAAATGCAAATGAAATGGTTGGATTAGAAGACGGAACTTCGCTTTCAAAATCTGCTTTTGGTGGAGGAACTGCTATGTCCCACTTTTCGCCCGCAGAATTAGGAATCAATATGTCAGCATATCCCGGCATGGATGAAAAAAGTGCTACTTCTGTTTCCGAGCAAGAATCTGCCCGAATACAATCTTCATCTAATCCATTTGAAGCACCATTACAACAAGACCTTCAAACAAGTGGTGTTGAATTTAGAAGCGAAGATGGCCGCATGGAAAAAGCAAATGATTTCGTTAAAGAAAACGCTTACAAAATCCTCATGGGAGGACTATTTTTAGGCGCAGGATGGTGGTTTAGAGGGTTTTTCGGACGGTGAGAAATTGCCGAACCAATACCAACCTTCTGTCCACGATTGGCGACCCGGAGATAGGATTGCCTCAATTGCCGTAAAAGAGCCTACTGCTACAACAGC
>Ga0213861_10004059_pt1 | contig 12024 bp, 10 predicted proteins | sample PICome_4_FD_160110 | JGI IMG/M metagenome (GOLD analysis project Ga0213861, IMG submission 160110) | Coastal seawater microbial communities near Pivers Island, North Carolina, United States - PICO131 | ecosystem: Environmental > Aquatic > Marine > Coastal | place: USA: North Carolina...
GTTGGAAGAACAAGACGGTCACATCGAGGTCTTCTCCATGCCAAGCCAAATCTGGTAACTTCGTTTCAAAAGAGTCGGGTTCCAAAATATGCTGGTGGTGTTCTAAATCAAAGGATGAAGCAACCTCTTCTGCCGCAATCCAATCAGGATTGTCTTCACTTTCAGCAACCGTCCAACACGCTGGAACCGGTTGTTGTGCACGTTCCGCTGCTTCATGTGCTACGGCGGCAACAAGAGATGAATCAAGACCGCCGGAGAGAACAATTCCAACCGGAACATCCGCCATCAAGCGTTCAGAAACACCCTCAACAAAACTTTCCAGGAGCGATGCGGCATTGGCATCAGGATTCCATGATGCTGAAGGTTCGACGAATTGTCGCTCAATCACTGCTGAATCGTGAAGATAAGGCCGACCTTCGTGATCGAGGCACCAGACTTCGACTGTGCCGGGTCGAACTTGAACCACATCCTTGAACAACGTCGTTCCGTCCAGTGGATATTCCCAAGCAATCCGGGCAATTAAGGCAAGTTCATCGATGGCAGGAACATAAGATTCATGCGCACGTAATGCCTTGGTTTCACTCGCAAATAGCAAGGAGCCATCCACATGGGTACGAACAAGAGGTTTGATTCCCATAGGGTCTCGGGCAAGGATGAGTTGCTTTGCTCCTTCATCCCAAAGAGCGATGGCATACATACCGTTCAATCGATTCAGCCATTTTGCATGTTGCCCAGCACTGAGTACCCCGTTGGACTTGCTTTTAGCAGAATGAAGCAGCGAGAGAATGGACTCAGAATCGCCTTGAGTGGTCCAACGGTATTGAGAATGCTGTGTTCGTAAGGATTGATGATTGTAGATTTCACCGTTCACGACAAGAACTTCACCTGCAGGACCAAACAGAGGTTGAGCACTTCCAATCAGGTCGACAATGGCAAGACGTGTGTGTCCCATAGCGATTGATTCATCGCTCCATACATCGCTGCCATCCGGCCCTCGATGAGAAAGAAGTGAATTCATTCGGTGAATCACCGAAGTATCCGGTTGACCGAACATCCCTCCAATGCCACACATGAGATAGACCTCAGAGGCTACCTTCTTCAATCATTGCCAAATTAGAGGCCCCAAAGTGGGTATCTAACCATGGAAATAGCTAGAAAAAGAATCGAGAGTGAAAACACGACAAAATAGGTAATTTGTGGAGGCTCGGACCCCTTCGTCTCTTCGCTCATACGTATCACTCAGCCTTCCCAGTTTGAACCAACATTTGAACATATGGAAACATCTTGCTCGCACAGAGCCTTACAACAACCCAAGGAAGGGTTCCAACAAGAGAACCATACCAAGTGGAATCAACACCATAGTTGCGTTATCATCAATGTACCTCAGACGAGGCCACTCTGATGCCACACACAGTGGTGCGAAGAGAAAGGCCAACCAGAGTGGAGTTTGGACGAAGTGCCAACAAGCAACCCAAACAAGGAAGAGAAACAAGGTTGAGGATACAATGACGTTACGTGTCGTCATACCTTTTCGTCGCATCTCACCAAGGAAAGGGTCACCGAGTGACAGTGAGAGAATTAATGGCCAAATGTATTCTTCTGTTGGTGCCAGAAGGAAAACCAAACCGATCCCAAACGCACCCCAACCCAACGCTGAAATTTGCCGGGCCTCGTATTCCCTTTGACCGTAAATGGTAAGTCCGAACTTGAGGCGAGTCCCTTCAGCAGCAAACAAAAGGAAAACGACGCAAGAGACAAACTGTGGCAACGTCAAGTCCAGTGAATCCGCAACACTTTCACCCCACTCAAAATAGATGAGTGGGAGAAAAGACATCCCAAGGTGAATTGCTCTTCGGAGTATATGGCCGCCCATCCCACCAACTGAAAGTTCGACTGGGTTTGTTAGTTCGACGTGTTCACTCATCGGCAAATCCACCTATGAGTCTCATGGCTTCATCCAAATGAATTGAACCCTTCGCTAATTGATGGAGTAAATCGTCGAGTTTTGGAGACTCCAAAATTTTCCGTTCATGGAACGCCAGTAACCTCTCTCTCCATCGTGCCCGCACTGAACGGCCGGATGAAGGAAGTTGGAGAAGAATGGTTGCTGCTTCATCGACTCCAGTTCCGTGAAGGGCTGAAGTGAGAGCTACAGGAGGCGTAGAGCCAATACCTAATTCAAACGATTCTCGGATTTCATCAGCGTGCAATTCGGCTCCCGGGAGATCGGATTTGTTGACAAGAACTGCATCAGCAAGTTCGAGCAAGCCCGCTTTTTCTGCCTGTATGCCGTCACCGCGTGCTGGGCCTTCGACCACGACAATTCGGTCAGCCAAAGCGGCACATCGAACCTCAGATTGACCTGCACCAACCGTTTCAATGACCACTTTCCCCCATCCGAGAGAAAGCAGAACTTTCGTCATGTCTTCGACGATTACCGGTACACTGCCTGACGCTTTACGTGTCGCTACAGAGCGGAAGTATATTTGTTGGTTCAAGTCCTTGTCATCAACGACGGTCATCCGAACACGGTCACCCAAAAGCGCCCCGCCCGTACGAGGAGAAGACGGGTCAACAGCCAAAACAGCAACGCGAAGACCTTGCTTAGCCCAAGCGGTGAGTAATCCATCCAATAAGCAAGACTTTCCGACACCCGGTGCACCAGTGATGGCCAATGTTTGCCAGTCATCTTCAGGTAGAGAAGGCACAGGACCCAGAACATCAAGTGCATCCTCAAGTTGAAGCGATCTGTTTTCGATTGCACTGAGCGTTCGAGCTAACGATCGGCGATCTCCAGACTTTGCATCGATAAGAAATTCTGCAGTCATGTGAGCACCTCATGCCGATGAGGTCCAGTACCAGTCGCTTCCTTCTCCAACACCAGCGTCCTTCACTTCGACTGCTTCGTCAATAAATTGTAGAATCTCAGCTGTTGGTGTACCTGGGCCAAAAATTGCTCGGATTCCACAGGCAAATAGGGCGTCTCTGTCGTCAACGGGTATAATTCCGCCACCGAAGACAATAACGTCATTCAAACCTTCTTGCTTGAGCAAATCACACACCTTTGGGAAAAGATGCTGATGAGCGCCGGAGAGTGAGGATAAGCCGAGAAATCGCGCATCTTCGTCTCGAACAGTGTCCACAATTTGTTGAGCACTGCGTCGTAGACCGGTGTAAATGACTTCGTTCCCAGCGTCTCTCAACGCTCTTGCCACAACTTTAGCCCCTCGGTCGTGACCGTCTAAACCGGGCTTGGCTACTACGATTCGCCATGGTTCGCTCATGGTTGTTGCAGGTACTGCCTCCCTATCAACACACCCCCGTAGATACGGATGAGAGGTGCAAACGGCGAGCGTTGAGTTAGAGTGAAAATACCCTCGTTTCTCAATTCATCCATAGGCAACGCATAAGGGCGGGTTTTGCGTAGACCACTCGGGGAAGCCTATGGCATCGACTGAAGAACGACTTCAAGACCTACGTAATCGCAAATCTCGAAGTGAGATTGGCGGAGGCCAAGAGCGAATTGATAGGCAGCACCAAAAGGGAAAAATGACGGCACGAGAGCGTATTGAAGTTCTTCTTGATGAGGGCACATTCCAAGAAATTGACGCACTGGTTGAACATCGGTGCAGAGATTTCGGCATGGACAACGACATCATCCCTGGTGATGGAGTTGTCACGGGCCACGGTTCGATTAACGGCCGTCAAGTGTTCACATTCGCTCAAGACTTCACTGCATACGGCGGTTCACTGGGCGAAATGCATGGACTCAAAATATGCAAAGTTCTCGATATGGCACTCAAAACTGGCCGACCTGTAATTGGTTTGAACGATTCAGGTGGCGCCCGTATTCAAGAAGGGGTAGCATCACTGGGAAGTTATGCAGAGATATTCTTCAGAAATGTTCGAGCATCCGGCGTAGTCCCACAAATTTCGGTCATCATGGGCCCATGTGCAGGTGGTGCAGTATATTCCCCTGCCATCACTGATTTCATCATCATGGTCGAAGAATCCTCATACATGTTCATCACCGGGCCAGAAGTGATCAAAACGGTTACCAACGAAGAAGTGAGTTTTGAAGACCTTGGTGGCGCATCAACGCACGGTACGAAATCTGGCGTATCCCACTTTACAGTCGCCGATGATGAAGCAGCAATCCAGATGGCACGAGACCTGTGCGACCTCCTGCCGCAAAACAATCTTGAGCGTCCTCCGTCGAAGAAGACCAACGACCCAATCGACCGTTCATGCGATGCGCTCGACTCCATCATGCCCGACCAAGCCACAAAGGCATACGATGTGGTTGATGTCATCACGGAAATTCTTGATGACGGTGGATTCCTTGAAGTTCAAGCCGATTGGGCGCAAAACATCGTTGTTGGTTTTGGCCACCTTGGTGGACACACTGTTGGCGTAGTTGCGAACCAACCCAAAGTTTTGGCAGGCTGCCTCGATATCGATGCAAGCGACAAAGCGGCGCGCTTTGTGCGGTTCTGTGATGCGTTTAATATTCCAATTATCACCTTGGAAGATGTACCTGGATTCCTACCTGGCACCAACCAAGAATGGGGTGGGATTATTCGACACGGAGCGAAACTCCTCTATGCATTTGCAGAAGCTACCGTGCCCAAACTTACCGTGATTCTTCGGAAAGCGTACGGCGGAGCGTACGATGTCATGTCATCAAAGCATATTCGAGGAGATTACAACGTCGCATGGCCGACGGGGGAGCTCGCCGTCATGGGTGCCGATGGTGCTGTGGAAATTATTCACCGCAAGCGCATCTCAAGTTCACGAAATGCAGAACAGGAGCGCCAACGACTGACTGAAGATTTCAATGAGAAATTTGCGAACCCATACACCGCTGCAGCACTTGGGTACCTTGACGATGTCATCGAACCAAATCAAACGAGAAACAAACTTTGCAGAGCGCTTGAGATGTTAATCGATAAAGAAGAACTGCGACCTGCTCGCAAGCACGGCAACATCCCGTTATGAGGCGTTTTCATGACCAAAACGAACGATGAAACTTTGCGAATGGCAGCCATTGCAGCGGTCATGTCTGTACTTTCTCAGTCCGGAGAGGACCCTGGACAAATGGCCCGTAAACCTGGCCTTGCTTGGTCTCAAGACCATCGCCGAATGAACATGGGACAATCCTCCCTTATGCACCAAAGAGCAAGCCGCTCACCATGGAAGTGAAACGATGTCAGAAACGAGAAAAGTGATTGTTGACGGCGTCGAATTTGAAGTCGCCATTGAGGGCGAAGGAAAGACTTGGTCGGCCACAGTTGAAGGAAAAACGTTCCAAATAGAAATCCCAGATGCAGCACCCGTTGCTAAAAAGAAGAGAACCGGTGGAGGGAAGAAGAAGAAATCCGGCACAGTTTCAGCAAATATCCCGGGCAAGGTTGTCACGGTTGAAGTCAATGAAGGTGACCAAGTCACTGAAGGACAAGTGATCCTTATTCTCGAAGCAATGAAAATGCAAAATGAAATTCAAGCACCCATCACCGGCACGGTCACCATCGTTCATTGTGAAGAAGGGCAGGCTATTGAAGCAAATATCCCGCTTGTCGTGATTGAACCTGCACCGGAAGCAGAGTGAAATATACGGTACGAACAAAGTTCTCAGGCACGACCAAATACGACCCTTAAAGACCTGTCAGCGCTAGTCTCGTCTATGGCCGGGACAGCAGTGTGTGATTTCCCCGGATGCGGAGTCGAAGGTACAATTGTCTCCCGACTCTCTCCTGAAGGATACTTGGTCGCCACCGGCAAGAAAGCATACTCCTTTCGAGAAGCCTATCGGCGTTTCCATTACTGCGATGCACACCATGACGAATTGATGAGTGGGGTCTGGTCTCGTGTTCGAAAACCTGAGGACAAGAATGAAGGGCATGTGGCACCAACAGCCATTTGAGATTCAAGAAATTTCTTCGCCAACGGCATACTGCACCCTACTGCCACCCCAGTAATCATTCCATACGCTGATAAACCAGTATGCTATGGTTTGACTATGTCCACTCACGAACGTAAAACGGTGTTACTTCAAATTCGGGCCAGCCTTATGACCACAATGCTTGTTCTAACAAGCTTGAGCCTTGGTGCATTAACTGCCTCTGCAATCGGTCCAAACCAATCTGACCTTGGATACAATGGAGACTTGCCAGACAATTCAACTGCAGTTGTGAGCAGCCAGGCGGTCATAAATGTCAGTGGGCTTGCACCGTTTTCATCCGGAGTTTTGTACGGTGAATTCGATGTTGGTGATGACGAGGATTGGTTTACAGTGCAACTCAATGCAAATGAAGGATTAACTGTTGAAATAAGTTATAACACCACGTACACATCAGCAAACGGCACATCCTACTTCAACGATTTTGAATTGTGGATGTATGATTCTTCGATGAATGTGATGGATTCTTCAATCGGCAACAACCCAGAAATTGTTTCAACAAATTCATCGACATCGGGGCATGGAGGCACTGCATACATACGAATGGTGCGGTATGATGGATACGGTTCATACGGTCTTGAAATGTGGTCCTTCAGTACCTCGTCGACCGGTGGCAATGGCTCATCGGGAGGAAGCAATGGAAGCTCCATCCCAAACCCATGCACGGGAACTTCCACTTTCCCCGACATTTTAGAACCGAACGACACACCTGCAACAGCAACCTTAGCCTCAATTTTACCCATCGATTGTACTGGCCTAAGTGTTGAAATAAATTCGGCAGGTGTCGCCAATGATGATTATTACGAAATACAAATGATCAGTGGAGTGACCTATTACTTCAATTTGACATTCACGCACGCCAATGGGGATATTGATGCTACTTTGGAGGATGCATCTGGAATGTCCCTTTCTTTCAATAATTTTGTCTACATGACTTCTTCCTCAGACAATGAAGCCGCAGAATACACTGCGACGACAAATTCAACGAACTACTTCAAGGTGTATCATTATTCTTCATTCTCTTCTGGAGCAGTATCAAATGTCTATGACGTTGAAATAACGACGGACTTACCCGGAGGCGGACAAACCATTGAATCACTGGGCGTAACTCAAACATCTCTGACGTCCTCGGAAGTGGATGTGTCCGGACTCACATCAGGCACCAACTATACTGTTTCGTATTCATCCTATCAAGATTTCATGAACGGAACAAGGTCAACCAGCACTTCGAATACCGTACCTTTCACAGCAAACGGAACTCAATACAACACGACATTGACGGTGCAAAACCCAGTCATGATTGAATCAGAATACTGCACGAGTGTCTCACTTTCTGACGCCTCAGGTGTGCTTTCGACAGATGTTGACTGCACCATTATTGAACTGCTTATATCGTCCGTACTTTCAACAACATCCGGCTCCCATTCAGCGACAAACTTGACCGTCAATACCGCTTACTCCCTTTGGTGGTTCGTTTTGAACGATGTGGAGTTCGAAAACAATTTCACTGCTAGCAATGACATTCATCTTGCTATAAATGCTTCAGTCGTCGACCAAGGATATGAGAATTTTACCAGCGCATCGACCAGCGAAAGTTGGCTCATCAATTGGAGCGGAATAACCACGATGGATGAACACTTCCTTGTCAGCGTACTTTACATCCAAAATTCTGTGATCAACTTCACATCGGGTGATGGATACATCGGAATCCACGATGACAGTTTCATACCGCAACTTCCTGGATTAGAAATTGACAGTTTTTCATCAAGCAGCACTGCGGCAACAAACGATGTCGATGTGACTGGTGCTGATTTAGTGACCGGCGATTCGTACAAGTACCTCATACGCGTTACGGACGCAGGTGGAGCAAGCATCGCCTCCAGTCCACTAACAAGCTTCTCCGCAACGGCACAGAACATGAGTTTGCCAACCTTTACCTATTCCACACCGAACATTTCGGGAGTGTATTGTGCCGAGGCTTTGCTTTATTCCAACACCAATGTGCAACTGATTGGTGACAGCGGATGTTTCAACCTTATCTTTGACGACGACAATGATTCTGTTGCAAATGAAGACGACCTTTGCCCGAACTCCGCAGCAGGTGCAATCGTCGATGTCGATGGTTGTGCATCATCACAAAAAGATTCTGATAACGACGGTTACAACGATGAAATCGACGCATTCCCGAACGATTCAACCCAATACTCTGACATGGATGGAGACGGATATGGAGACAATCCTGCTGGTAATGCACCCGATGCATTCCCGAACGATTCTTCACAGTGGTCCGACTACGATTCGGATGGATACGGCGACAACCCGAACGGCAACAATTCCGATGCATTCCCCTACGATCCAACTCAATGGTCGGATTCCGATGGAGATGGCTATGGAGACAACGCTTCAGGAAGTTTTGCGGACGAATATCCTGCCGACAGTACACAATGGGTAGACCAAGACGGAGACGGATATGGTGACAATCCGAACGGAACCAACGGCGACCAATTCCCTGTTGACAACACCCAATGGGCTGACCAAGATGGAGACGGATATGGAGACAACCCAACTGGAAACTCTCCCGATGAGTTCCCGACCGACAGCACGCAATGGGCTGACCAAGATGGGGATGGATACGGTGACAATCCAACTGGCAACAATGGGGACGCATTCCCGGCCGACGGTACACAGTGGTCTGACATGGATTCAGACGGCTATGGAGATAATCAAGCAGGTAACGACCCAGATGCATTCCCGATGGACGGCACTCAATGGTCCGACCAAGACAGTGATGGATACGGAGACAACCAAAACGGAAACGATGCGGACAGATTCCCTAATGAACCATCGCAATGGTTTGATGCGGACGGTGATGGATACGGAGACAACGCCAACGGTGTTTTACCCGACCTGTGCCCCGACACTCCTGCAGGGCAAGCCGTCGATTCAAGCGGTTGTTCTGAACAACAAAAAGACGATGACCTCGATGGTGTTTCGAACAGCGAAGATGCATGCCCTTCCACCCCAGCTGGTGAAACGGTAGACTCTACAGGTTGTTCTGGCTCTCAAGAAGACGCCGATAACGATGGCGTGATGGATATGTTTGACGCTTGCCCGCTCACCCCACTCGGCTCTGAAGTCGACGCAGCAGGTTGTGCAGACACGCAACGCGATACGGACGGTGATGACATCAACGACCAACTCGACCAGTGCCCCTCAACAACACCTGAGATGCCGGTCAATGGCATCGGCTGTTCAGCGGCTCAGCGAGACACTGACGCAGACGGGGTCAACGACATGATGGATACCTGTCAAAATACTGTAGTCGGTTCCGAAGTGGATGAAAACGGGTGTGCAAACGCCCAAAGAGACGATGATAATGATGCCATAAACAACGACGATGACGCATGCCCGGATACGGAAATTGGAATCATAACAAACGCAGTGGGTTGTGCAGAAAATCAACTCGATGCGGATAACGATATGATTGACGACACCATTGACTTGTGTGCTGCAACACCGGCTGGACAACAAGTCAATTCAGTTGGTTGCGCCGCATCTCAACTCGATCAGGACAACGATTCGGTCAACAACGACAAGGACTTATGTCCCGACACAGATGAATCACACAGTATCAACTTGGACGGATGTTCAGGATACCAACTTGACGATGACAACGATGGGGTGTTCAACATTGACGATACGTGCCCATTGACGCCCGAGAGTTCAATTGTCTTTGATGATGGATGTGCGCTTTCACAAATGGATTCTGACATGGATAATGTTAACGACGCTGAAGACGACTTCCCTCTTGACCCGAACGAAACGACTGATTCTGACGGAGATGGTATCTCAGACACCTATGACGACTATCCAAACGACCCAAATAAATCCGAACGCGAAGTTGAATCTGGCGGAATTGGCCTTACATATGCCATCTTGGCATTGCTGGTCGTTTGTGGTCTTGGCGCATTACTGGTCGTTCGAAAGAATCAACAATTGCCAGAGAATGCTTCACCCTTTGCAGTAGAAAACAACAGAGATGCTGCTTCTGAAGCGTTCATGGGCAATGAATCCACAAAGGAATTACCGGAAATTCAAACCGAGTCCCAAGAATGGGAAGAGAACGGTGTTAACTGGTCGAAATCAGCTGATGGGAACTTGCATTACTACGACAGTGAATCAGGTCAATGGGTTCTGTACCAAGCAGAATAATACTTTATTGAACTGAGTTGAAGTTATGGTTTTTCGGCGAGTTCTGTTGATGCGTCATGCGAAGAGCAATCACGATGCACCAAGCGACTCTGAAAGACCATTAACGCCTCAAGGAAGGCACGATGCTCAAAGGATATCCTCTGAGATTCATTCACTCGGTTGGACTCCAGACAGAATAGTGGTCAGCAATTCGAAGCGAACATTGGAAACTGTGGAAATGCTCTCCGAATGTCAGGGAGTTTCAAAAGATTCGAGAGCAGATTTGTATCTTGCCTCTTCCGAAACAATTTCCGAATACATAGAGAGCACTCAAGCATTGGAAACTTTGCTCATTGTAACCCATAACCCTGGTTGTGAACGGGTACTGTACCAACTCACCGAGGTATATCATGAAATGTCGCCGGGCTCATGTGCATTGCTTTCTGATTCGAAAGGGAAATGGATATGCGAACGGATATTGAATCCCGGTGAATAAAAAAATTAGTTACCTTGGGCAAACAAAACCATCTTGTCAATTGGCATGTGGTCAACTGTATCTTTACAGTAATGAGCCTCTACGATTTTCCCATCTGCTCCTATGAGGATGTCAACCGGCAACGTCGAGAGCTTGGCAGGTGAGAGCGTCAGTGGAACATACCCCTTTACCAATGTCTCAAGGAACGTAAGTGGCGCTCGAAGTGGAGCCAGCATCACACGCAGGAAAGATTTGCGAACACCGTTGCTGAGAAAATGCTCGTATGTCTCATCAGCCACGAGTGTAAAAGGCACCTTATGCTTCTTCATTCTCTTTGAAAGATTACTGATACTTGCATCAAAGATTCCAACCATCACTGTATCTTCTGGAAATTCTCCCCAACGCTTGACCAATCGGTGAATTCGAAGGTTACAAAAAGGGCAGGAATCGAAACGGAAGAACGTCAAAATCACTCGCTTACCTTTGTAGGTTGAGAGATCAAAGGTTGAGCCGTCGGTTGCAGGCAGCACGATTGAAGGAGCATCATCTCCTACCATCAATTGGGGCATATATTTTCCATTTCTTGGAGGTACTTAGATGTCGCTAACCAGCGATTCGCTCGTCGAAGTTGATTTCGGCAATCAAACGACGCCTTGGGCAGTCATGGCTTCAGCGATTTTCAAGAATCCAGCGACGTTTGCGCCAAAGACGTAATCGCCTGGACGGCCGTACTTCTCCGCTGTTTCTGCTGCATTCTTGTGAATATTGACCATGATGTTGTCCAGTTTAGCATCGACTTCTTCACGGGTCCATCCCATTCGCAAGGAGTTCTGTGACATTTCGAGACCGGATGTAGCGACCCCACCAGCATTGCTTGCCTTTCCTGGAGCAAACATGATTCCATTCTTCTGGAAAACTTCCACTGCTTCAGGGGTGCAAGGCATGTTTGCACCTTCTGCAACGGCGATGACGTTGTTGTCAACGAGCATTTGTGCTTCTGCACCGTTCACTTCGTTTTGAGTTGCGCATGGAAGTGCAACATCGACGTTAACGCCCCAAAGACCGTTGGAAGACGGCTCAGGTGCTGAGGGAGTGAAGGTTGCGCTGCTGAATTCAGCAGCGTATTCGGAGATGCGTCCTCTTCGGTTGTTCTTCAAATCCATAATCCAAGCAAGTTTGGCTCGGTCAATACCATCTGAATCGTGAATAAAACCACTCGAGTCCGACATTGTCACTGGTTTTCCACCGAGATCCAATACTTTCTCACAAGCGAATTGAGCGACATTTCCGGAGCCTGAAAGAGAGACGGTTGCGCCTTCAAACGACTTGCCCTTTGCTGCAAGCATTTCACGAGCGAAGTAAACAAGACCGTAGCCTGTTGCTTCAGGTCGAATCAATG
>Ga0213861_10004076_pt1 | contig 11980 bp, 5 predicted proteins | sample PICome_4_FD_160110 | JGI IMG/M metagenome (GOLD analysis project Ga0213861, IMG submission 160110) | Coastal seawater microbial communities near Pivers Island, North Carolina, United States - PICO131 | ecosystem: Environmental > Aquatic > Marine > Coastal | place: USA: North Carolina | collected...
GAGATCGCCTGTAATGGGCAGGACGAGAATTGCAACGCTGCAATGGTTGATGATGACACCATTCTGCCACCTCCCCCCGTGACCAGTGATACCATCTGTTCGGGCGAGACCCCCGTGATTTTTGCGGATGGGCAGGAAGACTTCAACGTGTTTTGGTATACGGCTGCCGACCGGAGTAGCGGCGTAGTTTGGGTAGGAGAGGCTTATTCACCCGATTTACCGGCCAATGAAACTGCTTTCCCTCAGGTCTATTCTTTTTATGCCGAAGTGACAAATTTCGTTTGCGAATCTCCCGTGATGGGGGAGGCAACCGTAACAGTTCTTCCCTTGCCCGCTGGTTTTCTGGCTGCTGATCCGGCCATCTGCCCGGGTGAAACTTTTGACCTGGCTGGTTCCGATATTAAAGACTTGAATTTTACGGGTGCCAACCTCACTTTTCACAGTAATCTTCCTGCCACGCCTGCTAACGGGTTAGGCAGTACCCTGGTCCAACCCTTAGCGTCAACGACCTACTTCTACCTGCTCACCAGTCAGGCAGGTTGTACCTACGAAGATTCCCTGGATATCCTGGTTAAGCCCCAACCGCAGGTAGATTTTATGCCAGCAGACTCTTTCTCGTTATGTCGAGGGGTTCGCGATACGGTTGTTGCCCTAGCCAGTGGCTCGGCTGGTGGTTATGTCTATTTATGGGAAACTGGGCGCACGGGTTCCAGCCTGCCCGTTCAGGGAGACTTTGTAGCCGGAACGTTAGACCGTTATGCCCTGACTGTTACCGACGCCGAGGGCTGCTTTTCAGTGGATTCGGTGCTGGTTCGCACAACCAATAGCATCGATTCTCTGCGGGTATTTACGACCCAGGTGGGAACCTGTAATGGATCAGACGGTTCGATAACGGTGGTTCCATTGAATGGCCTGCCTCCTTTTGCCTACCAGTGGGAGGATGTGGCTGGCAATAGTGGTTCGGGGAATAATATTGTGGATACCATTCGCATTACGGAGCTGCCCCAAAATGCCTACCGGGTAACTATTACCGATAATTCGGGCGATGGCTGTCAGGTTTTATTGCGGAATATCCGGGTGCAAGGACCGGGCTTTCAAGTTGGGGAAAGCACAGTAAGACCTCCCTCTTGCGCGAGAATGAGCGATGGCGAAATATGCCTGCAGGTTAGTGGCAGCGGGGGCGTGAGCTACAGTTGGTCAAATGGTCAGACGACCCCTTGTGCGCAGAATTTACCTGCCGGAACTTACAACGTTACCATTTCCAATGGAGCCTGTACGACTGTTGAAACCTATAACCTGGAAGCACCCGACCCCCTGAGTTTGGGTTTCCAGGCAGAGGCGCCCAGTTGTGCCAACGCCGTCGATGGAGAATTAGCCGTAGTCGTTTTTGGCGGAACACCTGGCTACCGCTACGCCTGGGCAGGAGGTAGGAATACCAGTACCCTGAACAACATTTCCGGGGGCAATTATCCCCTTACGATTACTGATGCGCAAAATTGTTTCCTCACGGATACGCTGTTCTTGCCCAACCCCGATCCGCTCAGCTTTACCGTTGATAGCCTGGTAGATGTTTCCTGCCCCGGGGAAACGGACGCCTTTGTTTTAATAAACGGGAATGGAGGGACGCCACCTTACCGATTCCGCTGGGGCAATGGTTCTACCGCCCGCTTGCGCAGCGGCTTAGCAGCAGGAACATACCGCTTTACGGTAACTGATTTCAATGGTTGCACCGCGCCTGGCGTTATCGCGGTTGCGGAGCCTGAACCGATCAACATGGGTGTAGCTGATTTGATCCAGCCGATCTGCCAGGGAGATAATACCGGGCGTATTGCGTTGTCGGTGACCGGGGGCGCTTTTCCTTACACCTTCCGTTGGCAAGATGGAGTGGAGACCACGAGTACCGTGCGCAATAACCTGCCGGTAGGGACTTTTTCAGTTACCGCTACGGATAACAATGGCTGTTCCAGCAATATCCTGGACATTACGCTCACCCCGGAATCCAATCTGAGTCTAACGGCGCTCATTTCCGAACCCAGTTGTGTGGGTTTTAGCAACGGCGCTATCCAGGTGACTGCTGGTGGGCTAGCACCCCAGTCCTACCAATGGTCAACGGGAGCTACTACTGCTACGCTGGCCAATGTTCCGGTAGGCACCTATGACCTGGCGGTTACCGATGCCCGCGGCTGCCTGGCGGACACTTCCTTTGTGGTTACGGCCAACCAGGTTTTCGTGTTCAACTCTACCGTGGTTCAACCCTCTTGCTTTGGCGCCAATGACGGCATTATTGACCAAACACTTATTCAACAGGGCCAACCCCCTTTTCAGTTTTTCTGGAACAACAATACCCAGCACGTGGACCAATTGTTTTTGGCACCGGGTGATTTCCAGTTCACCGTCACCGATGCGGTCGGCTGTCAGTTTGTTTCTGACACTTTTGTCATTCAATATCCTGCACCACTTGATTTGCAGGTCCTCGACTCCGACGGAATCGCTTGTGCGGGTGATGAATCGGGTTATTTTGAAACCACCGCCACCGGGGGCACGCCTCCCTACCAGTACAACTGGGTAGGAACGGGCAACAGCAACAGCAATATTTACAACCTGGGTGCGGGTACCCACCGGCTCTCGGTTACCGATGCCCGCGGCTGCCGGGTAGATACCCTGCTGGCGCTGGCCGACCCCTTGCCGCTGACGGTTTTTGTGGAGTTGGAACCAGGGAATGTATGCGACCCTGATGACCGTGACCTGCTCTTGAGCAATGTGACGGGTGGACGAATGCCTTATCAATACAATTGGACCAACGGCGGCACAACGCCTAACCTGATAGGACCCGTTCCGGGCGATTATTTTCTGACCGTCACGGATGCCAATGGCTGTGCTGCGGTCTTTGGTACCGTGAAAGTACAGGAGGGAGTAGCGCCACTGGTATTGGACAGTTTTGTCGTAGACCAGGTGAGTTGCTTCAACAGCCAGGATGCCCAACTCACAGCCTACGTCAGTGGAGGATCATCCGCCTTGCGCTACCACTTTACCCCCACCTATATCGAATACAGTGCAGCAAAATCGGCGACGGTCGGTGGACTTAGCTATGACAACAGTTACAGCGTGACGGTAACCGATTTGTTAACCGATTGTGAGGTGGAATCAGCCATTGTAACTGGTGAACAACCATCACCCATCACTATTCGACGCGACAGCTTCTCCGTCGTTAATTGTTTTAGTGGTGCCGACGGCAGTATCTAGGTCAGTGTGGCGGGAGGAACCGGGGCTTATACCTACCGCTGGACCCGCAATGGAAACCCGGTCAGTACCCAGCAAGACCTGCGTTTTGCGCAGGCTGGAATTTACCAGCTACTGGTGACCGACGCTAACCAGTGTACGGCGGTTTACAATGATTCCAACGTAGTCTCTATCAACGAACTGATCATCATTTCAGATACCCTGATTCGGCCCGTTAGCTGCCGCAACGGGCTGGATGGTGCCATCAATCTCACCATTTCAGGGGGTATTGGTCCTTATGATTACTTGTGGTCCAACGGTGCTATGACGGAAGATCTTACCGGCATTGGTGCTGGAAATTACACCTTAACGGTTACCGATAGCGATACTTGCCGGGCCATTTTTCCCAGCTTACAGGTTCCTCAGCCCGCCACGAGCATTAATATTGCTGGCCTCGTGGATTCCGTGAGTTGTTTTGGTTTAATGGATGGCCGTATTCAGGTTAATGTTACGGGCGGTGGACCTCCGTATGTCTACCGCTGGCGCAGGAACGATGTACTGGTCCCTACGCTTACGGGGCCCTTCCTGGACAACCTGTTTGCTGCCAATTACCTGCTGACGGTAACGGATACCTTTGCGTGCGAACAAGAACTACACTTTCCGTTGGGGCAACCCCCGGCTTTAACCGCCGTCATTACCAATACGCCTGCTGGCAGCCCTTCCCTGTTGGCGACTGGAACGGGGGGGACGCCACCCTATGGTTATCGCTGGTCTACGATGGATACCACTCAAATGATTAATGAATTGTTGTCGGGATTTTATTCCCTGCAGTTGACGGATGCCAATGGCTGTCTGGCAATGGCTGATTTTAGCCTGACGGCCAATCGCACTTTGCCGACCCGCAGTGACGAACTTTTCGGTTATCCCAACCCCACCAAAGCTACCGTAACCGTAGGGTTCCCCAACGCACTGATTCCGCCAGGTACCCGTATTCAGGTGCTGGATGACCAGGGCAGAACACTCCGCAGTTGGTCCTTGGACCGATCGGAGGAAACCCTGACCGTTGACTTAGGTGAACTTCCTACCGGCCGTTATGGCGTTCGCTTAGTCAATCCCGAAGCAGGTAGGGAAGGAACGTTGTGGGTGCTAAAGATCCACTAACCGGGGTGTTGCTCGTGACAGATCATTACCGCTTTTCCCACCACTCAGCCAGGTGTGGAGCAGGGGTTTCCAGCTGGGTACGGGCTTTTAGCCACAAAGCCTTGGCCAATGCGGCCGCAATTTGTGCTTCGTTCTTCATAGCGGCTTGCAGCATTTCTGGTTGGTAGTGCAGCTTGACAAAATTGGTGTCAAATTTTCCGGAGCGGAAGGCTTCGTGCTGGCACACAAATTTTCCAAAGGGTAGGGTAGTGGCCACGCCTTCCACTTCGAAGGCTTCGATGGCCGTAATCATTTTGCGGATAGCGGCCTCCCGGTTCTCTCCGTAAGTGACGAGTTTGGCCAACATGGGATCGTAGTAGATGGGAATATCCATCCCTTCCGTAAAACCATCATCGACCCGTATGCCTTCACCCGTGGGTGGGCGATACCTTTCCAGGCGTCCTACGCTGGGCATAAAATTGTCGAGTGGATCTTCGGCGTAGACGCGCAACTCCAAAGCGTGCCCCTTGATCTGTAAGTCATCCTGGGTAAAAGGCAATGCCTCTCCACGGGCGATGCGGATTTGCATTTCTACCAAATCAACACCGGAAATTAATTCGGTAATGGGGTGCTCCACCTGGAGGCGGGTGTTCATTTCCAGGAAATAGAAGTTGAGTTGATCGTCAATCAGGAATTCTACTGTTCCCGCGCCGAGGTAATCACAGGATTTAGCAACCTGCACCGCCGCATTACCCATTTGCTTGCGCAGTTCTGGGGTGAGTACACACGAAGGCGCCTCTTCCACTACTTTTTGGTGGCGCCGTTGAATGCTGCATTCCCGTTCGAAAAGATAAACGACATTGCCGTGGCTGTCAGCCAGCACCTGGATTTCGATGTGGCGGGGAGAGGTGACAAATTTTTCGATGAAGACGGCGCCATCGCCAAAGGCGGAGATCGCTTCGCTCACCGCGCGTTCCATTTGTTCCTCAAATTCGCCGACATGTTCCACCAACCGCATTCCTTTCCCACCACCACCAGCTGAAGCTTTGATCAGGATTGGAAAACCAACTTCCTGTGCTACTTTTTTGGCGGCTTCCACATCGGTGATGGCTTCGTCCACTCCAGGTACCATAGGCACGCCGTAAGATTTGACCGTTTCCTTAGCTGCTAGCTTAGAGCCCATCACTTCAATAGCGTGGGTCTTAGGACCAATGAAGGTGATTCCAGCGCGTTCGACCGCTTCGGCAAAGGCGGCGTTTTCACTGAGAAAACCGTAGCCAGGATGAATGCCGTCTACGCCCAATTCCTTAGCCACCGCAATGATTTTATCAGCCAGAAGATACGATTGGCTGGAAGGAGGGGGGCCCAGCAATACCGCTTCGTCGGCAAATTTTACGTGTGGTGCCTGGCGATCAGCCTCCGAATAAACGGCGACGGTGGCAATGCCCATCCGACGGGCCGTTCGCATAACCCGTAGGGCAATTTCTCCACGATTGGCAACCAGTATCTTTTTCATAAAGCAGTATTAATTCGCTGAAAGTTTGCGTTCGGCAAGTTATAATTTTTCTTGATCGATGTGGACACCCGATGGTAAAAACGGACTGGCATCACCCCCACCTTTGATGATTTCCCGAACAATGGTGGAACTGATATGAGAATAAGCTGGGGGGCTGATCAGAAAGATCGTTTCGATACCTTGCCCCACAATATTGTTGAGTTGGGAGATGGTTTTTTCGTAATCAAAATCAGAAGCATTCCGCAGTCCACGCAATAGGTATTTGGCGCCAATCTTGTTGCAGTAGTGCGCCGTCAGGCCCTCGAAAGTCGTTACTTCTACCTGGGGATAAGAAGCGAAGACCAGCCGCAGCCAGCCCAGCCGTTGCTCCAGGGGGAAAAGACTTTGTTTTTGGGAATTAACCCCAATGGCGATGACAATTTTATCGAAAAGGGGTAAAGCCCGCTCTACCAGATCAAAATGACCAGTAGTAATGGGATCAAAAGACCCTGGGAATACAGCTATTTTTGACATGCAAATATTTTCAGGTGGAAATCAGCTCATTTCGGACGTTAAGATATAAACCTTTGCTTAAGTGGTATCAATTTCGATTGTATTTGATCATACGTGATTTTTTTTTACCCCGTTGTGCAACATAATTTTTTTTTGTCGTACTAAAAACAATGTTCTTATTATAAAAAACATTAATTTAGTATTCGAATTGCGGCGTAATCCTTTTTCATAGGGTGCAATGCAATCACTTCCACTTCAAAGGCCGACACTCGTCGGAACACACCAAAAGTAGCCGTCATTTTTTCAGATTGCCCAGTTCACCGTGCCGTTTTGTTTGCTTATTACGGGATATCGACTTCTAGTCAGCTAAGGTTACACCAAGACTGTTCAAGTACCTGGAGAGAGAGTTGGAAATTATTGTCTTTATTTGATACATTGACTATGAAAAAATCAGCAATTGCACCCGTATTATTCGTTGTTGCACTCCTCTCTTTCTGTCCATTTGTTACTGCCCAGCAGAGTAAAGTGGAAAAAGCAGACCAATTAATGGAAGCGCTTCGCTACCAGGAAGCCATTGGTGTGTACCAGAAACTTTACCAAAAAGACAATGCTTCTTTGCCCGCAGTTTTAGGGCTGGCTACCGCCTATCGGAAATCTGGAAAACTGGAAGAAGCAGCTTCCTGGTATGGGAAAGCCCTGAGCCTGCCCACCGTAGATCCGGCTGTTTACTTCACCTATGGTCAGGTCTTGCTGCAGGTTCGTAACTGTGCCAGTGCCCAGTCTGCGTTTAATCACTTTCTGCGCCTCAAACCTGATGATGAACGAAAAAGTATGTTGGCGGATGTCTGTGCCTACCAAAACCAATTGCTGGTAGAAAGTGCACAACGCATCCACTTGTCCCTACCCGGTTTCAACGGGCCAGCCAGTGAACTGGCGCCTGCCTTTTACCAGAAGGGGATTGTTTTTGCTGCTTTACGACCTGCTGAAGGCCGTAAACCTGCTGATTACGATCTCTTTTACACCAAGGTTATACTTTCTGACCAACCGGCTGGTGTCGATCTGAGTTACGAACCCCCGCAGGCCTTTTCAGACTTGTTGAATACCCCATTCAACGAAGCTATCGTGGCCTTTAGCCCCGATTTTAGCACAATTTATTTCACCCATAATCAGGAGCGGCCCGTTTCCGAAAAATATCCACTCAGGCGACTGGAAATATTGGCCACTCACCGGGATGCCACCGGTGCCTGGTCTGCTCCCGAAGGATTGCCCTTTAATAGCCCCGGTTTTAGTACGGCTCACCCTGCGCTGTCTGCCGATGGTAACCGCCTGTTTTTTACCTCCGATCGTCCCGGCGGTTTTGGGGGTAAGGATTTGTACTACAGTGAGCGGATCGGACTCAACTGGAGCGACCCCGTAAATTTGGGGCCACAGATCAATACCGAAGGCGATGAGCTATATCCTTTCGTACATCCCAACGGGGATTTGTACTTCGCCAGCAACGGACAGCTGGGCTTAGGGGGATTGGATATTTTTCGATCAGAAGATTTAGGGGGCGGTGCCTGGTCTTTGCCGGAAAACATGGGAGCCCCAATTAATTCAGTCTCCGACGACTTTGGATTTATCCTGGAGCAGGCAGGCAATTACGGGTTTTTAACTTCCAACCGGATCGGTGGCGCTGGGGAGGACGATATTTATGCGTTTCAGTACAGATACCCGGTCGTGCAGGAACAATACGCAGCAAAAGGCAGTCAAGCGGATCTCCACGGGACCGTATACGATAAACTCACTGGCCTACCTATTCCTTTTGCCCAGGTGAAATTGGTGAGCACCGATTGTGCGGATACCGTGCGCCTGGCCGCCGACGAAAGCGGCTATTTTGTACACCAGTGGGAAGCGGCATGTTGCTATGAGTTAAGCGCCACCAAAGAGAATTATTTCAATACCCCCTACGAGCAGCTGTTCTGCTTCAGCAAGCAAGAGCAATACCCCGACCTTGCCATTTACCTGGCGCCTTACCGGCTGGAAGCCAATCAAAAAATGACTCAAGTTGAAAAACACGGGGAGGATCATTTTCAGGTTGGCACCCCAACAGCCCCGGAGCACAATGACCGCGCCATCCCTTACTTGCTCAATGTGTACTACGATCTGGATCGCGCCAGTGTGCGTGCCGAGGCTATTCCCGAGCTGAGCCGACTTTACTGGTTAATGGTCTTTAATCCTGAACTGCAACTCGAAATCAGTTCCTATACAGATTCTCGTGGTTCAGCAGAGTATAATCGACATTTGTCACAAAGGCGTGCGGACGCAATTGTGAACTGGCTGGTTAAAAAAGGCGTAAGCCGCAGTCGGCTGATTGCCAAAGGTTACGGCGAGGAGCGCCTGGTCAATTCTTGCCAGGACGGCGTGACCTGTACTGAAAACGAACACCAAAACAACCGCCGCACCGAATTTCGGGTAACGGATCAAAAACTCGGACATACCTATTAGAGTCAGGTAGTAATAAGCTAAGATGGGTTAACTGTTTGTAAATAACAAAATGGAATACTACTTTTACAATCAAGGATTCTTCTTTCACAAAGACCTATTACCTAATCTAGCCATTATAATATGAGATTCAATCCCGTTACACTAATAATTGCTTGCCTGCTGTTGTTCAGTTCGCCCCTTGCTGCCCAATTCCGAACAGCGATGCGAACCGCTAACAAACAGTATGACATTAATGCCTACAACCTGGCCGTACAATCGTATTTGTCCGCACTGGAGCGACGCCCCGATGATCCGGAAGCGCTGGGTAAATTAGCCGATTGCTACCGGCATTTAAATATGATGGAAGATGCGGCCCGCTACTACGCGCAAGCCGTTCGTTTGAGAGATGTCAATAAACAACACTTTCTCGAGTTTGGCGAGGTGCTAATGGCGCTGGGGCGATACGATGAGGCCAAACAATGGTTTGACACGTATGCCCGGGATGTAAGTGCAATGGTTGGGAGGCAGTATAGCCAGAGTTGTGATTTTGCCAAGACCCAGATCACAGCGGCTTCAGGCTTCAATGTCAGGCCGGAATTGTTAAATACCCCTTCTGCGGACTTTGGGCCTTCCTTTGTCTTATCCGACCAGGTTGTCTTTTCTTCTGCCCGCACCGATCTTGCCGCTCCGGGATCCTTTTCCGGAAAAGCTGGTAACAGCTTATTGGTAGCCACCATCGGCCAGGATCGTTTCCTGGCAATTCCCTACCTCTTGCGCAATGGCTACCAGGTTGACGGTGGCAATGCCGGGCCGGTTTCCTATTCTCCCGACGGGGCCAAAGTCATCTTCACCCGTAACAATTTTGTGGATGGTACGCGGCAAATACCGTCTAGTGGCATGCAATTGGCCCTTTTTGAGGCTACCGTGAGCGCCAGTGGAGAATGGACCAATGTGCGTCCTTTTCCTTTCAACGGATCGGATTACTCCACCGGTTATGCTACTTATACGCCCGATGGCCGCGGCGTTTATTTCGCCTCTGACCGGCCCGATGGTTTTGGTGGTTACGATATTTATACTTCTTACCTCGTCGGTAATTCGTGGAGCACCCCTGAGAACCTGGGCCCCGTAGTAAATTCGCCAGGTAATGAGCTGACGCCGTTTTTTGACGGCAGTAGTTTATATTTTGCCTCCGATTGGCACTACGGCCTGGGGGGCTTAGATGTGTTTCGTTCTCAGCAGGATAATGGCCGCTGGACTCAAATATTTCACATGGGCGCCGCCATCAATTCTCCGCGTGACGATTATGGTTTTGTCTTTAACGATGCGCGCAATCTTGGTTACGTGGTCAGCAACCGGACGGGTGGAAGTGGTAACGAAGATGTTTACCGGGTTACCCGATCAGCCGATAACATTACCCTGGTCATTAAAAATGCCAGTGATGGCGCACCTTTGGCCAACGCTATTGTAGATTTTGTAGAGTGTGGAGAAGGTGCCTATCAAGCCGGCACGGATGGCTTGTACACCTTCCAGGCCATGCAGGGTCTCAACTGCAACCTGGTTGTGCGCAAAGACGGCTACGTAAGTGCAACCGTGCCCCTGGCCACCCTGGGCAGTGGCGACCAAAAAGAGATCACGGTAAACCTGACCAAAATCAATGAAACCTATCCGGGAAAAGTGGTGGATTACGCTACGCGTATTCCGTTGCAGGGTGTAGTCGTGCGGGTGCTCAATCGTCAAACGGGTACAGCTATGGAAGCTGTAACCGATGTGAACGGTGATTATTACGTAGCCATGACACCGTTCACAACCTACGATTTTACAATCCGCAATCCGGGCTACCAGGACATTGTCTTTGTTTTGCCAGTAGAAGATGGCCGGAATCGCAATATGCTGGGGGTAATTGGTATGCAGACCGGTGTGGCTGGTACGAGTGGCATCAACCCTGGGGTAACACCTACTACTCCGGTCACTCCCGTCAATCCGGGAACGAGTGGTAATAATTCGGTTCAGGCTGGGTACGCCATTCAGTTGGCGGCTTTGAGTAAGTTGGACCTGAGCCGGTATAGCAGCCTCAATAATTTGGGACAAGTTTACGGTGTTCCGGCTGGTAACATATACAAAGTTCGATTAGGGGTTTATGGTACCCGACAAGAAGCCGAACAGGCCCTGCGCGGCGTTAAATCCAAAGGATATAATGATGCTTTTATCGTAACTGAAGCGGGTAGCAGTACCACCGGCAATGTACCCAATACCTCCCCGGTAAGCCAGCCGACCACCCAGCCAACCACCCAACCAACCAGCAATTACAGCTACCTGGTACAGCTGGGCGCCTACTCTAAGCCCGAAAATTTTGACCAGTCTAAAGCAGCCAGCCTCGGAACGATCGTTTCCCGACCAAAGGGTGCGCTCACGGCCATGTTGGTAGCCAATATCGCCAGTTTAGACCAGGCCCGGATCATTCAAAGTCGCGCCCGCGCCGCTGGCTGGGTAGGTGCCTTTATTGTGCAGGACCAAAATGGACAATTGGTGAAGGTGGAGTAATTGAGTACTAACCTGCCTGTCAGCAAATTCAGCTGACAGGCAGGTAGTGACTTAGTGGTTGGGAAATTTAAAGTTAGTATTGCTGGTAATAACAAAAGAACCGGGTAAACCAAATATTAAATATTCTAAGTATTTATTTTTATTGAATTTAAAATTTGAATATTATTGAAATAACGTGTAATTTGAAAAAATGATAATCATTTAAAATTTCAAAACATGCGCAACGCTACCTCTCTACCTCTCTACCTCTCTACCATTTTCCTAATTTTACTCTTCCCCATTACCATCTCCGCCCAGGAATACAACGACATCTGGCTGCGCGATTGGGTCAACAATCAAGGCATCAGTAATACGCTGGCTGGGCGGAATCTCAGCATCACCGCAGGAGATTACGTTTACGAAGCAGTTCACCAGCTCAACGACGACGGGCAGCACGATCTGGTCTTGTCCAAGTCCACCCTCAAGGGCGTGCAGGTGTGGATCGATACCTTTAATCTGGCGGCGACTACGGCAAATATCCTGCTAGGGGACATGATCCTGGACGGCAATGATGATATCCTGATTACGGGTGCGGTTTACAACGGTAGCAACAATTATGATGCCCTT
>Ga0213861_10004081_pt1 | contig 11962 bp, 10 predicted proteins | sample PICome_4_FD_160110 | JGI IMG/M metagenome (GOLD analysis project Ga0213861, IMG submission 160110) | Coastal seawater microbial communities near Pivers Island, North Carolina, United States - PICO131 | ecosystem: Environmental > Aquatic > Marine > Coastal | place: USA: North Carolina...
CGTATTTACACCTTTCGAGACTGTAAATACTGAACAAATAAATGATATATTAGAAACTAAATTAGGTTTTTCATCAATGGGTGAACGTATATTATATAATGGTATTACTGGAGAACAAATGGAAGTAACCATATTTAGCGGTCTTATATTTTACCAACGCTTAAAATATATGGTTGATGATAAAATAAATGCCAGAAATACTGGAGAACGTAAAAATGGGATACCTTTACCAGGTGGTAAATATAATGTAAATAGACAAAGTGTTTCTGGAAGAGCCCAAGGAGGAGGTTTACGTATAGGAGAAATGGAACGTGACGCATTGTTAGCACACGGTATATGGGGATTTATTAAAGAAACGTATATTGAAAGATGTGATAAATTTATTATTCAAGTTAGTAAAGCATCTGGTGAAATTACAATAAGTAATCCTAATAAAAATTTATATTATGATAATATTAAAGATGGTATGGTATCTTATCAATTAGATGATGATGTAACTCATAATAATATTACAAATGATAATATATTAGGTGTTAATATGGCAGAACAAAAATCAGTCGAGTTTATTAATTTAATAGTTCCATATACATTTAAGCTATTAATTCAAGAAATGCAGGGAATGTGTATGAGTGTTAAATTTGATGTTACTAAGTTACGCAATGTAATACAAAAAAAAACTAATGATGAAGATGATGATGACGAACACGATAATGATAATTATATAAATGAATTAAATGAAGCTGATATTGATACTTTATTTAAAGATGATGATGAAGATGAAGAAGAAGATAATGATGAAGAAGATAATGATGAGTATAATGATAATGAATTAATGAATAATAGTATGAATGGTGGTAATGATAGTGAAAATGTAGATGAAGATAAAAGTGATAATGAAGATGATATTGATAACGAAGATGATATTGATAATAAAGGTGAAAATGAAAATGAAGATGAAAATGAAAATGTTAATGGTGGATTTAATAATGAATTAATGAATAATAATAATATGAATGGTGGTAATAATAATATGAATATGAATGGTGGTAATAATATGAATAATATGAATAATATGAATAATATGAATAATATGAATAATATGAATAATATGAATAATATGAATAATATGAATAATACTAACGGTGATAATAATATGAATAATAATATGAATATGAACGGTGGTAATAATATGAATATAAATAACGACAGTACTTTATCATCAAATTTTGAAAGAGGAAATTTAAATCCTGAGATTTCAGGAGGAAATATAAATGATTTTGGACATCAAGAAGATGAAGATGATACATCTATAGAAGAAATAAATAATAAATTATTAGGAATACAAACAGCTGGATATCAAAATACTATAAATGAAGCAAAAACAGAAGGTATTAATAATATGATGACTCCACCATCAAATCAAAATGGTGGCTTAAATATGAGCTTTAATAATATGAATAATAATAATCAAGAATTACAAAATCAAAATAGTCAACAACAAAATGGTGGTATGAATCAATATAATCAGAACCAACAAAATCAAAATCAAAGTCAACAACAACAGAATTACCAACAGACTGATGGTATGAATAATACTCAACAATTAAATTTTGATACAAACATAAAAGTAGTTGAAATTGATTCTAAATCTAATAATGATTTTTTATATGGTAATAGTAAAAATTTAAATCCATTTCAAAATTAATTATTTATAAATTATAATTAATTATTTATAAATTATAATTTATAAATAATTAATTTATATATTATAAATAAATTTAAAAAAAACACATACATATATATTAATTAATTTTTATATTTTTTAATAAATTAGATTTATTTATAAAATTGATTTTTAAAATATTTAATATTATATAAAAGTAGTTTAAATATATAATAGTTTATATATAATAGTTTAAAACAAATATTATTATAAATATAATTACAATTACAAATTATAAATTATAAAAATGAATTCGTCACAATCATTTAAATTAGTTCAAGATGTATATAATTCAAGGAAACATTTATTGGAAATGTTAGAAGACAGAGGATATAATGTAGAACATTTAAAAAATTATACATTAGAAGAAATGAGTGTAATGTTAACAGAACAAATTTCTGGTAAATTTACAACACTTTCTGATATTGGACCACTTGATATCTTTTTAGAAAAAAAAGTAACACTTAAAAATGCTCCAGTAGTAGAAAAAATTTATGTTAAATATAATCTTGAAAATAAATTTAAAGGCACCGCAAATACTAAAAAACAAATTGCTGAAATTTACGAAAATCATCTAACTACAAAAGATACATTAATATTTATTAATATTAATAGATTATTAATGAAAGTTGCTGCGAAAGAAAAAACAGATGAAGATTTTGTTAATGATTTATTTATAACTAAAAATTATTTTATACAATTATTTGGATTAGAAAATTTTCTATTTAATATTAGTCATCATCAATTTGTTCCTAAACACCGTATTTTATCACACCAAGAAACAAAAGAATTATTAGAAAAATATAGCTGTAATATAAAAAATTTACCAACTATTAAAAGAGATGACCCAATGGCTAAATATATTGGTCTTAGAATAAAACAAATATGTGAAATTAAAAGAGAGAATATTACTTCTGGAGTAACTACACATTATAGACTTTGTGTAAGTTAAAATTATAAAGATATAAATTTAATATATCTCTATAAATTTAATATAAATTTAATATATTTTGATATAAATAAATAAAAAATTGATTTACTTTTTATATATTTTTTATTATTAATAGAGTTATAATAGGTAATTATAATTAGTATATAATTAAATTAAAACACAAATAAACTTATATTTATATTTAAAAATGAGTTCATTGAATCACATTTTAGAAGATATTAATAAATATAATTATAATGATGAGTATCCACCTTTAGATTTAAGTAAAAAAACTATATGGTATCCAACAAAAGAAGAATTTAAGTATTTTAATAATTTAAAAATTAAAAGAGAACAACAAATTGAAAGGGAACAACAAATTGAAAAAGAACGACAAAATGAAATGATACGACAAAAGAAATTAAATGTAAACGCACAACCTTTTACTAATATTTCTTATTCGCCTCCACCAACACCAATGGTTCATACTCAATGTGATAATCAATTTATACCAATTCCTCAATATACTTCTCAATATGGAACAACATATACACAACAATTAAATAATAACTATATACAAAACTATACTCCTCAAAATGGTAATCAATATTATCCTCAAAATGGTAATCAATATCATCCTCAATTTGGAAATTATTATTATAATTAAGTTAATTTTTAATATTATATTTTAAAATAATAAATTTTTTAATTTATATTTTTTAATTTATATTTTTTTATTTGTATTTTATAATTTTTAATTTCTATAGTAAAATTATAGATACAACTATAATTAATTTTATTAAAAATGAGTATTAAACCATACACTAAAAAACAAAATCAAAAATACACATATAATAAATCAAAAACATTAAAAACATCAAAAACATCAAAAACATTAAAAACATCAAAAACCAAATCTAAATTTATAAATATATTATCTTATAATATTTCTTGGGAATCTATGACAGGTTCAGTATCAGATTGGACTTTATGTTCTAATAATACTAATAAAAATCATCATAAACATTATTCTGTATGTGTAAGTAATATTGCTAATGTTATTAATAATAATAATAATAATGATGATAATAATAATAATGACAATAGTTTAGATTTTATAACATTACAAGAAGCTACTAATTATGATAAATTAATAGAACAATCACCAGTATTAAAAAAAATGAAGTATGAAACACATATGTCTAGATTAGATACTATTGTTACATTCTGGAAAGGTAATTATAAATTACTTTATACTATTAAAGGTGAATTTGAAAAAGGAAGACCTTGGATAGCTACTCTATTTACTAATGGAATATGTGTAATTAATGTTCATATGGGTCATTCTACAAAAGACATAAAATATTATAAACTTGAAGTGTTATTATTTAGTATAAAAAACCATATTATGAAAAAAGGCGATTCTAAAATAGTAAAACGTTATATTATATCTGGAGACTTTAATTATAATATTAAAGAATTTGGAAAAAAAGAAAACAATAATAAAATTAAAAATAAAAGTAAAACCAATAATAATTATAATAATAGTAAAATCAATAATAAATATAGTTTATTTATTAATGGAACCAAATTTTATTATCATTCTAAACATATTTTAACGTGTTGTATAAAACGCAGCACTCACTACGACCACGTTATTGATACATTAAATGCTCCTGTTAATATTCAAATACCAAAAGTAAATTATATGGCATCAGACCATAAACCTATTATTGTTACATTGGTTAAATAATAAAAAATAATAAAAAAATAAAATATAAAAATATACTATTTAGAGAATTATGGTAATAGATTGTATAGTTCCTTTCACTACATTTAACACAACGTGATTTTTTGTTTCTAAAGCATATAATAAATCATTTATATTATTAATCCAGTATTCGCTATCTATTGTTTTATCTTTTTTAAGAATTTCAGAAAACTCTGAGATAGATACTTTTTGTTTATTATTAAAATGTTTTTTCATTAAATTAATCATTTGTATATTATATTTTTGTGTAAATGCGAGTTCCCAACACATACGATTAAGTTCAGGGACTTTGGGTTCAATTTCAGGATGTTCGTTCATAAGTTTATTAATATAAGAATCTTTATTATTATCATATAATTCTTTTACAATTTGTTTAAATATATCATATGCCAGAACAGATTTTGTTTTTATTGGTAATCCTAAATTATCTCTAAGAGCATTCACATAGGGTGATTCAAGTTTAGTATTCCAACCATCTCCCATAATAGCTTTTATTGATGACGTCCATCTTTTATCAGTATAAACGTGTTCTTTAGGAGCGTGTCTTTGAGCATTAGCACTAACTAAAGTAATAATACGCATTAATTCTATTAAATATTCAGCAGGGAAGTGGTCAAAAATACGTATTTCCATACCAAAAGGTGGTTTCATTGGAGCACCATCAGCACGGCCTTTATTACAATCACTTTCATTATATAATAATTTACATTTTTTAATATCACGTTCAATGCCAAATGTGCGAAAATCACCAGTATGACCTGTCTTTGACTTTTTATAAGTAGGTTTTGCTTTATTAGAACAATAATTTAATAGTTTGGCACCATTTAATTTAGACCCTTTACGCCAAGATGCTTTTATATTATTACCTCTATCTAAACCTTTTGAACCCATAACTCTTATATCACTACCAGCAAAATTTCCCCATCCACTTTTCATAACACGAAAACTACCTTCAGGTTCATTTTTATTACCAACACCAGATTGTGCTGGAGTAAAAAAAGAAGTTAAAAGTAAAGGTTCTAACCATTGTATTTGTTGTGCGGTATGTTGATGCATTTTTACAAAATCTTTAGTGCTAATATCATTATGATGAGGTAAGGTTAGTGTCATATGGTAACTACCAAGATAATCTATAAATTTTTCTTTTCTAAAACTATATTTATCATTCTTTAAATCTGGGTGTGTGTGTTTAGCAACTAATATTTCACTATGAGAACCACATAAATGAGATGTTAATGGACCATAATTTTTAACTCTCTCTCTTGTATGTGGATTTTTCATATGAATATCAATATAATGTTTTTCTAAATCAATAACTTCTTGAGCAATACTATCTATTGAGCGATTACTGAAATTTGTGGTTATTAATTCAGGCATTAATATAGGTGTTCTTTTTAAAATTTGTGTATATATATCTTTTTGCTCACAATCTAAAAATTGACGACCAGTTAATTCCCAATCCATATTTAATAAATAAATACGTTCTTCTTCAGTAAGATTTATATTTTTATATTTTTTAGCGTCTTTACTAAAATCATCACATTTTCCAAACATACTTTCTCTTGTTTTACAACAAGAACCTAAAGGATTTTTTTCATTCGTTAAAAAACAAGCTGATTCTTGACTATCAAAAATTATATTTGTATTTTTCATACCACTTGGTGATTTATGAAAAAGTTGCATTTCATGTTCTATACCAAGACCCCAATAAGGTGTTCTGTCTGAAACATTAATATCGTGAAAATTACCATAACGTAAATTACATAATGTTTTTTTCATACTATCTATTTTAATATTTTTTTGTTCTTCATCAGTCATATTTTCTAATTTAGTTTCAGCAATTCTTTCAATTATTTTTTTTTGTTTCTCAATATCAATATTTACAACTTTTTTCTTTTTTTTATCATCATAAGAACCTGTTAATTCACCACTTAATAAACTTACATCTACTTTCTTTTTTTTCTTACCATCATCTTCATAAATATTTATAGATTTCTTCTTTTTCTTTTTATCAACATCAGTCATATGAGTATTAGAATAAATATTTATATGTTTCTTCTTTTTCTTTTTATCACCATAATTATAAGTATCATTATTATTAAAATTAGTTGTTTGATGTTTTGTTTGCTTTTTTGTTTTCTTTGTATGTATTGTTTTTTTTACATTTTTAGAACTACTTTTTCTTTTAGTAATTCTCTTTTGTGTCGTTTGTCTCTTTTGTGTATTACTTTTTAAAAGTGGAGATTTAGATGGCACAATACCCATATTTATATTATATTATAAAATATAGTTATTTATATAGTTATATTAATATTATAAAAGATAATAATTATAATTAATTTATAAATTAATAAAATTAAAAAATTAAAGTAATTATAATAAAAGAATAAATAAAATTGAAATTATATTAATAATATAAAAATATATTATTAACATTTGAATATTATCAATTATATTTATTTTATCTTGTAAAATGATTTGTAATACTATAGATAAATGTATTGAATACTTATTTAAATACGGTGAAAGTGAAACTTTAAAAACTAAAAATTCTGATATATTTAAAATATTAGTATTTCATTTACATATTGGTTCTAAAACTTCAACTCGGGTTCATTTACCAAAAGATTTACCTTATACTCATAATCATGAATATACAAAATTATTAACTACATTATTTAATAATCCAGAGGAGCAATTTAGTCCTGAATTTATTAGTTCATTATCCAATTTTTCAGGTAAAGATATTCATATTCATAATATACTTATTTTATTTGACCCACAATATGAACATTCACCAGAGCTTGAAGGATTTAAAGATAAACAAGTAAAAGAACAAGACACACATCAAACAGATATTCAAGTAGATGTTCAAGAAGAAGTTCAAGTAGATGTTCAAGAAGAAGGCCAAAATGAAAAATCTATATCAGTGAAAGATATTAATTATAATGAATCAATAGTGCATCATTTAAATGATACTTTTACAATGTTAAAGTCATCGCTTGAAATTATTCAAGTATCCAGTGATGTTAAACAAGAACATATTAAAATTATTATTGATATTATAGAATATTTAAGTAATACAATGAATATACCTAATTTAATTAATATTATTGATTGTACTTCCAAAGAATTAATTGAATTTTATGCTTTATATTCTAATAAAGAGTCTAATATTCACATAACAAGACCTAATTGTTTACACGATGATAAATCTATTATAGTTAATCCAATGATTACATTAGATAGTAAACAAATAGACGCATTGGATAAATTTAATTCGGTTAGATGGTTAAATTATCGAGATGATTCTAATCTTATTAAGGATTTAAAAAATATTAAAGATATTTGTAAAACTTCTGAAAAATCATTTGAATTTTTAACACAAATGTATAAACATACAATTGGTATAGAACTTTTAAATTGTATTATGAAATTATGGAGTAGATTATCTTATACTAATATTCAAGATATTTATGAAGATGAAACACAATATAAACCATTTCTTTCAATTAAATTTAATGATATTACATTAATTGAATTTATTGATTATTGGACTAATTTTGAAGCATTTAGAAAATTTATATTTTATAATTCAGATAGAGATTATCAACATCATATGATGATTTATATTAATGGTTTTGTAACCACTTATAAATCTAAAACAGATGTATTTACACTTAAAGAAGCATTACAATTTGAAGCGTTTGAAGTCTTTAGAACGTTAATGTCTTATTGTTGCGAAGATGCTTGTTATATAATTAAAAATATAAAAAATATTGAAGATAGAGAAGGTTATAAATTACTTGAACGAAAACAAATTATTAATTATCTTAAATTTAATGGGATTCATTTTTAATATTTAATATTTAATTTTTAATATCTTTCTTGAACTGTTTTATAATCCATAGAAGCAAGTTTAAATAGTTCTTGTTCTATTTTTTTTATATAATTTAATAAATTTATTTCTCTATTTTTTTTATTAATGTTATCTAAATTTAAATCTAAATTAATTTCCTCATCAATTTTTATTTTTTCAAAACCTTTATTGTCTCTAATTTTATATAATCCATATTCATTTAATTTATATCCCTTTTTTTTAAATTTTTCTCTAATAAGCTTATTAAACATTTTACCACTACTATAATAAAGATAAGAATAAGGTAACTCATTCATTGTAACTAATCTTATATCTATATGTCTCATTTTATTACTAATAGGACTTTTTATTAAACCCATAAATTTTTTACTACCTAATGATATACTTTCTAAATTATTTTCTTTATTATTTTCTTTATTATTTTCTTTATCTTTATTTAATTCTTCAAAATGATTTTTAATTTTATTTATAATATTTTTTAAGTCTCCAGAACCTATATTATCTTTTAAATGTTTATGTTTTACAATTAATATATCTATATCTTTAGAATAGTGTTTTGTATTAGAAGGATAGCTTCCAGATACTAACATAGTATAATTAGTATTATTTATAATATTTTTAAATATAGTAGTTAATTTTGTTATTTCATCTCTGGGTATGAGCGTTTGTAAATCTTTATAATACTTTAAACCTAATGTTTGTATCTTAGTTAATTTGAGTTTATTATTATTCACTAATTGTTTCACATTACTAATTGTTCTGGTGTTATAATTATTTATAAGTTTAGTTACAAATGTATTACTAAAGCCTAAAAGAATATTTAAATTAGTGTTAGTATTAGTATTAGTATTAGAATTAGTATTATTAGAATTAGTATTATTAGAATTATTTTTTATTTTTTGTATATCATTTAAAATAGGTAGTGTTCCAGAGCTAATAATGGTATCTATTTTTTCTACCATACCTTTACCAATACCATCTAAATGTGCTAATTCACTACCTTTCATAATAGGTTTAATAAATTTACTAATTTGATAAATTGCTTTTTCATAACTATTTACACGTATTTTATCATTTTTTTCTTTATAATAATCTTTTACTAAAGTTAATATATTTATAATATGTTTATTAGTATTTTTTTTTGTTTGTTTTTTTATATGTTTAATACTATTTTTATTTGTATATTTCATATTTGAATAATTTAAGTATTATAACTATTATAGTATTATATTATAATTTTTGGATTAACTATTATTAGATGAACTATTATTAGATGAACTATTATTAGATGAACTATTATTATTATATAAATTAGGGTATTTTTCATAATGAAATGGACAAGTTTTTGAACTATCCATTTTACCTTCGTGTGGAAATCTTTCTTCTTTTGGTAAAATAATTCTCCATTTTTTACCAAATTTTTTATCTAAATATTTTTCAGAATTATTCATAATATATACGCTAAAATCTTCAAAAGGAACTCTTTTTAATGGATAAATATCATCAATAGTCATTAATGGTTCATTTTTATCTGAAAATATTTTTTCATTATCTTTGTTATATAAAAGTATATCTATTTGTAGTCCATTATGTACTTGTGTGTGTCCATTATTAGTATGTTCAATATAACATGAGTTTAAATCTCTTATTTTACCCGCAACAACATGAGTTTTTGGATAATGTTTATCAATTTCATAATTTTGAAACCACATAGTGTTTGGTAATTCAGATTGAATTATTGATTTAAATTTATCATAATCATGCTCATTTACGACTAAATCTACATCACCATCCCAAGGTATCCAACCTTTATAAAGAATTGTTCCAAGTAATGACCCACCGACCAAAAAATATCTAATATTATGTTTTTGACATATTTCATCAAATACTTTTAACATATTACTCATTTTTTTTTGTCCTTTTTTTATTTCTTTAATATCATTTACATTTAATTTATCTGAATATTCAAAATTATTATAATTTGTAAAATTATCCTTATTTTTTTTTAAATAATATAATGAAAATATTATTAAACATATTATTATCAAAATTATTATGTAAACATAATATTTATTATTATCCTTTAATTTTTTAATCATAATAATTATAAATTACTTATTATTTAGTAATATAAAAATATAAAATACAAAAATTTAATATAAAATATAAAAAATAAAAATTTAAAATTAATTATTATAAACTATTTTTGTCTCTTAAAATAGCTCTATTACCTCTTGATAATCTACCTTCACCTAAATCTTTAACTCTTTCAAAATGTAAGCTTCCGTCATTTAAACTATAATTAATTTTTTTTATATTATATGTTTTTAAATATTGAATACATTGAGAACAGGGTGCAGAATTTGTAAAAGGTATATTAGAGTTTTTATTATTATTAATTCTAATAACAGTAATACATTCTTTATTTAATTTTCTACGAATATCAGAATCTTTATAACCTTTTCTTCTATATAAAGATATATATTTATTTATTATATTTACTTCAGCATGCATAGTGTAAGACAGCTTTCCGTTCTGATTCACATTCACGAAAATAGCGATTGGAGGCTGATAAACCTCCAATTTCAGCTGCGTGCTTTGCACATTCTACGGAACTACGTTCACCAGTTTTTATCAAACACATTTTTAATTTAAAACTATAATTTAAAATTAATTATATATATAATATCATTAACTATTTAAATTCAATTTTTATTATTTAATTATTAAAAATAAATGAACACATAAAATTGAAATTATTTAATAATAAAATAATGCCAATCATATAAAAATAAGTATTATATCATATATTATATATCATATATCATATATTATATATCATATATCATATATTATATATCATATATCATTAATAATGTTAGAATACTATAAAGAATCTGGATTAACACCATTACAATTTATAAATAATGTTAAACAAGATTATCCAGGACAAAAAATATGTTATACAGCAAGATTAGACCCAATGGCACGTGGTGTTATACCTATTTTAATTGGAGATGAATGTAAAAAAATGGATTTATATACAAATTTAACTAAAACATATGAAGTTAAAGTTATGGTTGGAGTATCAACAGATACTGATGATGCTCTTGGATTAATTACTAATAATTTGTTAGAATCAAATGGAAATACAACATCATCACTATCATCATCTATTTTATCTAATTATAAATCTATTTTTGAAATTGAGAAAGGTATTACTTTTATTAAACAAAAATTTCATTATTTTTCTACAAAAGCATTGTTATCCAGAAGTAAAAATAAGTATGAAGACCATTATCATAATGTTGAATTATATCATTCAAAAGTAATTGATAATGAAGAAATAGATTTTAAATTATGGGTTGATGAATGTATTAATATTATTGATAAAGTAGATAAAACAAAAGAGTTTAGACAAAAAGAAATTATAGAACAATGGAAACTGTTAAAAAAAAAAAATATATATACTATCAATTATATTACATTACAATTACACGTTGGTAGTGGATTTTTTGTAAGACAATATATTCACGATTTATCTGTAAAATTAAACATTCCTTTAATGTGTTATGATATTAATAGAATAAGTGTTGATTATTAAATACTTTTTTATAAATATTAAAAAAAAAACGGCAAAAATGAAAAAGGGGGGGG
>Ga0213861_10004083_pt1 | contig 11960 bp, 8 predicted proteins | sample PICome_4_FD_160110 | JGI IMG/M metagenome (GOLD analysis project Ga0213861, IMG submission 160110) | Coastal seawater microbial communities near Pivers Island, North Carolina, United States - PICO131 | ecosystem: Environmental > Aquatic > Marine > Coastal | place: USA: North Carolina | collected...
AGTCCGGCCCTGTCCGCCTGATCTGTTTGGCGATACCCTTGACGGTGCCCGCCGCTTTGACCCTGCCACCCAACGCACCACCGAAAAGCTCGAAATGGTCGAGCTGGCGCCGGTGTCCGAGATCATTCTGGATGAGGACAGCGTCACAAGGTTTCGCCAGAACTACCGGATCGAGTTCGGCGCCGCGGGCACCGACGACCCGCTATACGAGGCCGTCAGCGCCGGTCGCAAACACGCCGGGATGGAGCATTGGCTAGGCTTTTTCCACGATCACCTCGAGACCCTGTTTGACTACCTGCCCGGCGCGACCATCACGCTTGACGATCAGACAGGACCGCAACGGGCGGCCCGCTGGATTTCCATCGACGACCAGTACGAGACGCGCAAACACGCGCTGACCCAGAAAAGCCACCTCGACACCGTCTACAAACCGGCCCCTCCGGGATTGCTCTATCTGGACGAGGCCGCGTGGGACGCGCAGGTGGCCAACCGCCGCGTGATGCAGTTCAGCCCGCTCCAGCAACCCACCGGTCTTGGCGTTCTGGATGCCGGCGGGCGGATCGGGCGGGATTTCGCGCCCGAGCGACAGCAGGAAAAGATAAGCCTTTTCAATTCTCTTGCGGCCCATGTTCAGAAAAAGCTTGAGGTAGGTCCGGTTGTCATCGCCTCATACTCGGAAGGGGCGCGGGAACGCCTGACCGGCCTGATAGAGGATGAAGGCGTCGCCGAGGCGATCCCGATCACCGATTTCTCCCGGGTCGGCAAACGCGGGGTTCATCTGGCGGTCTGGCCGCTTGAACATGGGTTCGAGGCACCGGGCATCACGGTCATCTCGGAACAGGACGTTCTGGGCGACCGCTTGATCCGCCAGACCCGCAAGCGGCGGCGGGCCGAAAACTTTCTGACCGAAACCCAAAGCCTTAGCCCCGGCGATCTGGTGGTCCACGTCGATCACGGCGTTGGGCGCTACATGGGGATGGAGGTCGTCACGGCGCTGGGGGCGGCGCATGAATGCCTGCTTCTGGAATATGCCGAAGGATCCAAGCTTTACCTGCCGGTCGAGAATATCGAGCTTTTGTCGAAGTTCGGCCACGAAGAGGGGCTTCTCGACCGGCTGGGCGGCGGCGCATGGCAGGCCAAGAAGGCCCGCCTGAAAGAGCGTATCCGCCAGATGGCAGAGCGGCTCATCCGCGTGGCCGCCGAACGGGCGCTGCGCACCGCCCCGGCACTTAGCCCGCCTGATGGCATGTGGGACCAGTTCCTTGCGCGGTTCCCCTATTCGGAAACCGACGACCAATTGGCCGCGATCGACGATGTGCTGGCCGATCTGGACTCGGGCTCTCCCATGGACCGCCTGGTCTGTGGCGACGTGGGCTTTGGCAAGACAGAGGTGGCGATCCGGGCCGCCTTTGTGGCCGCGATGTCCGGGGTGCAGGTGGCGATCATCGCCCCGACAACGCTTCTGGCACGACAGCACTACAAGGGCTTTGCCGAGCGGTTTCGCGGATTTCCCATCAATGTCAGGACCTTGTCGCGCTTTGTGAGCGCAAAGGATGCTTCGTTGACCCGCGACGGTATTGCCGACGGCACCGTCGACATTGTTGTCGGCACCCACGCGTTGCTCGCCAAGTCCATCCGGTTCAAGAACCTTGGCCTGTTGGTGATCGACGAAGAGCAGCATTTTGGCGTGCAGCACAAAGAGCGGCTCAAGCAGATGCGCTCGGACATCCACGTCCTGACCCTGACCGCCACGCCGATCCCCCGGACCTTGCAGATGAGCCTGTCGGGCGTGCGCGAATTGTCCATCATCGGCACCCCGCCGATCGACCGGTTGGCGATCCGCACCTACGTCAGCGAGTTCGACACCATCACCATCCGCGAGGCTCTGCTGCGCGAGCATTACCGGGGTGGACAGTCCTTTTTGGTCGTCCCGCGCATCAGCGATCTGTCCGAAATGGAAGACTGGCTCAAACGCGAGGTGCCCGAGGTGACCCACGTCGTGGCCCACGGGCAGATGGCAGCGGGCGAACTCGACGACCGGATGAATGCCTTTTACGACGGCAAATACGACGTCCTTCTGGCGACCACCATTGTGGAATCCGGCCTTGATATCCCCACGGCCAACACGATGGTCGTGCACCGGGCCGACATGTTCGGCCTCGCCCAGCTTTATCAGATCCGGGGTAGGGTGGGCCGGTCCAAGACCCGCGCCTATGCCTATCTGACGACCAAGCCCCGGTTGAAACTGACCCCCCAGGCGGAAAAGAGGCTGCGCGTATTGGGCAGTCTGGATTCGCTTGGGGCCGGCTTTACCCTTGCCTCGCAAGACCTTGATATCCGGGGCGCAGGCAACCTTCTGGGCGAAGAACAGTCGGGCCAGATGCGCGAAGTGGGCTACGAGCTGTACCAGCAGATGTTGGAAGAACAGATTGCCAAGATCCGCTCGGGCGAGGCCGAAGGGATCGTGGATGACGGGCAATGGGCGCCCAACATCAATCTTGGCGTGCCTGTCCTGATCCCCGAGGCTTATGTGCCTGACCTTGATGTCCGCCTCGGCCTTTATCGCCGCCTGTCCGACCTCACCACCAAGGTCGAGCTGGAAGGCTTTGCCGCCGAGCTGATCGACCGCTTCGGCACCCTGCCCAAAGAGGTGAACACCCTGCTTCTGGTCGTCCGCATCAAGGCCATGTGCAAACGCGCCGGCATCGCCAAGCTGGACGCCGGGCCCAAGGGGGCCACGATCCAGTTCCACAATGACAAGTTCGCCTCGCCCAAGGGGTTGGTCGATTTCATCAACGATCAAAACGGGCTGGCCAAGGTCAAGGACAACAAGATCGTCATCCGCCGGGACTGGAGCCGCGAGCGCGACAAGATCCAGGGGGCCTTCAACATCGCCCGGGATCTGGCGCAAAAGCTGTCGGACGAGCGTAAGGCAAAGGGCAAGCCCGAAGGCAAGCCCGCCGCCTGACAGGCCGTCAGACGTGGATCAGCGGTGCCTTCTTGACCTCAGTGTCCAGCTTCCGCGCCGTCCACATCAAGGCCCATGCAAGGGCAGAGCAGACCGCCGTCCCGATCAGGAGCGGGTTTGGCGTTCCATTGAACGCCAGCCCGATGGGGGCGGCGATCACCACAGAGGCCACCGTGGCAATCGCTGTGACGACCGATGAAGCCATGCCGGCGATATGGCCCATCGGCTCTAACGCCAGGGCATTGAGGTTGCCAAAGGTCAGCCCCGCCATCCCGAACACGGACACCTGCCAAAGAAAAAACACCTCGAACGGCAGAACCGGCCCGATGACATGCAGCTGGGTGATCGTCAGAAGTGCGACGGAAATGATCACCTGTGCGCCAAAAGCGAACATTGCCAGCCGCCGCATCCCGACCCGCATCACCAACACTGCGTTGAAGACCGTGCCAAGGCCGGACAAAAGCCCGCCAACCAGAAACCAGAACGGAAAGCTGTCCGCCTTGCCGTAGGTTTCGCCGTAGATCTGCTGGATCGACGACAACAGGGCGAACAACAGGGCAAAGCCAAGCGTCATCACCGCGATATAGATCAGGACCAGACGGTTGGTCAGCACCTCGCGCGCGGCCTCCCAAAGGGCCGAGGGCTCGAGAGTGCGCGTGTTCTCGGTCGCCAGCGTTTCGGGCTGACGCAGGTTCAGCCACAGCCCGCCAATGGCAGCAAACACGACAAAGCCGCCAAACACCCCGCGCCAGCCAAAGCCGCTGGCAATCAACGCCCCGACCGAGGGGGCAAGGGCGGGGACGAGGCTAAAAATCATCATGACAAAAGAGCTGATCTGCGCCATCCGCCGTCCCGAATATAGGTCGCGGATCATCGCCTGCGCCACCACTCGGGGCGCCGCCGCCCCAAGCCCCTGGATCAGACGGGCCGCCAATAGCATTTCGATCGAGGTGGCAAAGACCGCGAGAATCGCCCCGATGCTATACAGGACAAGTCCCCAGGTGATCACCGGCTTGCGCCCCAAGGTGTCAGAGAGCGGCCCGGTAATGACCGTGCCAAGCCCCATCCCCAGGATGAAGACCGCCAGGACGAGCTGCGCCCGATTCGGGTCCTCTGGCGTCAGCTCTTGCGCAATGAGGGGCAGCGAGGGGAGCATCGCGTCGATGGCAAAAGCTACCACGGCAATCAACATGGCCACGAGGGTAATGAACTCGGGCCGGGACAGCGGTTGGGTCGGTCGGAACATCAGGCCTCGGCCGCCTGTTGGGCAAGGATATCGTCGATCACCTGTTCCCAGACCTCGGGCGGCTGCGCGCCCGGCACAGCGTGTTGCCCGGCAACGATAAAGGTCGGCACGCCGGTCACGCCCGCCTCGCGGGAATGGGCATCGCGCTGCGAAATCCCGTCGATATCGGCGTCGGTGGCCAGAAGCCGGGCAATGGCTGCGGCATCCAGGCCGATACTGTCGGCAATGTCCGCCAGAACCTCGGCGTCGCCGATATCGCGGCCCATCTCGAAATAGGCGGTAAAGAGGGCGCTGACGGCGGCGGTTTGGCGCTGTTCGATCCCGGCCCAATGGATCAGGCGGTGGGCGTCGATGGTGTTGGGCGTCCGCTCGATCGCGCCAAGGTTGATCATCAGCCCGGCGGCCTCCGCAGCCTCGGCGATCTGTGAATAGATCTGCACGGCCCGATCCTTGCCGCCGAACTTGCCTTCCAGATAGGCGCGGCGATCCATGCCCCCCTTGGGCATGTCGGGGTTCAGCTGAAAGGGATGCCATTCGATCACGAAGGGATGGTTGGGACGCGCGGCCAGGGCCCGGTCCAAATGGGTCTTGCCGATATAGCACCACGGGCAGATCGGGTCGGAAAGGATATCAAGTCGGACCATGTGCGGTCTCCCAGTCTTGGCGCAGCTTGCGGCGCAGAAGCTTGTTGTTGGTACCGCGCGGCAGGGCGTCCATCCGGACAAAAAGGCGCGGGCATTTGTATCGGGCCAGTCGTTCGGCGGCAAAAGCCGCCAGTTCGGTGTCGGACAGTGGCGCGGGGCCGGTCCAGAAGGCGGCAATGACGCTGGCGTCGGCCTTGACCCGGACCTCGCAAGCGGCAACTTCCTGAATGCCGGGGTGGGTGCCCAGGGCTGTTTCCACCTCGACCGGCGAAACCCTCGTGCCGCCTGCATTCATCATGTCGTCGTTGCGCCCCAGATAAGCAATTGCGCCGCTGGCGTCCATCACGCCGATATCGCCGGTCAGAAACCAGTCGCCCTGAAACCGGGCGGCGGTCTCTTCCGGCTGGTCGAGATAGCCGAGCATGAGACCCGGGTCGCTGCGATGAATGGCGATGACGCCGGGGGTGCCGGGCCCGACTGGGCCTTCGGGACCAAGCAGCGCAAGCCTGCGGCCGGGCTGGGGATAGCCCAGGGTGTCGCCGGGGGCCGGGCGGGACGGGCTGCCCGACAGAAAGGTCGAACATTCGGACATGCCATAAGCCTCTTGTACCGCCGTGCCGGTGGCGACCACCCAGGCCTCGCGCAGGCTGGGGGCCAGCTTTTCCCCGGCTGACAGGCCGTGGCGCAGGTCAGGCAGTGCGGGCAGCGGGGCGCGCAACATTTGCCGGTAGACCCCAGGGGCGGCAGCAAAGATTGTTGCGCGGGCCCGCAGCAACAGGGCGGGCAGATCGCCCGGCGGTGTGCCGGGGGCCGGGATCAGGGCGGTGGCGCCCAGCGTCCAGGGGTCCATCAGGCCGGTGCCGAGGGTATAGGTCCAGTTGAAGGCGCCTGCGTGCAACAACCGGTCCTCGGGCGTCAGCCCGTACCAGCCATCGTACATCATCCGCCGCGCCCAGATTGCGCGGTGGGCATGCACCACGGCGCGAGGCTGCCCTGAGGTGCCGGAGGTGGAGATAATATAGGCCGGGCGGTCCGGCTCCGTCATCTCAAAGAGGGCGGGCGGCAGGCCGTGAAAGGCCTCGAGCGCGCCAGTCGTCAGGATCGGGGCGGGGTGATCGGGCAAGGCAAGGTTTGGGCCGGCAATGATGCAGGCCGGTTTAATCTCGGTCGCGATCTTGGTGATCTCGGGAGCGGTGAGCTGGGCAGAGGTGGGGACGGGCAGAAGCCCCGCCGCAATGCACCCCAGAAAGGCCAGCGGAAACTCGGCCGTATTGCCCAGCCGCAAGAGCACCCGGTCACCGGGCTGTAACCCTGACCGCAACAGACCCGTTGCCGTGCCACCCACGGCCTGACGCAGGCGGGCATAGGTCCAGACATCGTCACCCTCTGGTCCCAGCACCACCAAGGCCGGTTTGTCCGGCAGATCGGCACCAGCCGCCAGCACATGGGCGGCCATGTTGAAAGGGGCGGGGCAGGGGGCGAAACCGCCGTCATCGAAGGAAGTGTGCATGATCCTTGGCTAGTCCTGCGGGCAGTGAGTTGCAAGCAGACTTGGCGCCGGTATATGCAGTCCGCCATGACAGGTCGTGACCCCAAATCCCTCATCCGGATTGCCCGCGAAGCAGGTGGCAGCGAAATCGCGGCCCCCGTCGACCTTGGCGAACGGGTGCGCAGCCTGCGCAAGGCACAGGGCTGGACGCTGGAACAGGCTGCACGGCAGGCAGGTCTTGCCCGCTCGACCCTGTCCAAGATCGAGAACGGGCAGATGTCACCCACCTATGATGCCCTCAAGAAGTTGGCAGTGGGTCTGAGCATTTCGGTGCCACAACTGTTCACGCCACCCGACGACAGCCAGGTGACGGGCCGCATGGTGTCCACCCGTGCGGGCGAAGGGGCGGTCCACCTGACCACGACGTATGAGCATGAGCTGCTGGGCGAAGGTCTGCTGCAGAAACAGATGCTGCCCTATCGCGCCCGGGTCCGTGCCCGCCGGTTGGAAGAGTTCGACGGCTGGGTCCGCCATGGCGGGGAAGAGTTTCTTTATGTCCTCACCGGCACGATCCGGCTTTATACCGAGTTTTATGAGCCCGTGGAGATGAAGCGCGGCGACAGCGCCTATTACGATGCGGCCATGGGCCACAACGTCATCTCGACCAGTGCCGAGGATGCCACCATCCTTTGGGTGACGTCGCTGGCGTGACGTCTGGCCGTTTTGGGGATTTGTTTTGGTTTGGTGCGTCGTCCCGGCGGCTGGACCTGCGGCCGGTCGCGGAGCCTCCGGCGGGGATATTTTGGATCCGAAGAAACCATGGGACCCGCCCGGCATGCCGATGCGCGGGACGGGTCCTGAAGGGATTTACATGACAAGGTCCACGGCGGCCCCGGCCGTTGTTGTGACGGCAGAGGCCGCGACGCCGGCCGTTGTTGTGACCGCCGTTGTGGCCGCGCCGATCGGCGTGCAGCCTGCTGTCAAAGCCGCGAGCCCGAGGATCATGGTGATCCTTTTGAGTGTTGTTTGGGTGTTTTTTGCAAAGGGGAGGGTCATCTGATTATTCCTCGTACCACCAGACATCGGGCTGCCAGCCCGGCCAGTCCCCGAAGATGGGAAGCGTTTCGGGGTAATGCAGGTTCGTCGAATGGGCGATCCGGCTGATGTTCCATTGGTAGATCGGGATGACATAGCGTCCCGAGGTCAGGACCCGGTCAAGCGCCCGGGTGGCGGCGAGGAAATCATCGCCGCTTTCCGAGGTCAGGAGCAGGTTGATCAGGCCGTCGATCGCCTCGGAGCGGACCCCCATGAGGTTGCGCCCGCCGGGGCTGTCAGCGTTTTCGGCGCCCCAGTAAAGGTATTGCTCGTTCCCGGGGCTAAGCGACAGGCCACGGCGGAAGTAGGTCATGTCAAAGTCGTAGACATCCGTCCTTTCCTTGAATTGGGCGGCGTCGACGGCGCTGACAGTGGGACTGATCCCGATCCGTCCAAGCGACTGGACGTACATGTCGATGATGGCCTGATTCTCGGACGCGCCAGTCTGCAGCAGGATATCGAAGGCAAAGTCGTTCCCGCCCGCATCCTTGAGCGTGCCGTCCTGAACCGTCCAGCCGGCCTCCTCTAGCAACTCCAGCGCGCGGGCAGTGCCGGCCCGGTTCCGCTCTGTTCCATCGCTGACCGGCAGTTCGTAGCCTTCAATGGCACCGGGCAGGAGGGCGTCGGAATAGCGTTCAAGGAATTCCAGCACCCGCCCCTCGGCCGGACCAGGCCGCATGCCAAGCGGTGAGTTGGAGAAGTAGGAGGTGATCCGGGGCTGTGCGCTGCCGGTCATCGCCTCATTTATGAACTCAAAGTTGAATGCGGTGATCAGCGCCTCGCGCACCCGCCAGTCCGAAAATAGGTCGCGGCGGGTGTTCATTACGAAACCCGTCATCCCCGACGGCCGTTCGTGGGGCAGGACCGACAGGGTGATGTCGCCGGACTGGACAAGGGGGAAGTCGTACTGGCTTTCCCAGCGCGCAACGTTGAATTCGCGGTTTGAATTGACCTCGCCGGTCTTGAACGCCTCAAATGCGGCCGTCTCGTCCCCAAAGAATTCGAGCCGAACGGTGTCGAGGTTGCCGACCCCGTTCATGAAGGGCACCACGCCGTTGCCCCAATAGTCGGGATTGCGGGTCAGTTCGACGAAACGCCCGGCCTCGAAATCGCTGACCACATATTCGGCGGAGGTGATCGGGATGATGTCGAGCCCGCTTTCCGCGAAATCCACGCCGTCCCATTGGGCCTTTTGCAGGATCGGGCGAATCCCGGCCAGTAGCGCCAGTTCCCGGTCCTCTACGTTGAAGGTCAGCCGCACCGACCGCTCACCGGTCTGTTCGATGCTGTCGACCTTGGCGTAAAAGCCCAGGTAGCGGGGGTGGCCAACGGTGCCCAGGGTCTCATAGCTCCAGATCACGTCTTCTATCGTGACGGGGCTGCCGTCCGAGAACCGGGCCTCGGGGCGGAGGGTGAATTCCACCCACTCCCGATTCGGCCCGGTCTCGATGGTTTCGGCGATAACGCCGTAAAGGCTGAAGGGCTCATCGAGGGAGCGGCCCATCAGGCTTTGACTGATGAAGTAGGTCAGCTGCCAGGGCACCGAGCCTTTGAGGATGTAGGGGTTGAGGCTGTCAAAGCTGCCAACCTCTGCCGTCACGATCCGCCCGCCGGTCGGGGCATCGGGGTTGGCATAGGGCAGGGATACAAAATCCGGTGGCAGAGCAGGGTCCCCATACATAGCTATGCCGTGCGAGGGCTCTGCCCAGGCGAGCCCGGTCATTGTGACAAGGGCCAGGGCCGCGGCCCCGGTGCGATGTGTTGAGAAAAACTCTGCGGTCATTTTGGCGACAATCCTTCCGCTCCCTGCGTTCGTTGGAAGAAGCCTAGCGGTGTCCTTGAACTATATCAATTTTTTAGCTTGGACCCCGGCGCGTTATTGCGTATAAAGGTGTCACTGCTCGATAGGTTTCTTGCCTGTATGAAACCTGCCTCAATAACTTAGCGCCCGCCTTGTGCGGGCGTTTTTTTCTTTGAGGCTTGGGCGTGCCTTTCCGCAGCTTTCACCGATGAACCACCGAATCGCGGCTTGGTTATTGGACATTTCGCAGTTGCAGCAATATTCCTGTCCTTGGGTAACACGCAGGAGGACAGGATGACACTTGCAGGCAAGACCGCGGTCATTACGGGATCAAACTCGGGCATCGGGCTGGGAATCGCCTGGTCGCTGGCGCAGGCCGGGGCGGATGTGGTTCTGAACTCCTACACCGACCGCGAGGAGGATCACGAGATCGCCCGCCAGATCGCGTCCGAGACGGGCGTCACCGCCTGCTATATCCAGGCCGATCTGTCCAAGGGCGCCGATGCCCGCCGCCTGATCGAAGAGGCCGGGCGCTGCGATATCCTCGTGAACAACGCAGGCATCCAGCATGTGGCCCCTGTCGAGGATTTTCCGACCGACAAGTGGGATGCCATCATCGCCATCAACCTGTCATCCAGCTTTCACACCGCCGCCGTTGCCTTGCAGATGATGCGCAAGGCCGGATGGGGCAGGGTAGTCAATATCGCCTCGGCCCATGGGCTGACCGCCTCTCCATACAAAAGCGCCTATATCGCGGCCAAGCATGGCGTGGTGGGTCTGACCAAGACCATTGCGTTGGAAACCGCGCAGGAACCGATCACCTGTAATGCCATTTGCCCTGGCTATGTGCTGACCCCGCTGGTCGAGGCGCAGATCCCCGACACGATGAAAAAGTACGACATGAGCCGCGAGGATGTGATCCGGAAGGTCATGCTCGAACGTCAGCCGTCCAAGGAATTCGCCACGGTTGAGCAGTTGGGCGGCACCACCGTGTTCCTGTGTTCGGACGCGGCGGCCCAGATTACTGGCACAACGATCAGCGTGGACGGCGGCTGGACAGCCCTGTGAGCCGCAAGGCGCAGGCCACGACCCGAATCAACCTCGCCCTGCAGGGCGGGGGCGCGCATGGCGCCTTTACCTGGGGCGTCCTGGACCGCCTGCTTGAGGATGACAGTATCGAGATTGCGGCAATTGCGGGAACCTCGGCCGGGGCCTTGAATGCGGCCGCCCTCAAGGCCGGTCTGCTGACGGGCGGACGCGAGGGCGCGCGTGAAAACCTAAACTGGTTCTGGGAGCAGGTGGGGGCGGTGACCGACACCCGCTTTTCCGACTGGATCGCAGCCTTTGCCCCGACAGTCCCGGCCGTGGCCCGCGCGATCGAAGCCTCGCCCGCCTATTTGGCCTACGACATGACGTCCCGCATGTTGTCACCCTACCTTTATGGTCCGGCAGTTCGCAGCCCGTTAGAGCGGATCGTGACAGCCCTTCGCTTTGATCAGGTCTGTGCCGACGACGGGCCGCAGCTGCACATCTGCGCCACCAATGTTCGCAGCGGCAAGGTGCGGGTCTTTGCCGGGGACGAGATCGGGCCAGAGGCGCTGCTTGCCTCGGCCTGCCTGCCGACCCTGTTCCAGGCGGTTGAGATTGAAGACCCCGCAACCGGCACGCTCGAGGCCTATTGGGACGGCGGCTATACCGGCAACCCGGCCCTGTTCCCCTTGTTTGCCCTCGACCTTCCAGACGACATCCTGATCGTGAACATCAACCCCCTCTACCGCGAGGATGTCCCGCAAGAGGCCCGGGCGATCCAGAACCGGATCAACGAAATCAGCTTCAACGCCTCGCTTCTGCGAGAGTTGCGGGCGATTTCCTTCGTCAAGCGGCTGATCCAGCAGGGGTCTATGCCCAAAGGGGCGATGAAGGATGTTCTTGTTCACCTCGTCAGTGATGACGCGTTGATGAATGACCTGAACGTGGCCACCAAGACGATTCCCGTGCCGGTGATCCTGTCCCGCCTCAAGGCGGCGGGGCGGCAGGCGATGGACGGATTTCTGTCGCAGCACCGCGCCGATCTGGGTCAGCGCGGCACCGTCGATCTGACAGAGCTGTTCAATTAAGGCAGCCTGCGATCAGGACGCGCGCTCGCGGGTCTTGAGGGGGATGGCCTTGGCCGAAGACGGCTTTGGCCCTTCTGCCGGATAGACAAGGCCCGCCGAGATCACCAGCTTGGCCGCATCCTCGACGGACATCTCCAACTCGATGATCTCGGAGCGTGCCAGGAACAGCAGAAAGCCCGAGGTCGGGTTGGGCGTCGTGGGCATAAAGACCGTCACGATCTCTTCTTCATGAGGGATCACGCGATCAACCTCCCCCTTGGCGGTGGTCGAGATGAAGGCGATCGCATAGACGCCCTTGCGCGGATGTTCGATCAGGCAGGCCCGGTCAAAGCTGGTGTCGGACTGTGCAAACACGGTTTCCGCGATCTGCTTGACCGCATTATAGACCGACCGGACAATCGGCATCCGCCCCACGAGGCTTTCGCCAAAACGCAAGAGTGACCGGCCGACCAGACCCTTGGCGATCCAGCCGACGATAACGGTGAAGGCAAGAAAGAAGATGACGCCGACGCCGCGCAGGTTGATCCCGATATATTGCTCTGGGTTGAAGCGGCCGGGCACAAAGGGCAACACCCATCCGTCGATCCAGCCCACCAGGCG
>Ga0213861_10004084_pt1 | contig 11959 bp, 11 predicted proteins | sample PICome_4_FD_160110 | JGI IMG/M metagenome (GOLD analysis project Ga0213861, IMG submission 160110) | Coastal seawater microbial communities near Pivers Island, North Carolina, United States - PICO131 | ecosystem: Environmental > Aquatic > Marine > Coastal | place: USA: North Carolina...
AGTAACTTTGGCTGATATACCTGGGTTAGTAGAGGGAGCACATAAGGGTATCGGCCTGGGAGACAAATTCTTAAGACATATTGAAAGATGCAAAATTTTACTACATTTAATAGACTTAACAGAAAATGATCTTGTAAATTCTTATAAAAAGATAAAGTTAGAGTTATCAAATTATGATAAAAAATTAAGCAAGAAGAAAGAAATAATTTTTTTTAATAAGTCTGACTTAATTAAAAATAATGAAATAATAAAAAAACTTAATGAATTTAAAAAAAAAATTAAATCTAAATTTGAGATTATCTCTGTGTTTTCAAATAAAGACTTACTCAAAGTAAAAAAATTATTAATTAAAAATGTTAATTAGAAATTCAAAAATAATAGTTCTTAAGTTAGGTTCATCTACTGTAGTAGATAGTAGAGGTAAGTTTAAAAAAAGTTGGGTGACCTCTCTAATTAAAGATATTAAATTCTACGGAAAGAAAAAAAACTTTGTTATAGTATCTTCTGGCGCAATAGCCTTGGGACAGAAATATCTTAAAATAAATAAACAAAAAATTCAGTTAGAAATGAGTCAAGCAATTGCTGCGGTTGGTCAAATTCATTTAGCTAGTGAGTTTCAAAAACTATTTGGAAATTATAAGATAAAAACAGGACAAATATTAATAAGTCCTGACGATACAGAACAAAGAAGAAGGGCTTTAAATATAAGACGCACATTTGACAATTTATTTAAATTAAACGCAATTCCAATTGTAAATGAAAATGATACTACCGCTACAGCAGAAATCAAATACGGAGATAATGATAGATTGGCTGCTAGAGTAGCGCAAATAATTGGAGCAGACACTCTGATTATTTTCTCAGATGTTGATGGCTTATATGATAGATCTAAAAAAAAAAAAATTATTTCAATAGTTAATAAAATTGATGAAAAAATAAATTCTTTAATTAACAGTAAGAAAAATGTTTATGGCTCGGGTGGAATCTCAACAAAATTAGATGCAGCAAAAATTTGTATAAATTCTGGATGCAATATGTTTTTAGCAAATGGTAAAATAAATAACCCTTTAAAAAATATGATTAAAAATAAAATTTACACGCACTTTGTTCCAAAAATTTCAAGCTTAGATGCTAAAAAAAAATGGATTATTGGATCCTTGAACTCCACTGGGGTAATTTATGTTGATCAAGGTGCTTCACGTGCGCTTAATAATGGCAAGAGTTTATTAGCTGCTGGCATAATAAAAATTACAGGTTTTTTCAATAAAGGAGAAAATGTATTGGTGGTAGATCAAAATGAAAAATATTTAGCCAGAGGTTTAGCTTCTTTTAATTCTAAAGAAATTGATAAAATTAAGGGTAAACAAAGCAAAGAAATAGAAAAAATTTTGGGATATTTAAGTAAATCTGAGATTATTCATAAAGATGATATGGTGTTGTTGTAAATGAGTTATTTAGAAAACATTGGTAAAAATGCAAAAAAAGCCTTTGAAAATTTAAAAACAGTTAAACATAATAAAATTAAAAAAGTATTAGAAAACTACAATAAATCCTTATTAAATAATAAGAAGAAAATTATAAAAGAAAACCATAAAGATTTAAAAAATATTAAGAGAAAGCATCTTGTTGATAGACTAATTTTAAATGAAAAAAGAATAGAGGGAATGAGACATTCTATAAACGAAATTGCAAGATTTAAAAATCCAATCGGTCAAATTTTAGAAACTTGGAAAAGACCAAATAAGCTTAATATCAAAAAAGTTTCTACTCCAATTGGTGTCATCGGTGTAATTTATGAAAGTAGGCCAAATGTTACCGCTGATGTAGCTGCACTATGTTTAAAATCAGGAAACTGTTCTATTCTTAGAGGAGGATCTGAAGCAATGAATTCTAATAAAATTTTAGCCAACCTTTTTAGAGACGTTTTGCAAAAAAATAAAATTAATAAAAATTGTGTCCAGTTTATAGAAAATAAGGATAGAAAAATTGTAGACAACTTGCTATCAAAAATGAATAATTACATTGATGTAATAGTACCTAGAGGTGGAAAAGGACTTGTGGCTAAAGTACAAAAATTTTCAAATATTCATGTAATTGGTCATCTTGAAGGACTATGCCATATTTTTATAGACAAAAGCACAAATATAAATATGGCAACAAAAATTATAATTAACGCAAAAATGAGAAGAACTAGTATTTGTGGGGCTGTTGAAACACTTTTAATAGAAGAACAGGCTCTTAAAACTCATGCAAAAAAAATAATCAATTCATTGACCGACTCTGGTTGTGAAGTGAGGGTAGATAACAAAATTAATAAATTATTTAAAAATAAATTTAAATTAGCCAAAGAAAAGGATTGGAGAACTGAATATCTAGATGCAATTATTTCAATCAAGACTGTCAAAAATGTTAATGCTGCTGTAGAGCATATTTTAAAATATGGCACTATGCATACAGATAGTATTATTACAAATAATTTTAAAAATGCTCAAATTTTTTTAAATGGAGTTAATAGCTCAATAGCCATGCACAATGTTTCTACTCAATTTGCTGATGGGGGAGAATTTGGTTTTGGTGGAGAAATAGGAATCTCAACAAATAAATTACCTCCTAGAGGTCCTGTTGGCATAAATCAATTAACATCCTATAAATATATTGTTTCTGGAAAAGGAATTGTTAGACCATAGTTAATGGCAAAACTTTTTAATAAATCAATAGGTATTTTAGGTGGAAGTTTTGATCCAGTTCATAAAGGACATTTAAATATATCGAAAATTGCATTAAAAAAGATTAATTTAAATACAATTTTCTGGATTATCACTAAAAAAAACCCATTTAAAAAAAAAGTTTATTTTTCCTTAAAAAATAGAATTAAACTAGCAAAAAAAGCCACAAAAAGTTTAAAAAAAATAAAAGTAGTATATTTAGATAAAAAGTTAAAATCTTCCAGATCCATTAATTTAATTAATTACTTTATTAAAAAAAAAAAGTTAAAGAATATTTATTTTATAATTGGTTCGGACATTTTGATTGAATTACATAAGTGGAAAAGTTGGAAAAAAATAGTAAAATTAACAAAATTAGTTGTTTTTTCTCGTAAAGGATATGATAAGAAGAGTAAGAATTCAACTGTGGCTAAATATTTAAAAAATAAAAATATTATTTATATCAACAATAATCCGATTGTTATTTCATCAACATCTATTAGAAAGAAGTTACTTAACAATTCCTAATGAGAATATCAGACATCAAATTAAGTATTGAAAAAATTCTAGATAATAACAAAGCGCAAAATATAACTGCTATAAATTTAAAAAATAAATCGTATATTGCTGATTATATGGTGATTGCCTCAGGTACATCTTCTAGACATCTCCAGTCACTTTCAGAAATTTTAGTTATAGAATTAAAAAAACTTGGTCTTGATGATTGTCGTATAGAAGGAAAAGAGAGCAAGGATTGGAAACTAGTAGATGCTCATGATGTAATCGTTCACATATTTAATCCTGATAAAAGAGAGTTTTATGATTTAGAAAAAATGTGGTCAGAAGAAATCCCAAAAGAAAAAGCAATGATATGAAAAAAATTCTATTCTTAACAATTTTATTTTTAAATTTATATTGTAATTCTGTTTTCTCTAAAAATGATTTATATCAAAAGATTGACCTCTTTGGAGAAGTATTGGAAAACATTAAGAAAGACTATGTGGACGATGTTGATCAAGCAGAAATGATGGACTCGGCAATTAATGGAGTTTTACAATCTCTTGATCCCTACTCTGCATACATGAGTCCTGAGTTATTTAAAGAAATGCAGACAGATACTAAAGGACAATTTGGTGGATTAGGAATTGAAATAGGAATGGAAGCTGGTGTTGTAAAAGTAATTTCACCGATTGATGACACACCCGCTGCTATAGCTGGCATCAAAGCAGGAGATTACATTGTGAAAATAGGTAAAGAGCAAGTTCAAGGAAAATCTTTGATGGAAGCGGTAAAATTAATGAGGGGACCAGTAGGATCATCTATAGACCTAACTGTAAGGAGAAAAAATGTCAAAAAACCATTAGAATTTAAAATCACTAGAAAAATTATTGAAGTTCAATCAGTTAGTTCAAGCGTCATAAGTAAAGATAAAAATTTAGGTTATATAAGATTAAAATCTTTTAATGAAAATAGTGATGAACAATTTTTAAAATTAATAAAAAAATTTGAAAAAAATTCAAAAATTAAAGGATATGTTCTTGATTTAAGAAATAACCCTGGTGGACTTTTAACCCAAGCAATAAATATTACAGATTTTTTCTTGGATGATGGTGAAATTGTTTCAACTAAAGGACGGAATGCTTCCGAAACTAGAAAATTTTTTGCGAGTAAAGGAGATGAAATAAAAGGTAAACCAATTGTTGTTTTAATTAATTACGGTTCAGCATCAGCATCTGAAATATTTGCAGGCGCTCTCAAAGATCATAAAAGAGCTATTATTTTAGGCGAAAATTCTTACGGAAAAGGATCGGTACAGTCTATTATTCCATTAAGGAATGGTGGAGGCATAAGATTAACCATTTCGAAATATTATTTACCGTCAGGTAAATCAATATCTGAAGTAGGTGTAACTCCAGACATTTTAGTTGAAGAAGCTGAAAAAGATTTCAAAATTAATTCAGATAAAGACAATCAATTAAATTACGCTATAAAACTTTTTAACTCTTAATTTATGCATAATCAAAGGCTCCCTTTACGAACTGGGGTAGGAATAATTCTTTTAAATAATAAAAATAAAATTTTTGTAGGAAAACGAAAAGATAATCCTGGAGATAAATGGCAGATGCCTCAAGGTGGTGTAGATAATGGAGAAGATTTTCATGCAGCCATGAGAAGAGAATTACATGAGGAAACTAGCATTAAGAATATTAAAATTATTAAAGAAATTAATCAATTATATGAATATGAATTACCTAAAGATCTTATTGGAATTATATGGAAAGGTAAATTTAGAGGTCAAAAACAAAAGTGGTTTATTGCAAAGTTTTTAGGAAATGAAAATGAAATTAATTTAAATACTAAACAGCCAGAATTTGTTGAATGGAAATGGATCGATGCAGAAAGATTACCAGAGGTAATAGTTGATTTTAAAAAAAAATTATATCTAAGTTTATTAAAGGAAATTAAACTAGTGATTGACTAATCTCTTTTAGAGTATTTATTTTGTAAGATAATAAGTATTTCTCTTTATCTGAAGAATTGTTGTCGCTTAATTTTTTTTCTGCTTTATTCAATATACCTTCAATAGAATTCTGATTTAATTCTTTCAAATCTTTTGCAGTAGATGTTAAAATTAACAAATTATTATTTGAAAATTCAACCGTTCCTTCTTCTACGAAATATTTCTTTTCTTGCTGGTTTTGTATTGATATCACTCCTGGTCTTAAAAAAGTTATTAAAGGTATGTGATCTTTCAAAATGCCCATTTGACCTTCGTAAGAGGGAATGGTTACTTCATTAGCTTCTGAATTAAGAATTGATTTGTCTGGTGTTATAATCTCGACTGTTAATTTATTCGACATTATTTGCTATCTTTAGATAATTTTTCTGCTTTCTCTATTGCTTCTTCAATACCACCCACCATATAAAAAGCTGCTTCCGGCAAATGATCATACTCGCCCTTACATATTGCATCAAAACCTTTAATAGTATCGTCTAAGTCAACTAATTTTCCTGGTGATCCGGTAAATACTTCTGCAACAAAGAAAGGTTGGGATAAAAATCTTTGTATTTTTCTTGCTCTTGCCACTGTTAATTTGTCTTCTTCAGAAAGTTCATCCATTCCTAAAATAGCTATAATATCTTGTAAGGATTTATAAGTCTGAAGAATTTTTTGAACATCTCTAGCTACTCTGTAATGTTCCTCTCCAACTATTCTTGGGTCTAGAATTCTTGATGTTGAGTCTAAAGGATCAACAGCAGGATAGATTCCAATTTCTGCAATCTGTCTTGACAATACTGTTGTTGCGTCTAAGTGCGCAAATGATGTTGCTGGGGCCGGATCCGTCAAATCATCTGCAGGAACATAAATCGCTTGTACCGATGTAATTGAACCTTTATCTGTGGATGTAATTCTTTCCTGCAAATTACCCATATCTGTAGCTAATGTTGGTTGGTAACCTACTGCTGACGGTATTCTTCCTAACAAAGCTGATACTTCTGATCCAGCTTGTGTAAATCTAAATATATTATCTACGAAGAAAAGAACATCTTGTCCTTCTTTATCTCTAAAATATTCTGCAACTGTTAATCCTGTTAAAGCTACTCTAGCCCTCGCCCCAGGAGGTTCATTCATTTGTCCATATACTAATGCAGCTTTTGAACCTTTTCCATTTGGTTTAATCACTCCTGACTCAATCATCTCGTGATAAAGATCGTTACCCTCTCTAGTTCTTTCACCAACTCCAGCGAACACTGAAAAGCCTCCATGAGCTTTTGCAATATTGTTAATTAATTCCATAATTGTAACCGTTTTACCAACACCGGCTCCTCCAAAAAGACCAATTTTCCCTCCTTTTGCATATGGAGCCAATAAGTCAACTACTTTAATGCCAGTTACTAATTGTTCTGTTTCTGTTGCTTGATCTGTAAATTTTGGTGCAGCTCTATGAATAGGCCATTTTTCTTTTGTCTTTACATCTCCCTTTTCATCAATTGGTTCTCCAATTACATTTATAATCCTTCCAAGAGTTTCTGGTCCAACTGGAACACTAATTGGGTTTCCAGTATTTATTACATCATCACCTCTTTTTAATCCTTCCGTAGCATCCATTGCTATTGTACGAACACTATTCTCTCCCAAATGTTGGGCTACTTCTAAAATTAATTTATTTCCTGAATTACTTACTTCAAGTGCTGTATATATTTCTGGTAATTCATTTTCAAAACTCACGTCTACAACAGCACCAATGATTTGTGTTATTTTTCCATTTTTACTCATTATAGACTTTCTGCTCCAGATATAATTTCAATTAATTCTTTAGTTATTGAAGCTTGTCTACTTCTATTGTAGTTTATTGTAAGCTTATCAACTAAATCACCTGCATTTCTTGTGGCATTATCCATTGCTGTCATTCTTGATCCTTGTTCACTTGCTGCATTTTCTAAAAAAGCTTTAAAAACTTGAGTAGAAATATTTTTAGGTAAAAGATCTTCTAAAATTTCGTCTTCATCTGGTTCAAATTCATAAGATACTGACTCTTTATTTTCTTCTACAGCTAATTTTTTTTCAGCTGGTATTATCTGCTGGGCTTGGGGTATTTGAGTAATTACATTTTTAAAATTATTATAAAATAAAATACATTTATCAAACTCATTATTATTAAATAAATTTATAATCTCTTTCCCAATAATCTCTGCTTCTGCAAATGTAATTTGCTTTTTGTCTTTGAAACTAAATTTTTTTATAACATATTTACCATATTCTCTTTTAATTTGATCTAGACCTTTAGATCCAACCGCAATTATCTTTAAATTTTTTCCTCCATCTAATATTTGTTTAAAGTTTGTTTTGGCTAACTTACATATATTTGAATTAAATCCTCCACATAAACCTCTGTCTGCTGTTAACACTAAACATAAATATGTTTTGTCATTTCCATTCCCTACTAATAATTTTGGTGCATTTTGAGGGTCGTTAATTGAATTAGTGAGATTAAGAATAATATTCTGCATTTTTTGGCTGTAAGGTCTTCCTTTTTCTGCATTCTCTTGTGCTTTTCTCAATTTTGCAGCTGCAACCATTTTCATAGCTTTTGTAATTTTTTGTGTTGATTTCACACTTTTAATTCTTTTTTTTAAATCATCTAAACTTGGCATTATTTGCCTGCTTTCTTATACTCTTCGATTATTTGCGTTAAATCTTTTTCTGTATTATCTTCAAGTTTTCCTGAAGATTGAATTGCATCAATAATTTCAGGTTTTTCCAATTTAATTTTTTCTATTATATCATTTTCAAAATTCTTAATTTTTGTTAATTCCACGTCATCTAAAAAACCTTTTACGCCAGTAAATACAGATATTACTTGCTCTGCCACAGTCATTGGTGAATATTGATTTTGTTTTAATAATTCAGTTAATTTTGCACCTCTGTTTAAAAGTTGTTGTGTTGAGGCATCTAAATCTGAACCAAATTGTGCGAATGCTGCCATTTCTCTATACTGAGCCAATTCTAATTTAATTGAGCCGGCAACTTTTTTCATAGCCTTTGTTTGAGCCGCAGATCCAACTCTAGATACTGATAGTCCAACGTTAACTGCTGGTCTGATACCTTGGTTAAATAATTCTGTTTCTAGAAATATTTGACCATCCGTAATAGAAATTACATTTGTTGGAATATATGCAGATACATCACCTGCTTGAGTTTCAATAATAGGTAGTGCAGTCAATGAACCACCACCATTAGCATCACTTAATTTAGCTGATCTTTCTAATAATCTACTATGTAAGTAAAAAACATCTCCTGGATAGGCTTCTCTGCCGGGAGGTCTTCTAAGTAATAATGACATTTGTCTGTAAGCAACAGCTTGTTTTGATAGATCATCGTAAACTATTAAAGCATGCATGCCATTATCTCTGAAATATTCACCTATAGTACAACCTGTATAAGGAGCTAAAAATTGTAAAGGCGCGGAGTCTGAAGCTGTAGCTGCAACAATTGTAGTATATTTAAGTGCCCCAGCCTCTTCCAATGTTTTGGCTATTTGAGCTACTGTGGAACGTTTTTGTCCTATAGCTACATATACGCAATATAATTTTTTCTTTTCATTTGAAGATTCATTGATTTTTTTTTGATTTATAATTGCATCGATAGCAACAGCGGTTTTGCCAGTTTGTCTATCACCGATAATCAATTCCCTCTGACCTCTTCCAACAGGTATTAAAGAGTCGATTGATTTAAGACCTGTCTGCATCGGTTCACTAACTGATTGTCTTGGAATAATACCAGGAGCTTTTACTTCAACTCTTTTTCTTTCTTCGGCAGAAATAACTCCTTTACCATCAATCGGATTTCCTAATCCATCTACAACTCTTCCTAAAAGTTCCTTTCCAACCGGAACATCTACGATAGCATTTGTTCTTTTTACAGTATCGCCTTCTTTAATTTTTCTGTCATCACCAAAAATTACAACACCCACGTTATCGCTTTCTAAATTTAAAGCCATTCCTTTTGAACCATCTTCAAACTCCACCATTTCTCCTGCTTGAACATTATCAAGACCATAAACACGTGCAATACCATCCCCAACTGATAAAACTTTTCCTATTTCAGAAACTTCAGCTTTTTCACCAAAATTTTTAATTTGATCTTTTAATAATTTTGTAACTTCTGACGGATTAATTGGCATTCTAGTTTTCTAGCATTCTTTGTTCATATTTTTTTAATTTATTTTTGATAGATGTGTCAATCATAAAACTACCTAATTGTTATTTAAGTCCTCCAATTAAACTTTGGTCAACTTTGTAATCAAATTTAATCGTTGAACCCATAGATGACGATAATTCTGAACTAATATTTTCTAATTCATTTGATGATAATTCTTTAGATGAAATTAACGAAGCTTTAATTTCGCCTCTGTTTTTTGAGCATAATTTTAAAAAAGAAGCAGTAATTTTTTTAACAAAAAACATTCTTCTTTTTTTAATTAATAATAAAAAAAAATTTCTTATATTCTTTGTAAAATCTAATTTTTCAGATATTATATTAAGTACTTTATTTTGAGTCTCGATTATATGTGTCGGATTTTGAATAAAATTTTTAATTTCAGAATTATTTTCAAAAAATGATTGGAAATTTTTTATATCTGTCTCAATTTTTTCTAAAGCACTTGACTCTTTGCCGACCTCATAAAGCGCACGCGCGTACCTTTCTGAAGTTTCTGTTGAGAAAGATTTATTTGTGCTCATTTTTAATTAGTATGAATTATAGTGAAATAATGAGCGTTTCGTATCACATGAGAATATGTTGATCAAGTTACCAAATGATTAATTAACTAAAATTAACTGGATCAACATCAACCGTAAGTTTAATTTTAGAGGATATTTTAAGGGAATTAAGAAGGTTTGTTATTTTTTTTTGAATTATAACTCCACTTTCAAACCTTAAAAGTAGACGAGATCTAAATTTTTTTTTAATTTTTAATAAAGGTGAATCTACAGGCCCTAGAACTTCGATATTGTTGATTTTTTTTAAATGTATTTTAATTTCTTTTGCACCCATAATGCTTAAATCATGCTGATTGGAGGAAATTATTATCGCTATCAATCGTACAAATGGTGGTAGCTTATTTTTTTTTCTAGTAAGTAATTCTATTTTTAATAATTGTTCTGACTTGTTTTTTATCAACTCGTTTAGGGTTGAGTCTTCAGGTGTTAAAGTTTGATAGATTATTAAAGACTCTGAACTAAATCTTCCTGCTCTTCCACTCAGTTGATGATATAATTGAATATTTTTTTCGGTAGTTCTTAAATCGTATCCTCTTCCTGAGAAATCTGCATCAATTACTACAACACAATTTAGTTTTGGAAAATTAAAGCCTTTAGATATCATTTGCGTACCAATTAAAATATCTACCTCGTTATTATTAATTTTGTTAAATAAAGCATCTGTTTGTTGTTTTTTTTTCATATAATCGCTAGAAAATATTTCCACTTTTTTTTCAGGAAAAATTTTTTGCACTTCATCAAATATTTTTTCTACGCCAGGCCCATACATTATAAAATTACAATCACCTTCTCTTTTACATTTATTCTTTATTTTTTTTTCTAGTGAACAATGGTGACAAATAGCTTTATTTCTTTTTTTATGAAAAGTTAAATACATAGAACAATTTGGACACACTTGTTTAAATCCACATTTCTTACAAATTAAATATGGTGCAAATCCTCTTCTATTTATAAAAAATAATACTTGTTCCTTTTTTTTTAAAAAAGTATTTACATACAGAATAGTTTCATCAGAAATAAACTTATCCTTCACCTTACTAATGTTTAAATTTATTATTTTTGTTTTAGGTAATGGGTAGTCTTTAAATCTTTTTATTATCTTTACGTGTCTAAATTTTTTATTTTGAATATTGTTATAAGTTTCTATTGAAGGAATAGATGTAACTAAATGGATTGGAATTTTTTCAAAAGATGCTCTTGAAATAGCCATATCTCTGGCATTATAAATCACTCCTTCATCTTGTTTATAAGAGACATCGTGCTCTTCATCTACAACAATAAGGCCTAACTTTTTAAATGGTAAAAGTAATGCGGAACGAGCGCCTACTATTAGTTTTATTTTATTTTTTATTATTCCTTTCCAGATTATTCTCTTATTTTTTGGTGTTATTTTTGAGTGCCATATTGCAGGTTCAAAACCAAAAAAATCTTCAAACCTAGATTTAAATTCATTAGTTAAAAAAATTTCCGGCAATAAAACTAAGGCTTGTTTATTTTTATCAATAATTTTTTTTATCCTTTCAAAATAAACAAGTGTTTTACCTGATCCTGTCGTTCCTTGAAGAACTGATACATCAAACTTATTATTTACTAAGTTCAGATATTCAAGAGCTTTTTTTTGCTCATTATTAAGTTTGTATTTTTTTGTATTTTTTTTTTTTTTTTTGAAATTTTGTTCATTTTTTTTGGTATAATTGTCTTTGTTTCCAATGACCATCTTTAAAGTTAATCCTGGTGAAACCATGTTATAAATTGAAAACCAATCTATGAAGTCAACTAAACTTTTATTTATTGAATAATTTTTAATTTTCTTGTTAATATTTTTTATTTTTATATTTTTTAACTCGCTGTCCTTATGTTTCCAAACAACACCTATTTCTTTACTTTTTCCAAAAGGCACCTCTACTAAATCACCTGTTTTAAGTGAAAGATTATTTGAATTATATGTGAAAGAAAAATCAAATATTTTT